>Ga0315288_10006320_pt1 | contig 15037 bp, 14 predicted proteins | sample YL17G11_20_MG_FD_203454 | JGI IMG/M metagenome (GOLD analysis project Ga0315288, IMG submission 203454) | Sediment microbial communities from Yellowstone Lake, YNP, Wyoming, USA - YL17G11_20 | ecosystem: Environmental > Aquatic > Freshwater > Lake > Sediment | place: USA: Wyoming | collected... | reverse complement strand
CTCTTTGAAGGAGGCCAGATTGATGCCCGGATCCGGGAGGAGCAAGCAAAGCTCGAAACTCAGCGGGAGCGCTTGAGAAAACTCGCCTTGCAAATACGACTTGAGGTCGAGACGGCAGCCGCCAACGTTAATTCCATCCGGCAGAGGATTATCACCACCGAAAAATCTATCGAACAGGCAAAAGAGAGTTTCGATATCGAAAAAGATAAGTATGAGTTCGGCAAGAGCACGATCACCGATGTACTGGACATACAAGGAGCCTTACTCGAAACACAGAGCATCTATTACCGGACCCTGGCCGATCATGAAGCTGCAAAAGCCCAATTACGTTTGGCGACAGGAGAAAAATTATGAAACAGAGACACCTTTTGAACCGGAACACCGTCATTTTTATGCTCTTACTTATCCCGTTGGTATCGCTAACGTTGAGTTGCAGCAAGAGTCCGACTACGACCGCCCAACCTTCATCGGGCAAAGGTCAACCTGTAACGGTAAAGGTGGAACAGGTGAGGCCCCAGCCGATCTCGCAAGTTCTTGAGACAACCGGCGAGGTGGTAGCCACCAACACCGTTGTCCTTGCTGCAACGACGGAGGGACCTATCGCCTTCTGTCCGTGGCGCGAGGGTGACTGGGTTCGAGCCGGCCAAAAACTCATTGAAATCGACCGCCCCCTGTACCGTGAGGAAGTAACCGGGGCGGCGGCTGCCCTGGCCGTAGCCCGGGCGAAGCTCGACGATCTCAAGGCCGGTTCCAGACCCGAAGAGATAGCCCAGGCCGAAGAAACGGTAAAAAGGCTTCAGGAAGCTATGAACTTCGCCAAAACGGATAGGGAGCGAATTGAAAAACTGGTTGAACGGGGAGGCCTTCCCGGTGAAGCCCAGGACAAGGCAAAGGTCAATCTTGTGGATTTACAGAGTCAACTCGCTTCCGCCCAGCAGCGGCTTGAAATGCTCAGATCAGGGCCTACGAAGACAGCCATCGCCGTTCAGGAGGCTTTGGCAAAAGAAGCGGAGGCAAAACTCAAGTGGGCCCAGGTGAAGCTTGCCGAAGGGACCCTTGTGGCCCCTTTCTCTGGTGTGGTAACAAAGGTTCACGTGCAGCGAGGGGATCTGGCCACCCTCAAATCCCCGCTTTTAGAGCTCTCAGATCCGTCCTCCCTGGTAATACGGTTCGCTGTGCCTGAAGCATTTACAGCGGAAGTCCACACAGGAATGGCTTTGGAAGCGAGGCTGGATGCCTATCCGAAAAAGATGTTCAACGGTCGTGTCGAACGTGTGTATCCCGATATAGATCGGCGGATTCGGACCCGCACGGTTGAAGCCAAGATCGCTGGAATCCCGAATGTCATACCCGGGATGTTTGCCCGTTTGACATTGAAATTGAAACAGGCTGATGACGCGGTTGTTGTGCCCCTTGTGGCGCTGATTACCACTCCGGAGGAAGGTAAGGTAGTCTTCGTGGTGAAGGACGGTAAGGCTCTCCGGAGAAAAGTAAAGACGGGGATCGAAGCAGCCGACCGGATTCAGATTCTCGAGGGGGTCAATCCGGGCGATAAGGTGATCATTTCGGGGCATAAAGATCTGAAGGACGGCATGGATGTTCGCGTGTCCGAGCCGGAAAAACAGGAGGGAAAACCCAATCCTGACGGGGCCAGCCTACCGAGCCAGGATGTGAAGAAAAAGGGAGCAGGAGGTGAAAAATGAAGCTGACTCAATATACCGTTTTTCACCGCCTGGCCACAGGCGCCATCGTCTTTACCTTGCTGGTCTTAGGCGCTTACGGACTTGTTCAACTGTCCGTCGATCTGTTGCCGAGCATCACATATCCTTTGATCAGGGTGAATGTCTTGTGGCGTGGGGCAACGCCGGAAGACATGAATAAGAATATCGCCGATCCAATTGAGCGCCAGATGGCCACGGTCAATGGGATCGATTATCTGCAATCGTCCTCGATCGAAGGCATGTACACGCTGGAAGCAAACTTTCGATACGGGGTGAACGTTGACGTGGCCTATCAGGACGCGCTGGCGGCCATGGCGCGGGCGGCCCGGGGGCTTCCCAAAGACATAGACACACCATTGATCTACAAAGCCGATCCGTCTCAGCTTCCGGTGTTGCAACTCACCGTCGCCTCGGACGAATGGGACCTGACCCGGCTTCGTTCCTGGGTGGATGAATGGCTCCAGAACCAGATGATCGCCGTGCCGGGGGTGGCGGGAACGGAAATCGTTGGCGGGCTCAAGCGCGAAATCCGCGTGCATCTAGATCCGGAAGAATTAGAGATGCATGGATTGACTCTGGCGGGCATTCTGAAACGATTGCAGCAGGAGAATATCGAACAATTCGGCGGCCGCGTGGTGCAGGGAACGCGCGAGTTCATCGCCCGGACCACAGGTGAATACCGCTCGTTGGAGGATATCCGCAACGTCCTGATTGCGCGTGAAGGCATGGCGAAAATTCTGCTCCGCGACATCGCCCAGGTCGAGGACGCCCATGAGGAAGTTCGCGTCATCACGCGTTTCAATCGCAAGGCTGCCGTCAAGCTCAGCGTTCTCAAACAGCCCGATGCCAATACGGTCGAGGTGTCGAAGGCCGTGGCCCGGCGCATCGAGGAACTCAAGCCGATCATTCCCAAGGGCATCCGCTTCGGAATGGTGGACAATCAGGCCGATTACGTCGGGGCGGCTTTGACCGGCGTGCGCAACGCGGCCCTCGAGGCGGCAGTCCTGATTGTCATCATTTTGGCGCTCTTCTTAGGGAGCTGGCGCCAAGTTGTCGCCATGATCTGGGCATTGCCGGTGACGCTCCTGCTCAATTTCGGCCTGATGAAAATGGCTGGATTCTCAGTCAACATCTTTTCCCTTGGCGGGTTGGTGGTGGCTATCGCAGTCGACCTGGATAATTCCATTATCGTGATCGAAAACATCACCCGCCTGCGCCGGGAGCGGCCCGAAATGTCCATCAGCGAACTCGTGATCGCCGCCACCCATCAGGTCGGGCCCGCCATTATCGCCGCCACGCTTTCCTTCCTCGCCCTCTTCCTGCCATTTTTGCTCGTGCCTGGCCTAACCAGCTTGCTCTTTCATGAACTCATCCTGGTGATCGCCGGCATCATGGTCATCAGTCTGGTGATGGCCATCTCCGTGACACCCATTGTCATGGCGATCGTTCTGGGCAAGCGTTCCGCTCATAGTGAGCGACTGACCTTCTTTGAGCGGTTGATCGAGAGGATCACGGAAGCCTACGGAAAGCTGCTCGAAAGAACGATTCGCCTGCGATGGATTACGCTTGCGTCCTTCGCGGTCCTTCTCGTGATTGGCGTAGTACTCCTTCCCCGGCTGGGAACCGAGTTTCTTCCCAAAATGGACGACGGACGCATCATGGTGAAGGTCCGGCTTCCGACGGGCGCATCCGTGGCCCAGAACGACGGCGCTCTCGGTCAACTGGAAAAGGCGATTGGCGAAGACCCCCTGATCGACAATACCTTCACTCTAGTCGGAGGGAAAGTCACGGGCCTCGTCACCTATGAGGTCGCCAATGAGGGGCAAATTGATATCCAACTGGTTCCCCGGCACGAAAGAAAACTTTCAACACAGCAATACATTGCCGGGCTCCAAAAAAAGCTTGCGGATGTGAAACTGCCTGCCGGCAAGGCGATGGTCAGTAAGTCAGCGATGAAAGGAATCCGCCAGGGCGGAACCGCCGACATCGAGGTCAAGGTCAAAGGGCAGGAAGTTGGCAAGCTATACGACCTGGCTGGCCAGGTCGCGCAGACCATGCAGAGCCTCAAGCAATTCAAGAACGTTTATATCTCCATGGATATGACCAAACCGGAATACCAGGTTCGCATTGATCGCGTCAGGGCGGCGGAACTCGGCGTCTCGGTGGCCGATGTAGCCGCAACGTTACGTACCCTTGTCAACGGCGAAGTCGCGACGCGTTACCGCGAGGGCGATGAATACTACAACATCCGACTTATGGTTCCGGAAAGCAGGATCGCCTCCAAGCGGGCCATTGAGAATCTGGCGCTCCCCAGCGCGCAAGGGAGCTATCTGCGCATCCGGGATGTCGCCGAGGTGGTGGAGGCAGTCGGCCCTGTGGAAATCATCCGGGAGGACCAGGTCCAGGAGGTTATCATTCGGGGCGACGCCGAGGGAGTCAGCGTGGGGACCGCGCTTCAGTCCCTTGAAACGGCGTTGGCGAAGGTAGAGCTCCCGACGGGCTACGAATTCCGTTTCGGCGGCCAGGCCCAATTGATGGATGAGATGCGCCGTAGTCTTCTCACGGTCCTCGCGTTTGCCCTCTTCTTTGCCTTCGTGGTCCTCGTGGTGCAATTCAACAGCCTCAAACTGCCCCTTTATATCCTGGCGGGCGTTCCCATCTCGCTCTCAGGGTTGGTGATCCTGTTGTATCTGACGGGCATTCCACTCGGGGCGACAGTGATCATCGGTGTGCTGATGGTCGTCGCGGCCAACGTTATGGAAGGCGTGCTGGTGATCAACTACGCGGAGGAGATTCGGCGCGATGAGCACAAAGCACCCTTAGAAGCCATCGTTAAGGCTGCGCGCATTCGTTTCCGTCCCCGCCTGATGACCTCGCTGGGCGTGCTGGTTGCCTTTTTTCCGCTCGCACTCAATCTTGAGGCGGGAGGCGAAATGCTCCAGCCCATGGCGGCAGGCGCCATCGGCGGCCTCTTGTTCACCATTTTCGTCACCCTCTTTTTCTTGCCGTGCCTTTATGTCCTTGCATCCAGAGAAAAAAAGGAAATGCAATGCTATGAAAATGACCCTAACGACATTCAGATAGGGGAGAGAGATGAATAGGAAAACTAGAATAAAAGTACTTGGGGTTGTGGTTCTTGTTTTGTTGTTGACCGCTCCGGTGTCTGCCCAGGAAGACAGGGTGTCAGATCTGGCGATCCAAACATTCAGAACTCAAATGCGTCTTCCGCAGGGAACAGAGATCAAGTTTTTGGAGAAGAAGGAGAGTCCGATCCTTGACTTTTATTCCATCAAATTACTCCTTGTTTTTCCAGACAAAGAAGTGCCTGCCGTCATTTATGTGGACAAGCAAGGGGAGAAAGTCTTCATCGGCAACCTTTTTATTAAAGGAGAGAATGTAACCTTGAAAGAGGCAGGTCTCCCCAGTCCAAAAAAGATCGATATGACCATTCTAGACATGGACAAGTCTCCTGCTACCGGTCCAAAGGGAGCAAAGGTCACCCTTGTAGAATTTTCGAACTTTCGGTGCCCTCATTGCCTTGATTCATGGGCGAAGCTTAAATTATTACTCGGAAAGTACCCAAAAGAGGTCAGGTATATTTTTAAACACTTCCCATTTCAACCCGATGGCACGACATTTGAGCTTTCAGAGATAGCGGCTGCTGCCCAAGAGGTTGACAATGGAGCATTCTGGCTCGTTCATGACTTTCTCTTCACCAATGAAGGCCAAAATGTTGCTAAGCTGGAAATGAGGGCGGTTCAAAAGAAAGTCGAGCAACTTCTGAGAGAAAAGAGCTACGATGTGAAGGGCTTTCAGGCAGCTCTTGAAAGTGGAAAGGGAAAACAAAGAGTTTTAGAGGATATGGCTCTCGGTAATAAACTGCGTATCACAGGAACGCCGACGAAGATCGTCAATGGCGATCTCATCGTAGGTTCAACCGCGGATAATGTTTTGGAGCGATATTTAAGTAAATAGGGAAACGTCATCACTTTTCATTAAGAAAGGAGAAATTATGGGACTCGTTGTAGCAGAGAATATCACCAAAGTCTACAGTGTCGTGGCTACAAAGGTAAGCAAAGACTACACGGCAGGGGAGATTGCGATAAGGGCGTTGAGTGAGGTGAGTTTTGAAATTGAACCCGCCTCCTTCGTCTCCTTTGTCGGACCCTCGGGGAGCGGCAAGACAACGCTTCTCAATTTGATCGGGTGTCTCGATAAGCCCACGGAGGGGAAACTGGAGGTTGCAGGCACCGATGTGCTGCATCTGGACCGTAAACAGAGTGCCTCATTTCGAGGAAACAACCTCGGGTTCATCTTTCAGGACTTCAACCTCATCCCCGTTCTTACGGTTTATGAAAATATCGAGTATCCCCTTCTCATGGTTCAGAATGTTCCCGGAGGTGAGAGGAAAAAACGAATTCTGACCATGCTGGAGGCCGTCGGGATGGGTGACCAAAAAGACAAATACCCTGACCAGATTTCTGGCGGACAGAAACAGAGAGTGGCCATCGCCAGGGCCCTGGTCACAAATCCAAAACTGGTCCTGGCCGATGAACCGACAGCAAACCTTGACCATAAGACAGCATTTCTGGTCCTTGAGTCGATGAAGAAGATGAGGAATGAATTTCAGACCACCTTCATCTTCTCCACCCATGACCAGAAGATCGTGGGCCAGGCCGAAGTCGTGTATACCCTCGAAGACGGAGAATTGACCGGGAAACAGGCTAAAGGAGGAAACGCAAATGCGTAATCTGTTCAAAATAGCCATCAGAAATCTATTGAGATACAAGAGAAGGACACTGCTGACAGCCTCTCTGGTAACGATCGGCGTTGTTTTTGTGCTTCTATTTATTTCCATATCCGGTTCGTTTAAGAACATGATGATCGGGCAGATGACCGACTCTATGTTAGGGCATCTGCAGGTTCACCGGAAGGGTTATCTCGTCTCGATCGATAGCCTCCCCATCAACATGAATCTTAGGATGCAGGCTTATAAAAAATTGGAGGGGATCCTCAAACAGGAGCCGGAGGTTGAGGCCTTCTCTCCAAGAATCAAATTCGGAGGAATGTTCAGCACCTTCGTGGAGACCACCAACATCAGGCTGAACGGTGTATACCCGGACCGGGAATTAAAAGCGGTCCCCCTTCTGCCCTCGAGAGTCACCAATGGTGGGGGAAAGTCTCTCGAAAAAGGAGAGATATGGATCCCTGAACTCATGTCGAAGAGCATGAAGGTCAATGTTGGCGATACGGTGGTTATTATTGCCACAAACAAGGACGGCTCCGTCAATGGAAAACAGTTTAAGGTCTCCGGCGTCCTTGAAAGTGCCACCGGGCCGGGGGGAAGAGATGGCTACATTCATCTTGAAGATGCGATGGAGGTCTTGAGGATGGAGGAGATGGAGGTAAGTGAGGTGGCCATCCGGCTCAAAGATTTCAGCCACCTCCACAGCTTCCAGGCCAAACTGGAAGGGCTTCTTTCCGGAGAGTTAAACAAACAAGGAATGCCGATCTACGAAGTCCACACCTGGGAAGCACTCTCTCCTTTCTATAACATCGCAAGAATGATCGACATGATGGCCTTCTTTATCAAATTGATGCTGGTTGCCATTGTCTTAGTTAGCATCATGAATGTGATGATCATGGCCGTCTATGAACGTGTGAGGGAGATCGGAACGATTGCTGCCATTGGAACCCTTCCAGGAAAGATCCTTTCCATGTTCGTTGTGGAAGGATTTTCTCTCGGATTACTGGGAGTGATAGCTGGAAACGTTCTGGGAATGATCATCATCATAATTGTCAATCTTTCGAAGATCACTTTCAGCTTCGGAAGGCAGACCGGATTAATCCTCTCGGCAAAGGTGGCTCCGATGGATATGCTGATTATTTCTCTCATTGTTATCGTTATTTCGGTGATCGCCAGCCTCCAGCCTGCCTTTAAAGCTTCGAGAATGGAACCGATCAAGGCATTGAGACATGTATAGAAAAAGGTTGGAGGTTTGAGGTGGGAGGTTGGAGGCAAATAACGAACAACAAACATGGTTTTTGATTCTAACCTTTCACCTTGAACCTTAAGCCTTAGACATAACGGACAGAAAGAGAGGTTGAATATGAAAAAAATTCTGATGTGTTTGTTTGTTCTGATCATTGCCGTTCCGGCCTATGCCATTGATGGCACCCAGCTTTTGAAGCAGATTGACCGGAACCTCAACCCCGAATCGTATGAAATGTATCGGAAGATCATCAATATTGAACCCAACGGAAGGAAAATGGAATACACGCTCTTCTCGGTGAAAAAGGGTGTAGACAAAGTTGCCGCTTTATTCATTGCCCCGGCGAGTGAGAAGGGAAGAAGCACTCTGCGGCTGGGAGAGAACATGTGGCTCTACATCCCCAACGTGGGGAAGCCGGTACGAATCACCAGCCTTCAGTCGGTGATTGGAGGTGTCTTCAACAACGCGGATATCCTCAGCCTCGACTATGCCGCAGAGTATGATGTGGAAAAGGTTGAAGAAGCAGGGAACGAATATCTCCTTTATTTAAAGGCGAAGACGAAAACGGTTCCTTACGACAGGATCAAGCTATGGGCAGACAAGAATAAGAAGTTACCGTCAAAGATCGAATGCTTGACAGAGGCCCTGATGCTGATCAAGACACTCTATTTCAAGGAAGTCAAAGACTTTGGAGCCGGCATCATCAGGCCTTCGGTCCTTGAAACAGACAGTCCCCTGTACAAGGACTATAAGTCGATCATGATCTTTGCCAATATCAAACAGAGAGACTTCAAAGACGAAGTGTTTACCCTGACCTTTATGCCCAAGATAGAGTCTTTGAGAAAATAGAAACCGCCTTAAAAAGGGCTCCCGGTGATCATTCGGAAAATGGTAGAGGAGGAGTCATGGGCAAGTTGCAAATTTTTGTGGCCGTTCTGGTTGCCCTTTTAATCTCTTCAGTGTCGTCTGCGCAAGAAGAGTATAAATTCGATATTTCAGAAATAGAGAAGAAACCCTATCATATCGGGGGTTATGTTGAATTCAGGCCGGCTATTTTCTGGATGGACAAGGACGCGGCTCTGTATAAACTCAGATTTTTCAACCAGGATGAAGGCAATACGATTGAGGAGTACAACGGAGACATCCAGCTCGAAGGGAGCTATGAAAAGGGGATTGCCCGCGTTTTCGTCCTGGTGAATGGGGATCTCACGTACAGTTACCAGGGCTGGTCCGATAGCTTGGATCTATATGAAGGGACCTTATCCTTGAAGCCTTCAAACTCACTGGCGATTGACCTGGGCAAAGAAACGCAGAAATGGGGAAAGGGATACGCCTGGAATCCCGTGGCTTTTGTGGACCGCCCCAAGGACCCGGAGGAGCCAGACCTCGCCCGGGAAGGCTTTTGGATGGCTTCGGCGGATTACATCAAGAGCTTCTCCGGACCCCTAAAGACCTTTTCCTTCACGCCCGTTCTATTACCGGTCTATGGCCAAGTGAATGACGAATTCGGAAAATCGGACAAGCTCAATGTTGCGGGAAAATTCTACCTGCTCCTTTATGACACGGATATCGATCTTATGTTCTTAACAGGAGGAAGCAGGACGCCAAGATTCGGGTTTGATTTTTCCAGAAATATCTCCACGAATCTTGAGGTTCACGGCGAGTTCGCATACATCAACAACTTCAAGCAGAAGACCATAGATGAGCGAGGGAAAGTGTCTGAATCCAAGTTTGATGCCAAGAGCTATCTTTTGGGGATGAGGTACCTCACGGAAATAGATACCACGTTCATCCTGGAATATTATCATAACGGAACGGGATATACGCAAGATGAAATAGGTAGCTTCTTTTCACTCATCGACAAAAGCTACAAAACCTATCTCTCGTCACGAAACCGGGATTCTTTGACGAAGGCACAAAGTCTAGCGGGCAACTATGGCGGGGTGAATCCAATGAACGATTATTTATATCTACGGGTCACCCAGAAAGATCCCTTCAATATCCTTTACTTCACACCTGCGCTCACATCCATTATCAACCTGGATGATGGGAGTTTTTCTCTATCCCCGGAACTCACCTATGCTGGGATTACGAATCTGGAACTGCGATTGAAGGCGAGTGCGAATGTGGGGCAGAATGAAAGCGAGTATGGAGAGAAACCGAGCGATTACAGGCTTGAATTAAGGGCGAGGTATTACTTTTAACTGGCTGCCCATATGCCGCAAATTGCACTTCCGGCGGTGTCTGCGTGATCTGCCGCCTAAGCTGACCGCATGTCGGCTAAAAACCTAGGAGTAACACTGTGACAAGCTCTGCCAATTCTACCTTCACAAGCCGGGGTTGGCAACGACATCTGACGACAATTCTAATCGTTGCCGGTCTCCTTCTCGTCATCTGGTTCGGCATGCGCAGCGTGGTCTCAGCGATCCGTGTCTGGCGCACCGGTCTGCAACCAGGGGTAACCGATGTCGAGGCGATCCGCGGCTGGATGACCATTACCTATATTGCTCGAGCATTCGGCGTGCCGGAAGAATATCTTTTTGAAGCAGTGGGCATTCCAGTAGAGGGCAACCGGCGAAAGAGTCTGGGGAAGCTGAACCGCGAGTATACCCCCGGCGAACGCGGCGTAATACTAAAGAGGCTCAAAGTGGCAATTCTACGCTACCAGACGGAGCAGCCTGAGCGAACAAGAGGTGCTCCATGAGTGAGATCAGCCTGACTGACTGGCTTCTCACCGGCATGCTCAACTATGGGGCGCCAACCTTTAGCCTGGCACTGCTCATAGGTGCAATAGGCGTTCCGTTGCCGAACACCTTCTTTGTCCTGGCGGCCGGCGCCTTCGCCCGCCAGAGTGCGATTGACGGACCCACTGCGGCAATGCTGGGCTTTCTGGGCGCGGTCGTGGGCGACAGCCTCAGTTATGGCATTGGCCGGGTCGCCCGCACATGGGTGCAGCGCCGCTTTGTCGGCTCCGCCACTTGGCATCAGGCATTGGTCGCCTTTGAACGGCGTGGCGGACTGGCCATCTATCTCACGCGCTTCCTGATTACACCGCTGGCGATTCCAACGAATTTGATTGCCGGGAGCGGCGGTTACACATATTGGCGCTTCTTCCTCTATACTGCCAGCGGCGAACTGACCTGGATCATACTCTATGGTGGATTGGGCTACCTGTTCGGCGCGCAGTGGGAAATGCTCAGCCGGTTGGTGAGCGATTTCAGCGGCCTGTTAGTGGGGCTTATTGTCCTGGGAGCCGGTCTCTATGTTTGGCTTCGCCGTCGCAAACCTACCGATGTCACGGTTGCGACGAAACGCAAAATGACAATAAGAAAGTAATCCAGGAAAACTGTCTGTGGTATAATGTGTAAGCCCTGCGCATGAAGCAAAACTGCTCAACAAGGCTTTACCTTGCTTTGTCGAAAATCAGTTTATCGCCTTAATCTCGGGATGATTTTTCCCTCTCATTCAGAGAAAAAAGGCTCCTCCAACGTCTCATGGAAATAACCCAGGTGACAGATAAAACGACGTCCAGCGAAGATCTGATGACTAGGGTTGTCAAAGGCGACGATGGGGCGTTTGAAATCCTGGTCAATCGCCATCAGACTTCTGTTTTGAATCTTATTTATCGTTTCATTGGGGATAGGACACAAGCCAAAGACCTGGCTCAGGAAGTATTTCTGCGGATCTGGCAGTCAGCCAAAGGCTATGAACCCAAATCCAAAATTACAACCTGGATCTACCGGATTACCATAAACCTCTGCCTCAATGAATTAAAATCCGCCCGTCGCAGGAGATGGTTTCAGTTCCTTCGTCCTGATGAAGACAATGAGGAGGCAGCGGAAGATCTTCTACCCGACAGATCACCGTCTGCAGAGGATCTACTCCTGGCAAAGGAACGAAACCGTCAAATCTCCGATGCCCTTCAAAGTTTGCCCTCCAACCAGCGAATGGCCTTGATTCTAAAAAGATATGATGACCTCTCCTATCAGGAAATTGCCCAGATCCTCGGCTGTTCTGTTTCAGCGGTCGAGTCATTACTTGTCCGGGCAAAAAGAATCCTTCAAGAAAAATTAAAAAATATCGAAAAATAACCGCAGGTTTTCGCTCGGAAAGTTGTTTAATTATATTAGAGACACAATTCATGGATGGATTCTATGATGAGATGCCGTGACGTCCAAAAGAAACTTTCAGCCTACCAGGACAAAGAACTAAAGCCTCGAGAACAGGAAGAGGTCAGCAGGCACCTGCTAGACTGCCATTCTTGTCGCGAGCAGTATGAGAAACTTGAGCGGGTCTGGCAAACCCTGGGAGAGTTGGAAGAAATCCGCCCGGATCCGTGGTTTTACCGCCAACTCGTTAGAAAAATTAAAGAACCTCGTGAACGAGGTTTGTTGCCAACAATCGAGCGGTTTTTCCAGCTATTGCGGACCCCCGCTATCGCTTCATTTCTGCTGGCAATTGGAATCCTGTCTGGCACTTATCTCGGAAATATCCTGGTTCGACGTGATTTCTTCCCGTTTCAGCCTGAGCGGCCGACCTACTCACAGGAGGTTCTTTTTGACTCCTTGAAGGCTTTCGATCCTGCCCCTCCCGGCACGTTGGCACGCGGCTATCTCCGGATAATGAATTATGAGGAGAGGGAACCCAGATGAGATCAAAGTGGTTGATATTCGTTTTAGTTTTGTCTCTTGCAATCAATGCAGGCGTTCTGGCCACGACAGGATACCATTACTACTTCAGCGCCTCTGCTAAAACCTCAGCACCTTGCCCCCTCTCTCCAGGTGACAGTCATCTCTACCAGTCGCTTGGTCTTTCGGATGCTCAATTATCAAAGATGGAGCCCCTGGCCCGAAAATTTCATAGCCACCTGGCAGAACTCGGAGCTATCATGGAAGGCAAAAGAGAGTTCCTGGTAGATCTTCTTGCAAGAGACGGAGATCCTGCCAGCATAGAAAAGCTCCGAAGGGAGATGGCCAGTAACCAGGATGAGATTCAAAGAGAAGTCATCTCGCACATCATGGAAACGAGGAAGATCCTCGATGCGAAACAGCAGCAACGCTTCTTCGATCTCATGAAGCAAAGCATGGCCATCGGAAGAAGTCCGTGGTCCACAATTGGAGGTCAACAGTGAATCTGCGTTACATGGTAAAGGAACTCTATTATCAGAAGCGAAGGACACTGATGTCAATTCTTGGACTCTCGATCGGAATCGCCCTTTTGATTATTCTCAATGCCCTGTCCCTGGCCTATCGACAGGCAGCCCATGTCCCACTCAGAGAAATCGGGGCCGACATAACGGTCCAGCGATCCGGGGATGTTCCCAAGGACCTGGCAGGAGCGGTCTTTCCCTGTTCAGCAGTGACGATCCGTAAGGAAGAAGTAGAGAAGATCGAGAAACTTCCCGGCGTAAGAGGAATAGGCACAGGCCTGCTGCTCTGGGTTTTCGACCCGAACCGCGCCTGGATTGTTCTGGGGATTGGAAAAGAGAACTCCATAGGGCCGAGCCTTCTTCGCTCTTCTGTCACAGAGGGAAGGTTTCTTGAAGACGGCAAACTAGAGGCCCTCGTTGAGGTGGCCTACGCCCGGCAGTTTGGTATCAGCTTGAATGACACTATATCCGTGGCCGATAAGAAATTTCCGGTGGTGGGGTTTGTGGATGCTTCACGTGCCCCTAAAATCGCCCTAGCAAATGTGTACCTACCTCTAAAAGAGGCAGAGGATCTGGCCGCTTCGTCGAAAGAATTACAATCTGTTTCTCCATACGCACCGGGCGACGTGAACCTGCTCTTTATTAAGGCAGACCAGGAGAAGATCACCGGCTTGGCATCCGAGATGAAAGCCATCCTTGGCAGTAAAGCCACTGTGGCTACGCCAGACTCCTTCCTGAAGCTCCTGGGCAGTCTCTTTGCTCTTTCGGATAAATTTACCCTGGCTGCCTCCCTGATCGCCATCATCGTCGCCGTCCTGATCGCTTTTAAGACGATGGCAGGAAATATTGCCGAGCGGGCCAGGGAGATCGGCGTCTTGAAAGCAGTTGGCTGGACCCATCGGAACGTGGTAGCTCAACTGATGGCAGAGTCGGTGATCCAATGCTTTTTGGCAGGGATTCTGGGACTTCTGATAGCCCTTGTAGCCTCGTTCGGTCTAAGTTTCATGAAGGTCAATATCCCTATTCCGTGGGAGATGAGTCCGACTCCGCACTTTCTTCCCGGTGGCGGAGATCAGATTTTCAAGACCCTGCGGCTTCCCGTTCATATCCCCTGGACCCTGGCCTCCTTTGCCGTCCTCCTTTCAATAATCATAGGAGGGATGACAGGCGGGTTACTGGGTAGGCACATTTCAAGAATCAAACCTTCGGAGGTCCTAAGGCATGAGTAAATCAACTATTTTATCAGGCACGGATTTAAGTAAGAAATATGGAGATCTTGAAGTGGTCAAGGGGGTTTCCCTGGCTGTGAACGAAGGCGAATTTGTCTGCCTCGTGGGGAAATCGGGCTGCGGCAAGACGACCCTTCTCTCCCTTCTCTCAGGACTGGAAAAGCCTACCAAAGGAAAGGTAACCCTTGATGGAAGGGAGATCACGGCTTCATCCGAGGACGAGCTGGCTTTGTTCCGGCGAGATAATGTCGGGTTCATTTTTCAGTCTTTCAATCTCATCCCGACCCTCTCGGCATGGGAGAATGTGGCCCTTCCCCTTTTTCCTATCAAGATGACCAACGAAGAGCGCCGGCGGCGTGCGACGGAACTGCTTGGCAAGATGGAATTGGGGCACAGGATCGAGCACCTGCCTTCGGCCCTCTCAGGAGGGGAGAAGCAGCGGGTAGCCATTGCAAGGGCATTGGTCAATAATCCTAGAATCATCTTTGCCGACGAACCTACTGGAAACCTCGACTCAAGTACCGGTGAAGCCATTATGGGTATTTTGAACAGATTGCATAGGGATGAAGGGGTGGCCATCTTGATGGTTACCCATGAAGATGAACTTGCTAAAACAGCCAACCGGTTAATCCGAATGAAAGATGGGGAGATCATGTCATGAAAAAGATCATTTTATCCAGCCTGGTAGTTTTGGTCCTGTCTTCTGTCCCTTTTACCCTATTCGCAGCGGAAGAGGTCAAGGTTGAAGTCCTTTATATGAACCATGGGCCGCTTCTGGATTCGCTGGAACAGATCAAAAAAGTTTTCTCGCAATATGGGAGCAAAATTGCCGTTTCCTGGTATGACTTTGAGACCAAAGAGGGCGAACAGTTCATGGTCAAGAAGGGAATAACTCAGCATGTTCCCTTGGTCATCTGGCTGGACGGCAAGTCCACCGTTCCGGTA
>Ga0315288_10006319_pt1 | contig 15037 bp, 15 predicted proteins | sample YL17G11_20_MG_FD_203454 | JGI IMG/M metagenome (GOLD analysis project Ga0315288, IMG submission 203454) | Sediment microbial communities from Yellowstone Lake, YNP, Wyoming, USA - YL17G11_20 | ecosystem: Environmental > Aquatic > Freshwater > Lake > Sediment | place: USA: Wyoming | collected... | reverse complement strand
TCGGCCAGATGCTCCACGACTGGATCCGCGACGAGGGCCAGATCAAGAAGTACAACTGCCAGTACCGCGGCATGGACGTGCCGGGACAGGACATCATCTGCCGCGGCGTAATCACCGCCAAGAGGCAAGAGAACGGCAAGAGCCTCGTCGACCTGGACATCTGGACTGAGAAGCCGGACGGCGAGAAGACATCGCCGGGCAAAGCGACCGTCATCCTGCCATCGCGAGGCTGATGCGGCCGACAGGACCGACAGACACGGACACCTCTGAGACCGATACAGCGGCCGGGGCCCTAGCGGGAAAGGTGGCGGTGGTCACCGGCGCCGGCCGCGGCATCGGTCGTTGCGTTGCCCTGTACCTGGCTAAAGAGGGCGCGCGCGTCGTCGTCAACGACCCGGGCGTCTCCCCCGACGGCACGGGGCAGGACCAGGCGCCCGCCGACCAGGTCGTCGCCGAGATCGCCGCTGCCGGCGGAGAAGCCGTCGCCAGCCACGACTCCGTAGTCAGCATGGAGGGAGGCAGTCGCATCGTCGGCGCTGCCCTCGACGCCTGGGGGCGAATCGATATCCTCGTCAACAACGCCGGCATCCTCCGCGACCGCATGTTCATCAAGATGAACGAGGCGGACTGGGACGCCGTCATCGCCGTCCATCTGAAGGGCGCCTTCGCCTGCACGAAGGCGGCGGCGCCACACATGCACCGACAGCGCTGCGGGCGCATCATCAACGCCTCATCTTCGTCGGGGCTCGTGGGCAACGCCGCCCAGGCGAACTACGGCGCGGCGAAGTCGGCGATTGCCGGCTTCACGCGCGTGCTGGCGCGAGACCTCGGCCGCTACGGCATCACCTGCAACGCCATCGCCCCCATGGCCGCGACGCGGCTAACCGTCGGCATGGCTGACATGGCAACGAAGTACGGCCTCGTCATACCAGAGCCGGAGTACATCGCCCCGCTCATCGCCTATCTTGCAAGCGAAGCGGCCTGGAACGTGAACGGCCAGGTCTTCTACGTCTTCGGCGGCAGCGTCTCCCTGGCGCAGCCGCCCGTGGCGAGGCGCACGATCTTCAAGCGCGACGGCTGGACCGTCGACGAGCTGATCCAGGCGGTGCCTACGCAGCTCACGCAGTTCATCGACAACCCCGGGCCGCCGGCGGAGCACCTGCGACCGGCATTCGCGCGCCCTCCTGCGACGGATGCGACTCCATCGGGCGAGGAAGCGGAATGAGAGGCGGACGTGGCAGATAGGCTGAAAGACCGTGTGGCAGCCGTTACAGGCGCCGGTAGGGGCATCGGCAGGGCGGTTGCCCTGGCGCTGGCCGCGGAAGGCGCGTCGGTCGTCGTCAACGACTACGGCGTCGCCGTCGACGGCAGCGAGCCCGGCAGCGGCCCGGCGCAGGACGTCGTCGACGAGATTCGAGCGTTGGGCCGACAGGCCGTCGCCAGCTTCGAAAGCGTCGCGACGGTCGAAGGCGGCGAGAGCATCGTCAGAGCCGCCGTCGATAACTTCGGTCGGCTCGATATCCTCGTCAACTCCGCGGGCATTCTGCGCGACCGCGACTTCCTCGGGATGACCGAAGAGGACTGGGACGCGGTGATCGCCGTCCACCTGAAGGGACACTACTGCACGTGTCACCCGGCCGCGATCCAGATGCGACACCAGCGCTACGGCCGCATCATCAACTTCACGTCGCCTTCGGCGTTGCTGGGGGCGTACGGCCAGGCGAACTTCGCCGCCGCCAAAGCCGGCGTCGTCGGTCTGACGCGTGTGCTGGCGAGGGAGCTGGGGCGGAACGCCGTCACCGTCAACGCCATCGCGCCGATGGCGGAGACGAGGCTGACGGAAGGAATCGCGCGGACGGCTTCGATCAGCGGCAGGGAGCCTCGATTGGGGACTCCGGAGCAGGTCGCGGCGATGGTCACGTACCTGGCGACCGAGGAGGCCTGGAACGTCAACGGCAAGGTCTTCTACGTCTCAGGTGGCGGCATCTCGCTCGCCTACGAAGAGGAAATGGGCCGCGCCATCAACAAGGACGGCATGTGGAGCATCGACGAGCTGGCGGCGGTTTTGCCGCGCGGGCTGTTGCAGGGGGTGGCGAACCCGGCCCCTCCACCGCCCGACCTACCGATACCGGGCCGGAAGACGCCGGCCAGATGACTCCGCCGCGGGAAGACTGAAGTCCTCCCCTACACTTGTCGAGTCCGGATGTCGTCGCTTTCACGCACTTCCCAGTCGCTGCGACGTAGCTCCATTAGGATGAAGGTACCGTTGCTCCGGCGCGACGTGTTGTACTGCACGAAGCCCGCCCGCTGGAAACAGCGCTGCGCCCGCAGGTTCCAGTCGAGCGTCTTCAGGTAGAGCCTCGTCAGGGTGGTTTCGGTGAAAACGTACCCGACCAGCGCCTTCAGGGTGTCCGTCCCGAAGCCGCGGCTCCAGTAAAGCCTCTCGCCGATGGTGACGCCGACCTCCGCTTCGCCCTTGAGCACGTCGATGTTGTAGACCATCACGTTTCCGATGTGGCGCCCCTCGGAGTCCTCCACGGCGAAGGAGCGACGGAACGGTGTCGGGTGGGCGAGATCATCCTCGTAGAGCGCAAGGTAATCCTCGAAGGCGGTCGAAATCGGCTTCGAGGCGTCATATGAGGCGAGCTCGGGGTCTTTGCGCCAGGCGTAGTCGGCCTCTGCGTCCGCGACGCGCTTGCTCCTGAGGACAACCCTATCGCCACGGGCGACTTCGCCCTCGACGCTTGTCTTCGTCATGCCTTCCCCTCCCTTGCCGCAGCCGCGCGTCGGGCTACCACCTCCGCGGCTTTGCGCACCATCCCCACCTCATTCTCATAGCTTAGACGCCGGCATACCTCTTCGACCCCGAACCACTCCGCGCGGTCGTACTCCGCGTCATGCGCCTCCAGGCTGCCGCCCACGGGCGCGAAGAGGTAGTGGTGCACTGTCTTGTGATAGCGGACTCGATCTCGCACGAACCAGTAGCGTATAGAGCCGATCTTCTCCTCCGGTGTGACCTCCAGGCCGGTCTCCTCGCGGACCTCGCGCGTCGCCGCCGCAAGCAGGTCTTCGCCCGGCTCAGGCGTTCCCTTGGGCAGGCCCCAGATACCTTCGCTGCTGCGACCGACGATCACCACCTCCATGCCTCGCTCCGTGACCCGGTAGACGACGCCGCCGGCGGAGGTCGCCGACTCCGTTCGCATACCGTCGCCCGCCTTTGGCAATCGAACGCCTCCTAGGGAAGATGGAACCCGAGCGGCTCGTCGTTCAACTCGATCTCTTCTAGTGCGGCCGCCACGGCCTCACGCATGCGCGGCTCGGGGTGATGGTCGATCTCCTCGAGGGCGCGTTTTGCGGCGTCGCCACCGATCTCGCCGAGGGCCGCTATGGCCGCCTCCTGAACCTCTGTGTCCTCGTCTTCGAGCAGCGGCTTCAGGAAGGGCACGGCGGACTCGCTGCAGCAAGACGCGCAGGCGGTCGCCGCCTCGAATCGCATCTCCGGGGCGTCGCTGGCCAGCTCTGCCGTGAGAAGGGGCAGCCAGTTAGGGTCGCAGTTGCGGCCCATGGCATGGACAGCGCTGACGCGGAGCCGCCAGTTGTCACTGCGATAGGCGTTCTCGATACTGCCGCGCACCCACGACGCGCCGAGGACGGCGATCGATTCGAGGGCGCGTCCGCGCACCTCCGGCGATTCCGCGCTGTCGTCGATTGCCGCCCGCAGCGCCTCCTCGATCCGTCGACTGTCCATTGTGCTCAGTTGCTGGAACTCCGCCCGCAGCACGAACGACCCCATAGCGATGGCGGCCTCGGCGCGGACGGTTGCCGAAGGGTCGTTCCTGAGGATATCGGCCAAGGGCGTGATCACGTCCCGTCCCTCGTGCTCCCATAGCCCCTGCACGGCAAGGGCGCGGGCTTCGGCGTCGTCGTCCTTCAGCGCCACCATGAAAACCCGGTCGAAGTCCATCTCCACGTTGTCTTCCGCGAGGTCGAGCAGGCGCCGCAGTATCTGGCGGCGGCGCGCGACCTCGATTTGCGGCCATGCCTCCGCGAGTGTGGTTGTCTCGTCCGGGAGGACCGAGGAGAGCTCGCCGAGCCTCGACGCCAGAAGCGGCCTGGACGGGTCTTTGAGCTCTTCCAGGTAGTCTTCGATGGGCATCTTTTCAGTCCCTCGAATTCAGTCTAGGCACGCGCGAAACGGCTTGTCAATGACAGGAGCCGATGCGTTGACCCGGCTCGGCGAACGGCATTAGAGTGATGACATGAGCGTAAGGGCGGTAAGGATTGATGCCGGAGACAACGTCGCCGTCGTCGTCGCGGACGTCGAAGCGGGCGGCCGTGTGCGCCTCGACGACGGGAGCGAGCTGACGGCCGCCCAGCCGGTGCCGCGCGGCAACAAGGTCGCCCTGAGGGCGATTGCGGTCGGCGACCCCGTCCTCCGATATGGCGAAGAGATAGGCGTGGCTACAACCGACATCGCTGCCGGCGACCACGTCCATACTCACAACATGGGCGGCAGGAAATGAGCGACGAGTTCACCTTCGACGGCTGGCGTCGACCCGATGGACGCATCGGCATCCGCAATCACTGCCTGGTGCTGGCGACGGTCGTCTGCGCCGCCGGAGTCGTGCGAGAGGTGGGGCGCAGGTTGGCCGACGTCGTCGCCGTCGAGCACCCGCACGGCTGTGGCCGCGGCGGGCCGGACATCGGCCTTCAACTGAAGACGCTGGCGGGCCTCGTGCGGAACCCGAACATCGGCAGCGCGATACTTGTTGGTCTGGGGTGCGAGCCGGTGTCAGTGGGTCTCCTCAGCGCCGTCATCGGTGAGACCGGCAAGCCGTTGAAGGGCATCGTCATCCAGGACGCGGGCGGCTCCGGGAAGACGGCCGACCAGGTGGAAGCGATGGCGCGCGAGATGCTGGCCGAGCTGGCGGCGATGCCCCGCTCACCCGGCACGGCCGCCGACCTGACGCTGGCGCTGGAGTGCGGCGGCTCCGATACCTTCTCCGGCATGACCGCGAATCCCGCTGTCGGGAAGGCAGTGGATCGTCTCGTCGCCATGGGCGGCACCGCGATCCTCTCCGAGACGACGGAGATGATCGGCGCCCTAGGTCCACTGTTGCGACGCGCCGCGAACGACGAGATCGCTGCTCAGCTCAAGAAGATGGTCGACGAGCAGGAGGCGGTGACGCGAAAGATCCTCGGCGACTTCGCCGACCGTGCGCTGGCGCCGGGCAACGTCGAGTCGGGCCTGTCGACAATCGCCGAGAAGAGCCTGGGCTGCATAGCTAAGGGCGGCAGCACGCCGGTCCGCGAGGTGCTGGCATATGCGCAGCGGCCGAGCAAGCAGGGGCTGGTCGTGATGGACACTCCCGGCTACGACGCCGAGAGCATGACGGGCATGGCCGCCGCCGGCGCTCAGATGATTGCATTCACGACCGGTCGCGGCAGTCCCGCGGGCTTTCCGGCTGTACCCGTGGTCAAGGTGTCGTCGAACTCGGAGATCTACGGGCGGATGACGGGCGACATCGACGTCGACGCCGGCAGGGTCCTCTCCGGGGTGACGCTGGATGAAGTCAGCGAGGAGATACTATCGCTGCTGCTGCGCGTAGCTCGAGGCGAGAAGACGAAGGCGGAAGTCAACCGTCAGGACGTATTCGCGATCGCCCAGACGCACCAGGCCCTTTAGCCGAACCCTACTCGGCCGGCCGGACGCCGTGAAGCTCGTGCCGGGGGGCGCGCAGCATCAGCTCGCCGACCGCGCGGCGCGGGTCCAGTCCCTCGAAGAGCACCTGGTACATCTTCTCCGTGATCGGCATCTCCACGCCGTGGCGGCGCGCCAGCTCTCGTGCGGCGACCGTCGTCGTCACGCCCTCCGCGACCTGCCCGAGCGACGACAGAACGTCATCCAGCTTTCGCCCCTTCGCCAGCTCGACGCCGACGCGATGGTTACGGCTGAGCGGGCTGTAGCAGGTCGCCATGAGGTCGCCGACGCCGGCGAGGCCGAGGAACGTCAGCGGCTGCGCGCCCGCCGCCACGCCGAGTCGCGCGATCTCCGCCAGGCCGCGGGTGATGAAACCGGCCTTGGCGTTGTCGCCGTAGGCGAAGCCGTCGCACATGCCGGCGCCGATGGCGATGATGTTCTTCAGCGCCCCTGCAAGCTCCACACCGGCGACATCCTCGTTCGTGTAGACGCGGAACAGCGGGCCCGCCAGGGCGTCGCGGAGCGTATCGGCGGTCGCCAGGTCTTCACAGGCTATGATCGTCGCCGCCGGCAGGCCCTGCGCTATCTCCCGCGACAGGTTGGGGCCCGAAAGCACACCAAGCGGCCGCCGCAACTCCGGCAGCTCCTCCTGGAACACCTGCGACATCCGCTTTCCTGTGTCGCGCTCCAGTCCCTTGACGGCGCTGAGCACCAGCATGTCGGGGTCGACGTGAGGGTGAAGCGCCCGCAGGTTGTCCCGCAACGTAGACGATGGGACGGCGACGACAAGGAGGTCGGCGTCCTTGAGCGCGACATCGCGCTCGTGTGTGACGGTGAGCGACGGCGGGAAGCGTAGGCCGGGTTGCAGGCGGGAGTTCTCGCCGTCGCGACGCAGCGCTTCAGCGTCGTCCTCGTCGAAGGCGCAGAGACGCACCGCGAGGCCGTTGCCGGCCAGGAGCACGGCCAGCACCGTGCCCCAGCTCGTCGAGCCGACGACCGCCGCCGTATCGAGCGCGCTCATGCCGTCCGCTGTGGCTCCTTCTGGCCGATCTTGCGCTCCGTGCCGGAGAGGAGGCGTCGTATGTTGTCGTGGTGCAGGACGACGATGAGCGCGGCCGCCACTATCGCAAAGCCTGCATAGGCATAGGGCAGTGCACCCGCCAGCGCCAGTGCCAGAAACAGCACCGCAGCAATCGGCGCCATCGACACCGACATCAGCGACATGTAGCGGGTCACGGCAATGATGAGCAGGGCGATGGGCAGGAGGACGAGGCTCGCCAGGGGGTTCATCGCCAGCAGCGAGCCGTAGGCAGCGGATACGCCGCGGCCGCCGCGGAAGCCGAGCCACACGGGCCAGACGTGCCCCGCGACGGCGCCCATGCCGGCTAGCGCCTGCACCCAGGCGTCGTCGAAGAGAACGCGCGCAATCGACACCGCGGCCGCGCTCTTGCCGAGGTCGATGACGAGCACAGAAAGCACGGCCCAGAGGCTGAGCGTGCGCAGGGCGTTCGTGGCGCCGGTCTTGCCGCTGCCGAAGTCGCGGACGTCGATGCCGCGGGTCAGCCTGCCCATGACGTAGCCGCCGGGTATGGAGCCCAGCAGGTAGCCGATGACCGCGGCGACGATAAGCTGCCAGGCCATCTATTGCTCTCCTCTGCTCTTGAAGATGAGCTTGAGCGGCGTGCCGTCGAAGCCGTATGTCTGCCGCAGGCGGTTCTCCAGGTAGCGACGATAGGAGAAATGAAGCAGAGAGGCGTCGTTGACGAAGAAGACGAAGGTGGGCGGCGCCGTTTGCGCCTGGGTGACGTAGAGGACTTTCATCTTTCGGCCGCGAGTCGACGGGGGGCTCCGTTCGCCGATGGCCCGCTGGACAATGGCATTGACCTCCGCCGTGGGGAGGCGCTTCTGCCGCTCCTCGCCCACGTGGAGCGCTTCTGCAAGCATCGCGTCGATGCCGCTGCCCTCCTTCGCGGAGACGAAGGAGAGCGGCGCCCACGGCGCAAAGCGCAGCCGGTGTCGCACGATGCGGCTGAACTCCTTGCGATAGACCGGCTCCGGCGGCGCCAGGTCCCACTTGTTCACCACCAGCACCATGCCGACGAAGCTGTCGGCGACGAGGCCGGCGATGTGCGCGTCCTGCGCCGTCAGTCCCTCGCCCGCGTCGATCAGCACAAGACCCACGTCCGCGCGTTGGGCCGCCGCCTGCGCCCGCATCACGGCGTGCTTCTCGACGCCGACCTCGACGCGGCCTCTTCGCCGTATTCCTGCCGTGTCGATTAGGGTCAACTTGCGGCCTTCGTACTCGAACGGGGTGTCGATGCTGTCGCGCGTCGTGCCGGGCGTCTCGCTGACGATGACCCGCTCCTCGCCGAGGATGGTGTTGGTGAGCATCGACTTGCCTACGTTCGGCCGGCCGACGATGGCGATCGACAGGCCGGTCGACGGCTCCACGACGGCGGACTCCGGCAGCATGTCCGCCAGCATGTCCATGAGGTCGCCGACACCCATCCCGTGCAGCGCGCTTACGGCAATAGGCTCGCCCAGGCCCAGCTCGTAGAACTCGACCGCGGCCTCGCGACGGTACTCGCTCTCCGTCTTGTTGGCCACGAGGAGCACCGGCTTAGCGACGCGTCGCAGCCGGTCGGCGACGTCGCGGTCGCCGGCCGTCAGCCCCTCCTTGCCGTCGACGACGAAGAGGATGACCTCCGCCTCGGCGGCGGCCGTCTCCACCTGGCTGCGGACCAGCTCGCTATAGGGCAGCGAGCCGTCCATCAGCAGCCCGCCGGTATCGACGATCCGGAAGCGCTTCCCGTGCCACTCGACGTCGGCGTAGACGCGGTCGCGGGTTGTGCCGGCGGCCTCTTCGACGAGAGCCTTGCGTCCGCCGAGCATGCGGTTGAAGAGCGCCGACTTTCCCACGTTCGGCCGGCCGACGAGAGCTACTACGGGATGTCCCGTCGGGGCGGTTGCCTGTCGTTCGGAGGGCTGCGTCTCCATGCGCGCGCGGCGGCTCATTGAACCGAGACCGTCACCTGGACGTCGGGAGGAGCGACGGCGACCAACTGCACATTCGTCGGAAGCTCGATCTTGGGGGTGAGCTGGTAGGCGCCGGGCGCCAAGTCGGTGACGTCGACGCGCGCGGTGATTGCGTCGCCGGCGAGCGCGTCAAGGACCGGCAAGGGTCCGGCGACGGTCACGGTGACGCCGTTCGGGGTCACACTCGAGGCGAGCCCCTGTTCGAGACCGGCCGTCTGGACGGCGACCTCGAAGTTGCGCTGCCCGGGCGCCGGCTCGACCCGCACGCGGACGACCACCTCGCTGCTGCCATCGACCGTCGCGCCGGCGGGAAGACGGAGCTGGACGCTCCGCTGGACGTCGGACTCGGCGCCGTCGACGGGGATGGTGTCCGTCGTCAGCACCGAGATCGACTGGAGCACGTCGACGGGGCCACGCACGTTCACGAACGGCGGATCGACTTCGACCGCGGCCGTGCGGTAGCCCGCTCCGACGTTGCCGCTGATCGACGGGTTCACGGGGAAGGTCAGGACCCAGTCCGTCCTGACGATGGTGACGCTCACCTTTGCTGTGTTCGGCTCGATGTGCACGTTGACAGGGCGACCGTCCTTGTCGCGGGCCGCGAGCACGAAATCGCGCTCCATGCTTACCTGGGTGCCGGTCAGGTTCAGGTCCACCCAGGCGGCGTCGGTCTGCTCCACCAGGCTCTGCGGGCCGGTAACCTGGACCATCTCCGGCGAGACGTTCTGCTCGGTGACGCTGAAGCCGGCAGGGGCTACGGCTACAGTGTTTATCTTGACGGGCTTCGTCTGGGTGGTGACGGGCTCGAGGACGACGTCGACCGACGGGGGCGTGATCTGGACGATTTTGACGTCGCTCCTAGACACGGCCACCAGCACGGGAAGATTCGCCTGGGTCTGTGTGACGCCGGAAAGGTCGACCGTGGCCTTGAAGTCGTCAATCGACAGCTCATCCCACACGTCTTTGTCCGCCGTTATCTTCACCTTCACCTGCGCCGTCTCCGAAAGCGAAGTCGGCGCCTTCCCCTGCGGCACGTTCACCGCCTGCACGGGGATCATGCCGGCGAAGAAGCCCGTCTGCGGCGGGTTCTCGGCATCGCTGACGACGAACCAGATGACTACCGCCAGGGCGAGCGAGAGGAGGCCCAGCGTCATCGTGTGGCGTGCCACGTCGAAGGCGTCGCGGAGGACGCCCATGGCCGTCTTCGTGAGGTCAGTCAGAGACTGCACGCCGCCTCCCATCGCCGCGTTTCGCCCAGGCGCTTCCCAGGATGCTCTGGAGGGTGGCGCGAAGGCGCACTTCGTCCAGCCGCTGCCTCATCCGTCCGTTCGTCGCCACCGACATCTGGCCGGTCTCTTCCGATACGACGACCGACACGGCGTCGGTACGCTCCGTTATGCCGAGCGCGGCTCGGTGGCGCGTGCCCATCACGCCGCGCGGCCTTTCGTCGGCCAGCGGCAGCGTGCAGGCGGCGGCGACGACGCGATTCTCGCGCAGGATGACCGCGCCATCGTGCAGGGGCGAGTTGGGGAAGAAGATGCCCTGGAGCAGCTCGACCGAAGGAGCAGCGTCGACTCTGACTCCCGTGTCGATGTAGTCCTCCAGGCCGGTCTCCCGCTCTAGCACCATGAGGGCGCCGTGTCGCTCGCGCGAGAGGTTGCAGGCCGCGCCGGTGACGGCGTCGATGACTGCGTCGTAGCCAGGTCTGCCCAGCCAGGCGCGTCTGGTCCTGCCCAAACGTTCGAGGGCGCGTCGCAGCTCAGGCTGAAAGATTATGGGTATGGCGATGAGCACGGCGACGAAGGAATGCGTCAGGACGTAATTCAATACCCGAAGGTCGAAGACGCGGGCCAGCACGAAAGCGCCGACGAAGACGACGGCGATGCCGCGCAGGACGGACATCGCCGTGGTGCCGCGCAGGAGGAGAAGCACCCAGTAGATGATGGCGGCGATCAGCAGGATGTCGACGGCGGCGCGGGCGTCGAAGCGTGACAGGTTCTGGCTGATGGCGTCGAGGAAGTGCTGCATTTGTGGGGTGCGCTGTCTCTGAGTCTCGCGATTGCGCGCCTAGCTGTCCGCCAGCAGCAGCGCCAGGATGGCTCGCTGCGCGTGCAGGCGGTTTTCGGCCTGGTCGAACACTACCGATTGCGGGCCTTCGATGACCTCGTCTACTATCTCCTCGCCGCGGTGCGCCGGCAGGTCGTGCATCAGGATGAAGTCGCGCCGGGCCTGCGACAGCAGCTCGCTGTTCACCTGGTAGCCCGCGAAGGCCTTCAGACGAGCGTCGGAGCTGTCTTCCTGGCCCATGCTGATCCAGACATCCGTGTATATTACGTCGGCCTGCTTAACCGCCTCCTGCGGCGAGCGAATGGTACTGATCTGGGCGCCGCTCTTCGCAGCCGACTGCCGCGCGTGGGCAAGCGTCCCATCAGAGAGGTCGTATCCCTCGGGCGAGGCGATAATGAAGTTCATGCCGACCATCGCCGCCGCCTGGGCAAGCGAGGTCGCGACGTTGTTGCCGTCGCCGATGAACGCCAGCGTCAGGCCGTGGAAGTGCCCCTTCCTCTCGTAGACCGTGAGGAGGTCAGCGACAGCCTGGCAGGGGTGTTCCTCGTCGGAGAGGGCGTTAATGATGGGGACGCCGGCGTAGGTCGCCAGGTCGACGAGCGTTTGCTGCGCGTAGGTGCGCGCGGCTATGCCGTCGACGTAGCGGCTGAGCACGCGCGCGACATCGGCGACCGACTCGCGCTGGCCAAGGCCGACCTCGCCCTGCCCGAGGTAGATGGCCTGGCCGCCGAGCTGCTGCATCGCCACGTTGAAGCTGACGTTCGTCCGCAGCGAGGCCTTCTCGAAGAGCAGCGCCAGCGTCTTGCCCTCGAGGAGACGCGGGTAGCCGTTGCGCTTCATCTCGGCAGCGAGGTCGACGATGCGGCGCAACTCTTCCGGCGTCAGGTCGGCAATGGACAGGAGGTCCCGGCCCTGCACAGGCAGCCCCTTTCAACAATCCAGAAGTATAGCATAGCGCTATTCGCGCACACACGTAAGACGCACCGAGTTCGGGTCGGGTTCGGAGCCCCGACCCTGCCGAGATAGAGGGTGTTGACCGAAGGTGAGGGCAAATAGTAAGCTCGCTTGCGCGCCTCGTCCGTCGATGGGAAAGGATTCTCTATGGGCTCCTGGCTGGAACGGAATCGCAGCGTCGTATTCACCTTCCTCGTTGCCGTCATCATCGTTGGGCTCGTCATCCTAGTCCTGCAGCACCGCGGCGGTCCGCAGCCCCTCGAGATACGCTTCGACGACCCCGCACTCGACGGCGTCGTCATCGAAGTCTACGTCACCGGCGCTGTCCAGAAGCCGGGCGTGTACCCGCTGCACGAGGGCGACCGCATCGAAGACGCCCTCGCGGCCGCCGGCGGGCCGATGCAAGACGCCGATACGGAGTCGCTCAACCTGGCGCTGCGTGTCCGCGACCAGGACCAGATTGCCGTGCCACGTCACGGCGAGGTGGCCGGTGCTGCGGTCACGTCGACGCCCGGCGCTGGCCAGAAGATCGACATCAACTCGGCGACTGCGCGGGAGCTCGACGCGCTGCCGGGCATCGGCGAAGTCTACTCACAGAAGATCGTCGATTCGCGCGCCGCCGAAGGGCCGTTCCATCGCACAGAGGAGCTGGTGGAGCGGAAAGTCATTCCGTCCGCCACGTATGACAAGATCAAGGACCTGATAACGGTCGCGCCTTGACGCTGGCCTACTTCGCCGCTGCCTGGTTCGCCGGGACCGTCGCCGCCGCCCTCGGCTGGGACGCGCGATGGGCATTCGTGGGCAGCGGCTTCCTTGTCGCTCTAGTAGCCGTCCTTGCGTTCGTTCGACGCCGTCCCGGCGTCGCGCTGATGGGCCTCGCTTGCGCCGCCCTCTTCGCCGGCGCCTTCTTCCGCTTCGGCGCGGACACGCCTTCCGACGAGCCCTCCGGCATCGCCGCCCTGAACGACGGCGCGTCCGTCACGTTTCGCGCGCTGGTCGTCGACGAGCCGGACGATAACGGCCGCTACGTCTCGACGCGGGTCGACGTGCGGGAGGTCGAAGAGGACGGCGCGTGGCAGCCGGCTAGTGGCGGCGTCCTTCTGCACGAGGCGGCGACCGTCGACCACAAGTACGGTGACTTGCTGGAGGTCGCGGGCAAGCTGGAGACGCCGCCGGTGCTGCCGAACTTCGATTACCGGCAGTACCTGGCGCGGCAGGGCATCGGTTCCATCGCCTACTACCCGGAGGTGTCGGTTGAGGCAACCGGCCAGGGAAACGCGGCGTGGGCGGCCGTCCACCACCTACGGCGTGACCTGTCGTCGGCGCTGGCGAGCGCGTTGGCGGAGCCGCAGGCGTCGCTGGCGCAGGGCATTCTGCTGGGGGAGCGCTCCGCACTGCCTCAGGACCTGAAAGACGACCTCAATGCGACGAGCACGTCGCATATCATCGCTCTCTCCGGCTACAACGTGACGCTGCTGGCGGGGCTCGTCATCGGCGCCTTCGCCTGGCTCATCGGACGGCGCCGGGCCGCATTCCTGGCGCTTGCCGCCATCGCCGGCTACACGCTGCTCACCGGCGCCTCGCCCAGCCTCGTGCGGGCGGCGATCATGGGCGCCCTCTATCTGACAGCGACCCTGCTGGGCCGGCCCAACAGTGGTCTCGTCTCGTTGCTCGTCGCTGCGGCGGTGATGGCCGGACTGCAGCCGACGGTCGTGCGCGACGTCTCGTTCCAGCTCAGCTTTGCCGCGACAGCCGGTCTCATCGTGCTCGTGCCGCTGCTGCGGGAGCGCATCGACGCCGCATCCGAGCGCGTGACCTGGCTGCCGGAGCCACCGCGACGCGGCGTCGCGAGTGCCCTGTATGAGATCGCGATCGTGACGGCCGCGGCGTCCGTCGTGACGCTGCCGCTCATCGCGCTTCACTTCCAGCGGATCTCGCTCGTCTCCCTGCCGGCGAACCTGCTGGTGCTTCCCGCCTTCCCGTACATCCTGCTGAGCTCGACTTTCGTCGCCGCGGCCGGACTAGCGTCGTCAACGCTGGCGCACGTGGCCGGCTACTGCGCCTGGCTCGGCCTGAGCTACATGATCGCGATGGTGCGGCTGATGGCGGCTGTGCCCTTCGCCTCGCTGGAGGTTCGACGCTTCAACATGGAGGTGTGCACTGCCTCTTATGCTCTGCTGGCGGCCATCTGCTGGCTTCTCAGCCGGCGACGGCCGGGCGAGGATGCGCTACGTCGCTTGTGGCGGCCGGTCGGGCGCGGCCTCGCCATGCCGGCGCGACCCCTCGGCGGCGTGCCCGCGTCCTGGCTGGCGACGGGCCTGGCGCTGCCGGCGCTGCTCACGTGGATGGCGGTGCTCTCGTCGCCGGACAGCCGGCTGGCGGCGGGCGTCTTCTCCGCGCCGGACGGACGGCTGACGGTCGAGGTGTTCGACGTCGGCCAGGGCGACGCCGTCTTCATTCGCACGCCCGACGGTCAGAAGCTGCTCGTCGACGGCGGGCCGGACGGGCAAGTCATCGAGCAGGAGCTGGGCGAGGCGCTGCCCTTCTGGGACCGGAAGCTGGACATGGTGCTGCTGACGCATCCCGACAGTGACCATCTCAGCGGGCTTCTGAGCGTCGTCGAGCGATACGACGTGGAACGGGTGGCGGCGGCGCCCATCGGAGCCGAGACGGACCTTGCTGCGGCGTGGCAGGACCTCATCGAGGAGAAGGGCGTGCCCTACGAAGAGGTCGCGGCCGGCGGCTGGGTCGACCTGGGGCGCGGTGCGCGACTGCAGATACTCGGGCCGCCCGAGCAGGCGATCACGGGCACGAGCGCCGATATGAACAACAACTCGCTGGTGCTCAAGCTCACCTGGGGCGAGGTCAGCTTCCTCCTCACCGGCGACGTCGAGGTGGCGGGCGAAGCGGCCCTCCTCGACGAACGCGTCGACCTGCGGGCGACGGTGCTGAAGGTGGCGCACCACGGCTCCGCCTACTCGACGAGTCAGGCGCTCCTCGACGCCGTGCGGCCGGTGGTGTCGGTCATCTCCGTCGGCGCGGACAACGACTTCGGGCATCCGGCGGCCTCCACCCTCGAACGCCTCGATGATACGATCGTCTACCGGACAGACCAGCAGGGGGACGTGACGTTCTCCACCGACAGCGAACGGCTCTGGGTCAGCGCCGAACGCGACTCGCCGCCGCTGCCCTCGCGCTTCTCAACGGGCGAGTAGAGTGCTATACTCCCGTTGCCCTGGATTCCCATCCCACAAGCGAAAGGTATAGACGTGGAGAGAG
>Ga0315288_10006318_pt1 | contig 15038 bp, 14 predicted proteins | sample YL17G11_20_MG_FD_203454 | JGI IMG/M metagenome (GOLD analysis project Ga0315288, IMG submission 203454) | Sediment microbial communities from Yellowstone Lake, YNP, Wyoming, USA - YL17G11_20 | ecosystem: Environmental > Aquatic > Freshwater > Lake > Sediment | place: USA: Wyoming | collected... | reverse complement strand
TACGTCTCGCCCTCGTCCCCGCCTCCATTCGCAGCCCAATTCGCCGAGGTGACGGTAGACATCGAGACTGGTGCGGTCACTGTGGACAAACTGGTCATGGCTGTGGATGGCGGCGTTATCGTCAACCCGCTGACTGCCTCCGGTCAGATCGAGGGTGGCATGACTCAGGCACTCGGTTACGCCGTTTGCGAGGAAATGGTTTATGACGAAAAAGGTTGTGCTCGCGAGCGCGACTTTGCTGATTACCACATCTTCCGTGCAAATGAAATGCCCGAAATGACAACCATCTTCGTAGAAACCTTCGAGCCGAGCCACCCGTTCGGGGTCAAGGCTGTAGCTGAGATCCCAATGGATGGGGTTGCGCCCGCCGTGGGAAATGCAATCCTTGATGCACTCGGCATAAATGTGGACAACAATCCGATTACGCCTGAGAAGGTTTGGAAGGCGATGAAAGAGCGACAGTAGAATAGAGACACCTCACGATGCCAGAGATAAGAATCAGGAAAATTGACACTCTCACATTATTAGGTGCTTCACCAAAAATAAATAGGGAATAATGAGAATAACATATCGGATACTTCTGCTCGTCGTACTTCTATGTGGCTGCACTCCGGGACTGGTCTCTGACGGTCGTCCGGTAGTTCCAACCAACTCGCCCACCCCCTATTTATTGACACCCTCTCAAACCGCAACCTCGGTGCAAACGCCTACATCTACTCCAGGGAAACTGATTACTGCCACCGTTTGGTTAACAAAACCCGAAGTGCCGATAGTGATCTACCACCAGTTCGCGCCGGATTATGCAGCCTCTTCCATAAACACTAAAGTCCGTTTTGCAGATTTCAAACAGGAACTGGAAGACCTGTACGCCAGCGGATATAGCCTGGTTTCCTTCGAGAAATGGATCGCTGGCGATATGGAGGTGCCTCCAGGCAGACACCCGCTGATCTTATCGATGGATGACCTGTTTTTCAACAACCAGATCTCCTTGCTGGAAGATGGAACACCCTCGCCTGATACCGGAATCGGTATTCTCTGGCAGTTCTATCAGGAACACCCTGATTTTGGATTTCATCTGGCGCTGTTTGCAATCTTGGGTGATAAATTCTATCCTTTCGATCCGCAATATTCATCCGACTCACAGTATTTAGGTCGAAATTGGGAAAGTGAGTTTGCGCAAACGATTGTGTGGTGCCTAGAAAACGATGCTAGGGTATATAACCACACCTTCAGACATGGCTACCTAGCCAATTATTCGATAATCGTGACGATGAGCGAATTCATCCAGCAATTGCGGCAAAATGATGACCGCTTGCGTTACTATCTGAAATTGGCCGGACGTGAGGATTTGATTCCCCGCCTGGGGAATGTCATTGCACTGCCTGGTGGGGCTCAACCACAAACAGAGAGTGATTGGGCTACTCTGCGTGAATACAAGAATCCCGAAGGGTTGTCGGTCCAGGGTGTTTTAGAAGCTGGTTTTGACACTTCAAACCTGATGCAGCCACCTTATTCAGCTGATTTTGATCGCTGGCATATCCCGCGCTTTACCGCCACACTCAATTCCATACAAACATTGGTTCAGGAAAGCAGCCAGATGCCCACCGCAACGACCTGTGAACTCGATTCGGGAAGCGGTGATCCGGCTTTTCTGGGGAATCAAATAAACCAGGCGATACAAAATAGTCAATGCCTGGCAGGAATCTATGTGACTGGTCAATATATTTACGACGCATCACAAACAGGCAGGGTGAACCTCCTCTTCAAACGAACAGACAATTCCTCACCGTAAGAATATGCAACAAGGATTTGGTCAGGATCAGATGTGCGAACAGACCACCATCTTTGTCGACCTTTAGGCTTAGTCGCCGTTCGGGGGGAAAACTGAAGCCAAGATCCCAAGTGATTGGGTTGCGCCTGCTGTAGAAAATGCTATACTGGATGCAGTTAGCGTGAATAATAATGGAAAAGGTCTGCAAGACTCTTGCAGATTAATACCTAAATACTTGAGCTAAAAACCTGACATTTTCGATCCCTTCTTATTAAGAAAGGTTATGAGTCTATTAAAAAAGTAGCCGTAATAGGTAATGATGGAATTTGATAAAATTGCAGTAAATGAATAAACTGAAGAAATTGATCCCTCGATTAATGGTAGAGATAAATGGTAGATAAGATCTACATCATTGGCCATGTTAACCCTGATACGGACACTATCGCGGCAGCAATGGGCTATGCCTGGTTGCTGCACGAGCGCGACGGCTCGGATACGGTCGCTTCCCGCGCAGGTGCGGTCAACCCGCAAACGGCCTGGGTGTTGAAAAAGGTGGGATTGGATGCCCCATTCCTGTTGAATGACGCATCACCCCGCTTCGAATCTGTAACTCGCCGCTTGGACATCGTTAAACCAGATGCCCCCCTGCGGGAAGCCTGGGGGATCGCCTCCCGAACTTGGGGTGTGGCCCCGGTCGTGGATGAAAACGGTATCCCCTGTGGACTGGTCACAGGGACAAGTCTCTTCGGGCTAGTGAACCTGTTGATAGGTCCGAATCCGAAACGACAGGATGTAAACCTGGCTGAAATTCTAGACGTTCCCTGTCGCGAAGCCTGCAATTCCGACATCCCCAAATTCCAAGCCAACAGCCGCATTAGCGACTCGCTCAACCGTATTCTGCGCGAGGAAGGAGATGACTTCTTCGTGGTGGACGAGAAGGGACTGTATGTGGGCATCTGCCGCCAGCGCGACCTGCTCAACCCGCCGCGGCTGAAAGTCATACTGGTAGACCATAACGAACCTCGCCAGGCGATTGCCAATTTGGAGGAGGCGGAACTGCTTGAAATCCTCGACCACCACCGATTGGGCAATCCATCCACTCATGTACCAATCAAGTTTAGCGTGGATATTGTCGGCAGCACCAGCACGCTGGTCTCGGAACAGATTGAGGAAGCCGGGCTGAGCGCCCCGCCACAGATTGCCGGGATGCTGCTCTCCGGCCTGCTCGCTGACACGCTCATCTTGACATCGCCCACCACCACCGTCCGGGACAAGAAAGCTGCCGAGCGACTCGGGCGCTGGGCTTTCGCCCGCGGCGGACCATTGGTGGGAGAGACGGTGCAATCCTTCGGTAAGCAGGTACTGGTTGCCAGTGCTGGTTTATCTACGCGCACTCCCGAGGAAATCGTCAGCACCGATATGAAACTCTACGAAGCGGGCGGCTTCCGCTTCGCCATCGCCCAGGCCGAAGTCACCGACCTGATGCAACTGTCTGATCATCTTGGCAGTCTGAAGGCCGCTCTGACCTCCCTACGGGACAAGCGCGCCCTGGATTTCACCATGCTGATGGTTACAGATGTGGTCAACGGCTCCAGCCGTCTACTTCTAACCGACGAACCGCCCCAACTCTTCGACCTGCCCTACCCGCCTCAGCCGGACGGGACACGGTTGGCCGAAGGCATGGTCTCGCGCAAGAAACAACTATTGCCGGTCGTCCTGGGACTGCTGGAAAGGTAAACAATGAATAAAATACCCAATTCTCAATTGATTGACGGTGACCTCCCCTCCCGCTACGCGGCCTGGAAGAATATCATCCCTTTCGCCCATTCCTTCAACGGCTACGAACACTGTGGGTCTGTACAAAAATGCCGCGAAGTTGCCAGACAGGGTGTTGCCCTGCACAAAGCGAACCAGGACCTGACCCAGTCCCTGAGCGACCTGCGCACCTGCCTGTTCTTCGAAGCCCGGCGCTGGAAGCATCTGGAGAAAAACCCGAGCAAGACAGGTCTGGTGTATGTGCATGCCCTGGTGGAAGCCATCCGCGTGCGTGTGCATATGAAAGAACTGGCATAAGAAGTATCCTCTCGCACAAGAAGCAATTGCTCCCAGTGTTATTGGGATTGCTGGAGAGATAATCTGTCAGATGTAACCAGCTGGTTGTACTTATGGGAGACACTCTTTTGTGGGGGTACATAATTGGCCTCGTACAGTTCATCCTTCACAAAGATCAGTCCGAAATCGTTGCGGAACACCAGGTGATATCCTTTCAAATTCCCGTTATTGGCATCTTTGTAAAATACCTGACTCCTGGTAAAGGCTTCGCTGTCAATCCCCACTACTTCGGGATTCAGGTAATCGTTGATGCGCTGCTGCATTAACATCACAACATCGAAGTTCCTTTGCTGGAGATAATCATAATCCAATAGTTCGAAAATGGCTTCCGTGACCCAGCCGTCGGTTTCAGGGACGTACATCCGAACATCATGATACACGTAATACGATCCGCTCGGTAGAGGTTCCAAAGCCTCTAGGGCTTGATTGTAAAACAAAATTGCATAACTGTTTTCTGCTGCATGAACGCGCTGGTTGAACCAGACCGCATCCGAATACACATAAGATGTGAATTGAACGGCCACTACGCTCAGTACCAAACCTGCCAGGAGCCGCTTTGCCCAGGAGTCATTATTTTTCATGGTGAATAATCCACGGACTTCGATCTTGTCGGGCAATATCACGGCCAGTGTCGAAAACATTGGGAGGATGACCGGCAACCAGTACTGGTACTTGAAGTGGATGAAGCCGAAGACCAAAATCGAGATCGGAATCATCCAAGTTATGATGATGGTTTGCAGCAGGCGGTTTGGTCCGCGTATCACACCCCAGATGCAAACTCCCAAGATGGAGAGCAAAAAGACCCAATGTCCGTAATATTCCAGAACTGACGGCCAGGATGAAATCAGGCCAACCTCATAAACGACCCCATATCCAGAAGAGAGCACATTGAATTGTTCGCTCAACACTTCAAAGTATTTCTGACTGATTCCCGAGGAGATAAGCAAAGGATTCGACACCAGATAAGCAAGCCCCATCGCCAGCATATAACCCAACCCGGACAAAACCACCTTGATAAGGGCTTTTTTTTCGCCAACCAACCGATAAGTAAGTACACAAAAATCGTCAGCACGAAATAAAATCCGATTCCCTTCGTGCCTGCTGAAAAGCCGCACATCGCTGCCGCAAAGTAAAATTGTGCCCAAACCGCAAGCCATCCCGGTGGAGGAAGTAGATTGGAAGCATGGCAAACAAGATTGCAAGGCTGTCCGGGTGCCACCACAGGTTATTTTGGACGAGCGCGGTAATACTAAGCAGGAATGCAAATAGAACGAAAGCCTTGTATGATTTGAACTTTGTTTACAGATAAACTAGCACCAATACAGCAGCCAACATTGGCAGTACACTAACCATCTGCCACAATGTCACCATGACGAGAGGAATGTCGTCTAAACGGTTGAGCAATTTGATTGGCAGCACTATCAGGGTAGAATACGCAAAATAGGGATATCTGTAAAAGTAATAATCATAAGAAGCGAAATTCAGGAGCGCCTGCTTGACAGTGTTCGCCGGTTTGATCATATCGAACACAAAGGGCAGTGGAACCGCCTCGTCAGGTTAAAAAACCGCCACCATTTGAAGATTTTCGGAGGCAGCATGATTCGGAAGACAAAAAATCGCAAAATAAATGCTGCTGAACAGAATCAAGAGGAGTGCGATTCGCTTTTTGGTTTTCATATTGGCCTCCAAGACCAGGAATCTGGATGGCAGGAAGGTTAGCGTTATTATAACTTGCTTGGGATATAATACAGTCAGGATGTCTATCTTTCAGGCGCTTTTCGAACTCGAAACCATTCACCAGCCCGCCGCCTTGTGCACCGTCGTAAAGACCAGTGGTTCGGCGCCGCGCCACAGCACCAGCAAGATGCTGGTCTATCTCGACGGGCATATCCTCGGCACTGTCGGTGGCGGAGAACTGGAGAATCGCGTTCGGAAGGAAGCGCTGGCTTCCCTGCAAGACGGCCAGCCGCGCCTGCTTTCCTATAATATGACCGACCCCTCCCGCGGTGACGCAGGTGTGTGCGGTGGTCAGGTGGAGGTATTTGTGGAACCTATCCTTCCAGCCCCAATGGTTGTCGTGCTCGGCGGAGGGCACGTCGGCAAGGCCGTGGCTCATCTCGCTAAATGGCTCGGTTTTCGCGTCGCTGTCTCAGACGACCGGCCTGAGTTCTGCACCCCCGAATCCGCTCCAGACGCCGACGAGTTCTACAATTGTGCGATGGCAGAACTGCCCTTGCACCTGAACATCTCCCGGCAGACCACCCTCGTCCTGACCACGCGCGGTAACAACGTGGATATTGCCGGATTGCCGACTCTGCTCGAAAGTCAGGCCGGGTACATAGGCGTGATCGGCTCGCGTAAACGCTGGGCTGAGACGGTGAAAAGTCTCAACGAAGCCGGAATATCTGACGAGCAGTTGAAACGCGTCCACTCGCCCATCGGGCTGGGGATCGGAGCTGAAACGCCGGAAGAGATCGCCGTCAGCATCATGGCTGAAGTACTCATGCTGCGAGGCGGTGGATCCGGGAAGCAGATGCAGGAACTGCGATGACCCTCCCACCCAACCAGCGCATGTTCCATGGTGGCATTCGTTCCTCGGCGTTAGCGGACCAACTGTCAGCGCGCTTCAACGACCGCCAGCACCGCGTCAGCACCCAGGTCCAGGGCGAGACGGCGTTGGTGCAGGTTGGCTCGAAGCACGGCACACCGGTAACGATCCACATCGCCGATACCGAGGGCGGCATCCTGGTCACCATGAGTCGTGACCGTGACTGGCTCGATCGGGTGGCTGATTCCAGCGAGTTGATTGAGCGCGCCGCCTCCAGCCCACTTTCCCTGCTGGCACTCGTTCCGGACGTGATTGGTGAGATGAAACAGGAAAACCTCACCCCGCTTATCTGGGATGCCATAAACGATCTATGCGCTCTGACACGCTCTCTGGCCGGGGAGGAAAAATCCCCACGTAATCCATTAGTATGCCAGTATTGCGGCATGTCCAACGATCCAGAACTGGAGGAATGTGTCGCCTGCGGCGCCGCACTCCCCTTAGACCTGCCGCGGGTCTGTCCAAAATGCGGACGCGGCCACACCTCCGAGGCATTGTTCTGCCAGGCCTGTGGAACGCGCCTTGTGGAAGGGTAAGAGTAAATAGATTTTAGGTAATGAAATAAAACTTTCCGGGGATAACAACGTAAATTAAACAGGATAAAATAGCTTGTATCATTAACTCGCTTCGTATATAATGAATTAGCTCATCAAAAAGGAGAGACAAAATGGCCCGTATCTTTGATGTTATTGAATATGCAAATGAAATGACGGACGAAATCGTCCATCGCTTCCCGGATAACAACACAATTGGCGATTACCGCATCGGTTCGAACGTCATCGTACGTGACGGGCAGACTGCGGTTTTCTTCCGCGACGGCCAAGCCTTGGATATGTTTGGCCCCGGAAGGCATGTCATCGCCACCGCAAACATTCCCAAGCTGATTGATTTCATCGGCAAGGCCTTCAATGACCGCACCCCTTTCCCATGCGAAGTCTACTTCGTCTCGATGAAGGAATTCGCCAATCGCAAGTGGGGAACACCCCAGCCGATTATTGTCCGCAATCCGGGTATGGGCTTGGGTGTGGCGCTCCTGCAGGGCTTCGGCACCTACAGCTTCCAGGTCAAGGACCCGCAGCAGTTTATCATCCAGATCGTTGGCAAGCAGGCCGCCTTCAAGATTGATGAGATCGAAGAGCGCTTGCGCAGCATCCTGCTCTCGAAGCTCCAGGATACACTCGGCGAATGGGCTGGCAAGTACGCCGTCCCAGAAATGATCGGCAAGACGATTGAACTGGGTGGCTTTGTTCGCTCGATTGGCGAAGAGGATTTCAACGCTGTCGGCCTTACCCTAAAATCCTTTTATGTCGGCAACTTGAAACCGTCCGAGAAATCCGCCGAGGAACTGCGGGCGATGGGCATGCTCGACATGGCTACTTATACTCAGTTGCAGGCGGCAGATGCCATGCGTGACGCTGCTTCCAACCCCAGTGGTGGTGCGGGCCTGACAGCCGGTATTGGTGCCGGGATGGGTATCGGTAACCTGATGGGTCAAGCTCTCCAGGGAGGGATGCAATCTGGCCAGCAGCAGCAACAATCTCCCTCTGGCGGCGCTCCCGCAGGCGGGGCTATTCCCGAGGTAATGACCCCCGTCGAAGCGGCCGGCTTCCTGAAAGTCTCAGAGGAAGATGTACTTGCAGCCATCAAGGATGGCAGCCTGAAAGCTAAGAAACTCGGCAATGCTTACCGTATCAGCAAAGCATCCCTGGAAGAGTTCTTGAAAGGCTAAGGATAATTAGACGTGAGAGGAGCCCGTCTTTTCGGGCTCCTTTTATTTCCTTATCATCTGATTCGTTCTTTTCGAATTATTCCAACTCCGCCAGCACGTCTGCCACCGCCTCCAAAACATCCCCAGCGAGTACTGCAGCTGTGCTCCCCTGAATCACAGCGGCGGCTAACCCTGCTCGGGCATGCACCCAGGCTCCAAGCCGGGCCGCGTCGTATGCCTCCAAACCCTGGGCGCGTAGACCGGTAATCAATCCTGCCAGCACATCCCCGGTGCCGGCATGAGCCAGAGCGGGAGTGGCCACAGGTATGGTGGTTGTGCGTCCATCCGGGGCGGCGATAACCGTAAACGCTCCCTTTAAAACAACCACATGTCCCCATTCTGCGGCATACTTACCGGCAATCGCTCGGCGGTCTTTTTGTATTTTCTCGATCGCAAGCCCCGTTAGCACGGACATTTCACCAGGGTGTGGAGTCAAGATTGCCAGTCCTGGGAGCAGCCTAAACCAATTGGGTATTCTTGCCAGCAGTTTCAAACCATCAGCATCGAAAATGAACGGGGGCAGTGTGGCAGGTTTCTGATCCACTTTCGTTCGTGGGCTCTGTAAGAAACCCATGCGCGCACGGGAGATTTTCGCATGGGCATCATCGAGCAAGGTCGCAATGAATTCCCTGGTCGTATCATCCAATCCCAAACCAGGGCCAACCAAAAGTGCAGTGGCGCGTTCCAGGTTATCTGTCAATACATCTGCCGCACCTGACGCGATAGAACCCATTTCATGCGGCAGGAGCAGCCAGATCGCTTCAGGAAAGTGACCCGCCAGGACAGGATGCAGTGGTGCGGGGACGGCCAATGTTACCAGGCCAGTGCCACTTCGGTAAGCAGCCTTGCCTGCCAGCAAAGCCGCACCGGTGTAATTAACCGAACCTGCCACAATCAGCGCCGTTCCAAAAGTTCCCTTATGTGCATCCGTTGGACGTTCTGGGAGAAGGGAGGAGGCTAAGTTGTCGTTTGCTACTTCATTTTTTACCGCCTGCCATGACATCAACTCATTGAGTTGACCAATATCCACAACACGCAATTCGCCGATCAAATCATAGGCAGGGAGTTTAAGCAATCCTTGCTTAACTGCTGCGAGTGTCACCGTTGCATCAGCAGGGATGCATTCTTCAGCAATTTCGCCAGTATCGCAATCCACACCCGATGGGCAGTCCACAGCAACGATAAAAGGCTGCCATTCAATCGATCCAAGGATGGTTTTTACTGCACCAAGCACCTTCGCAATATCAGGTTTCAAGGGTAATTTGAAACCTGTGCCTAAAACGCCATCCAGAACAACATCGGCAGTTTCCAGAAAGGCAGTCAGTTGTTGGAAATCAGAATCTTTCTCAGCCAAATAAATCTCCCCGTCCGCATCCTCCAACCTCTTTACTAATGGATCACCGCCGGCCTTGCGTTTGATGAGATAAGCACGCGCCTTCCAGCCTTTCTCCGCCAGATGTGTCAACGCAATGAGCGTATCGCCGCCATTGTTACCGGGGCCGGCAAACCCGAGCACCTGGATGTCTTCCTCGTCATCCTGAGCATAAGCCAACTGTAATACTTCGCGAGACAGGTTATGCCCGGCATTTTCCATCATCATCTCGTAGGTTAGGCCGTTCGAGTCAGCCTCCTTTTCGATTGAACGCATTTCAGAAATCGAGACTAGTTTCATAGTAGGTATCTCCATTCCACGCCGCATTATATACCCATATTACAGGAATTCCTTTGATCAGGGATAAGAGGTCCTCATCAGTAAGGTGGTACCTGGATAACTCTAAAATAATTAACCGCTCGTTGTTGTTTAATGCGGATTTCCAAGGGGGGTAGGCGGTTCGTATTTGACACTGGCAGAGCAGTGTCGAATAATATATTATTTCCAGATATCTCGCCTCACCCACTCCAGACCCAATTCGTCCAGTTTTTTCGGAGTCGGTTTACCGGTCTCCGGGTCCCAGCCGCGGGCGTTGTAATAAGCTTCGAGCATTTCTGTAAAAGGCGGTATGTAACCAGCCGAACCCCCATCTTGATAGGGTTCAAGCAATGCTTTCGGTAATTTGTCATTTGTCCGGGTTAGACCCAGACGATTGTTAATCGCCCGCTTAAGGTTCCAGGCACGTTCACCAGCGCATAATAAGTCTTCCACCCCGAAGTCCAATCCACAGGCAGTGTTGATTAAAGCCGCAACTATCTCCGCCGGGACATTGGCAAAAATGCACATCACCAGCGCGTTAAACACGGTCTGCCAATTCTGGTGACGGGCCACATTGCCGGCCTTCTCCGCACCAGCATGACGATCATAAAATTCCAGCCCGAGGCTGGAATCGGCTTGGCCTAAATCTACTTCATAATACGCAGATTGATTGTGACAGGCACCGCGCGGGGAAGTGGCATATGTGAGCGCCATACCGGAGAAGGCGCGTGGGTCGTGGTAAGCCACTTCCAGACCGTTTACTTGCACAGCCTCCTCTTCCGCGCCAAAATGCCTACCAAAGCGTCTGGAACCCTGGGCGAGATATTCGCCAATCCCTTCGCGGTGGGTTGTCAAATGGAGCAATTGCTCGATGGTTTTCACATCGCCCCAATGCAGAGCCAAGCCGCCGGTATCCTTTTCGGATATGACACCCTTTTCGAAAAGATGAAAAGCCAGTCCAAGGGTACCACCAGCGCTGATGGTATCCATACCGTAGCGGTCACATATCTCGCCCAAGATGGTTATTGCAGCCAAATCATCATTGAGCAGGTTTGGGCCAAAACTGACGATCGTTTCATATTCCGGACCCTTGCGCTTTATGCCGTCCTCCAGGCGCACAACCCTCCCGCAGGCGATCACGCAGGCATGACAGGCACTGACACCTGCCAGGATCGTTTCAGCCATGGTTGAACCTGAAACTTTTCCTGTCCCCTCGAATATCCCATTATGGAAATACCTTTTTGGCATGGCACCCAGGTAATCGGCGTAATCCACTACACTGGCTGTCCCCAGGTCGTGGAACACATGACTGAGATTATCTTTTTTTAAAATACGGTTAGCTGTAGAGCGCAAAGGGCTGAACAATTCTGGCTGGGCCAAATGGATTTTCTTCGTCCCTTTGACGGCGATCGCCTTGAGATTCTTCGATCCAGCTACCGCCCCCAACCCGGTGCGTCCGGCCGCCCGCCCATGATCGCAGAGCAGTCCGGCGAACAGCACGCCGTTCTCTCCAGCTGGACCTATCGTCAGGACATGTGCACCCGGGACGCCAATCTCGCTTTTTATGATGGCTTGCGATTCATACGTATCCTTGCCCCACACTGCAGCTGCGTCCCGGATTTCGATCCTGCTGTTGTCTAACCAGAGGTAGATCGGCCTCTCGGCTTTTCCTGTGATCCATACCCCATCGTAACCGCAAAAACGAAGTTCGGGACCCCAGAACCCACCGCAATTCGACTCGGCCCACAACCCAGTCGCAGGGGATTTCCCGCAGACTACGAAGCGGCCCACCGCCGGGCCAGCTGTCCCGGTGAGGGGACCGTTTAGAAGGAGAAGTGGCGCTTCTGGTGATAAGGGGTCAAGCTCCCGTGTGAGCTCGGGATAGAGCAGGCGCGCGGCCAGCGATGCGCCGCCCAGAAAATTGCGTTCCCATTCAGACGGGATACTGTACTCGGATGTTTCCCCTGTGGTAAGGTTGATCTTAAGGATGGGTTGCATGGAAATTTTTCGTTATAGAATTTCGGTGGTCACGTCGCGGCAACAGCGGACAAAATCCAGCACGATTGGCACATTGCGCATCATGTAGGCCATGCTCCCATGCACCTGCAATTTACGGGTCATCATGGCAGTCATCGGATCGAGTTCACCTTTCATGATGTGGGAAATATTATCGTAGGTCGCGGTCAAGACAAACTTTGGTTGGACGGTGGAGAGATCTTTCAGGATTTCTGTTTTGCGACACTTTCCATGCCACAAATCCAGGTAATAAAGTAGTTGCTCAGTGAGAGGCCCGCTTGGCTCGATGACCACGCACATATCGCCTTCCCAGTTTCTGGCAATTTTCGCGTAACGCTCATCAGAATTTATCTTATCAAAAAGGGTTTGCAGCCACTCAGGGCTTGGGAAAATAGCTGTCATATTTTGTCTCCTTTGGAAAAGTCATGAAAGCATTATATCATTTCGCTCTTTCGCGCCCCTGAAAGAGGCGTGAAAGATGTGTCCTTTCCCTCTTGCAATAATTTGGAAATTAGTCTATGCTTAAACTACCAAAGGAGACAGGTACCATTTCCTGCACTCCATATCAGAAACGGCCATTTCAATTACAAAAGGAGAGAGAAGAAATGAAAAAATTTTCATTCGTGCTGAGTGTTTTGGTTCTTGCCAGCTTTATTCTAGCCGGCTGCGGACCAAAACCCACTACCCCCCTGGCGACTGCCGTGCCTGCGACCGCAGTCCCAGTAACTGAAGTCCCGTGTCCCGTCGTCCCCACGGCCGAACCTACGAGAGTATTTACCGACCTTGGCGGTAGAACCATCACCGTCGCGGTGGAGAATATCTATCCGCCTTTTAACAGCATTGACCAGACCACTAATAAAGGTGTGGGCTACGATTATGATGTTTTCGCTGAGATCTGCCTTCGTTTGAATTGCGTAGCTGATATGAGACAGGCCGCCTGGGAAGGTATCTTCCCTGCCATGGCTGCCGGCGAATACGATGTGCTTGCGGATGGTGTAACAACGTATCCGTACCGTTACTGGGCTGTGGATTTCTCGATCCCCTACACTCTTGTTTCACAGCAATTGATGGTAAGGGCAGATGACACCCACACTCTGGATGATTTCGTAGCTGATGCGAACCTCAAAGTTGGTTCCCAAATTGCGACCACGAATTATATCGCAGCCGGTGAATTCTTCCCGGATACAAAAATCCAGGCTTATTCAGAATTTGGGGCAGCCACCCTGGCTTTACTTGCCGGTGATATTGACGGCGTCGTCCTGGACGATGCCGCGGCATATGGCTTCATGCAGGCAAATCCGGGACTTTTAAAAACTATAGGAGCTGTCAAGACCGGTGATGCCCTGGCCTTTGTTTTCCCACCCTACAGTGATCTTGTAAACCCGGTAAATGCAGCCCTGCGTGCCATGCACGATGATGGAACCCTCCTGGAACTCAATCGGAGGTATGGACTTGCCGATCCTGCCGAGGCACCACCCGAGTAGGATTATTGATGGCCGTTTCTAACTCTGGCAGGATGGGGTTATCACCCCATTCTGCCAATTAATAATCTTAGGAAGAATACATGACGGAGGCCGCTCATGGAAATCGCAGAGAAACGCAAACTTCCTGGAATTATCCCCGGTGGATTAAATGTATCAAAATGGCCCTGGTGGGCAATTGTATTGGGCCTGGCAGCATTAGCACTCGTTTATTTAATTCTTGGATCAAGTAATTACCAAACCACGTTTCTATATTTAACCCAAGGTATCATTACAACCTTGCGGATCACGTTCTTTTCATTTTTATTGGCAACTCTGCTTGGCCTGCCAACCGGGCTGGCACGCATTTCGAAGAACGTTTTTTTACGTAATATATCTACGCTTTATATTGAGGTCGCACGCGGTGTTCCCCTGTTAGTTCTTATCATCTATATCGCTTATGGTTTATTTCCAGTATTCGTAGGTATCATCACCAGTTTAGGGAAATGGGGAATATTAATCCTGCCGGACAGTGGATTATTTCAATCATTAGCTGATTTCACCATACGGAAAGTAACCCAGGAAGGACGGGCCATCATTGCCCTCGGCATCGGGTATGGGGCTTTTGAGGCAGAAGTCTTCCGCGCTGGCATCCAGTCCATCAGCAAAGGACAACTGGAAGCCGCTAAATCTTTGGGAATGAATTACTTCCAGGCTATGCGTTTTATCGTTCTTCCGCAAGCCATTCGCCGCGTGCTACCTCCTCTGGGTAACGATTTCATCGCCTGCCTGAAAGACTCTTCCCTGGTGAGCGTGGTGGCAGTCAACGAATTGACCCAGATGGGTCGCTTGCGTACCGGCTCCACCTTCCGCGCCATGGAGACATACAATATGGTCGCTTTTCTTTACCTATCCATGACTTTGCTTCTTTCCACCCTTGTCCGCTGGCTGGAAAACAGAATGAAAATCGAAGAATGATCGAATCATAAAAGCCGCTCTTTAGCGGCTTTTATTTTGATGCGCTGGGGGGGACTTGAACCCCCACGCCTTGCGGCACATGCCCCTCAAGCATGCCTGTCTGCCAGTTCCAGCACCAGCGCATGAGCAGGTCGTATTATAATCAGGTTGCATTGATTGTCAAGCAAAACCTACGGGTTAGGTGAGGTCAAGCACTGTCCACGCATGTAATAGGAGACGAAGAATGACACGTATCGTAGTAGACGCCATGGGGAGCGACAACTTCCCCACTCCCGACGTTGTTGGTGCCGTCCAGGCTGCCCGTGAATACGGCGTGGAAATTATCCTGGTGGGAGACGAAATGAAGATCGGACCTTTGCTTGCCGCGCAAAATTCCGGCAATCTCCCCATTCGTGTTGTCCATGCGCCTGAGATGCTGACGATGGAAGACAAGGGGATGGCACTCGTATTGAAGGCGCGCCGCCCCAACTCGAAGAACTCAATGGCCGTTGGCATTGACTTGGTCAAAAACGGTCATGCGGAGGCATTCGTTACGGCTGGTAATACCGGCGCGGCGTCCGTGACCGCGTACTTCCGGCTGGGTACCATCCCCGGCGTGGAACGTCCCGGCCTTGCACCCGTCTTCCCCACCGCCAGCG
>Ga0315288_10006315_pt1 | contig 15039 bp, 12 predicted proteins | sample YL17G11_20_MG_FD_203454 | JGI IMG/M metagenome (GOLD analysis project Ga0315288, IMG submission 203454) | Sediment microbial communities from Yellowstone Lake, YNP, Wyoming, USA - YL17G11_20 | ecosystem: Environmental > Aquatic > Freshwater > Lake > Sediment | place: USA: Wyoming | collected... | reverse complement strand
TTTTTCAGATTGAAATAGCCTGAGTCTAAAAGCGGTTTCAAATCGATTACAGTCATTTTTTCGTATAACTCAATGTTACTTAAATCGTTAGAGCATTTTTCAAATCAAACAACCGGACAGTAGTGATTTTTATATTTTGTATTTGACATAAACGCATTTGCTGATAGAATAATTTTAATCATTTGTGGAGTTGCCTTCTTGATGGTTTGGTTCATTTTCGTTCATTTAGAAAATTGATAAAGTGGCATTTGCTCTTTGGCTCGAAAGGTGGGCAGAGGAAGTCATCACATGATTGTGGCGAAAATTTCACAAGTTTGGGGGGCAATCACTTTATTAATCACTATCTATCTTTCAGCTTACCTAACGGACAGCTACATATGTTTTTCAAGGCTCAATACTATGAGAAAATGATGATTCTAATTTTCTTAAGATGATAAAGATGTTGAAGCTAAACAATAATTTGAAGAAGTTAAGACCAGTAGAAGTGATGGTTGTAGTATTTGTGTGTTTGTTTTTTTTAGCCGTCATACCGGTTGCTTGTCGGAAATCCCGAACCGATGTTTATCATATAACATGTGCCCGAAATCTGTCCATGATCGGTAATGCGATGATGAGCTATGCCAATGACCACGATGGAAAATTACCACGTTCCGGAGCTGATAGCTCGTTTTACAACCCTGTTATATTACAATGGGACGGTGCAGATCGATTCGAAGCTTTCAACTTAAAGCCTGATGGCAGTGGCGGTCAGGCCAGCATTTCTTCCTGTTTCTATCTCTTGGTCAAGTATTACGATATGCTGCCAAAGTCTTTTGTCTGCCCTGGTGATTCTGGGACTACAGAGTTCAAACTCGACGAAGATAATGTAGACAACAAAAGATTAGTTGACCTATGGGACTTCGGCCGTTTTGCATTTGAACACTGCAGCTACTCCTATCATATGCCGTTTAGTCTTAATCCTCCGTTTGGTCTTTATCCTCTTACGACAGCGTGTGATCCGGGTATGGCAGTCGCCGCCGACAGGAATCCGTGGATAAGATCCCCTGCGGCATGGCCTAAACAGTTTCCTGACAATTTTACACCCAATAGTAGCAGAGATGTAATCAAAGCCGGTAACTCTATTAGCCATCAGCAAGAAGGTCAAAATGTATTGTTTCTGGACAACCACGTGAACTTTGAGAAAAGCTCGTTCTGTGGTATAAACGATGACAACATATACACCTATTGGTATTATGATGGAGGGATACGAATGTTTGCACCCGGAGTAGGGAATCCTGCAGACAGAGCGGACTCGCTACTGATACACGATCAGCCTTCCGGTGGAGATCCGCGACCGACGCGAGACCGTAAAGGAAATGTAATTGAGTATTATTAATGGAGCATTAACATGCGAAGTGTAAAAAATTTCCGTTATGCGGCATGATTGATTCTCCATAGTGCTCTTGTTGTTTTCAAAGATGGATAATGTTTATCTTCCCGGCAGACCCCTCGCGCTTCCAATCCCCTCGCCCGTCCCCAAAAACCCAGAACATTAAAATAGATAAGCGTCCGGAATAAAGCGTCCGTATTTTTTATAGATGGAAAAGGCTCGTAGTCCTTTTGATTAATCAAAAGGACTATGAGCATAGAGCGCTCAAGCTTATTATGTCTTGTTATGTCTTGGTAGTTGCCAGCAGGGTTTTGAGCTGGGTTTGTATGAGGTTTTGGGACTCTTTTTTCCGAGAGCGGTTGATGGCGTCTTGTGCCGGGGCCGAACTGCTCTTTAAAATCATCGATGCTACGAACAGCCGCACTTTTGCGTTTAGTTAGCACCGCCGGAGCCTGTCTACCGGCAGGCAAAGGCGAAGGTGGGGCAGTAGTCTCTGCTATAGTATCTTTCTTAGCTGTGTTATTAGTAGTGCGCAAAATCTTACCAAGTCGATCGCAGGATTTTGCGCGGTGTACCTTTGCTTATTTGTCCGGATTATGGAATATTTCCTTCTATACATAACACTGAAGCCTCGCTGGGCTTCGGATGAGATTTGGCCCATACCGTTCGATAACAGCCCTTCGGATGCACTCACTATTCTTCTTTTAGCGGCCCCTCGGAAATTTCCGCCGGGGCGTTATTTATGCTTTCTTGCGGCGTATTCGGGCCGGCCGGGCGGCGTGGAGGCCCGAAGGGGCCAGGGCCCGGGCCTCTGCGGAAACGTTCCTGCTCGCCACCTCGGAAGCGGGGGCCGCCGGGACCTTCGCCCCGTCCTGGACCAGGACCGCCTCGTGGGCGAAGCTCACTTTGAAGCCGGTCAATCTCTCGCTGCCAGAGTTGTTGCTGCTCATCGGTGAGGATTGCGGCAATCTCCTGGTTCATCTGTTTCAATGTTTCGCCTATCTCGGAACGTGCTTCGATGCGAATTGTATTAAGCTTCTGCATGTATTTGTCCAGAATCGGCTTTATCTTCTCGGCTTGTTCGGGATCGAGGCCGAGTTCTCGCCGCAGTGGGGGAATCATTATCAGGCTGTTGAATTCGGGGCCGGGCGACGGCTGTATCAGTTTTTTAGGTGCGAAAATCAGCATAGATGAGCCGCCGATTATTAGCCCGGCCACGAGGATTATAAGGCCGAAAAATGCCATCCGCCAAAAGTGGGCTTTATTAATCTGACTAACGGCCGGATTGTTGATTGTTTCGTTCTGGCTCATTGTGCCACCCATGCAATTGCTTGTGAAATCTCGTATAAAGGTCCCGTCGAGGCGTTATAAACCATGATTGCTACAAGCACCGCAGGCACAGCAAGCGCCGACGAAACCGCCGCCAGCCACAACAGGGGCTTTTCGGCCATTCGTTCGATTAGGTTTTGCTCGGCATTAAGCCTCGCAATGACCCGGGCGGCGACGTCCACCGAAGGCGGCGACTCGATGCGGGCCCGCGCGGATAATGCTTCTAAAAGGCTTTCGTTTTTCATTCTCTCAGCCCCTTTCCAGCTTGAGCGAAAAGCTTTTCCAGTCTCTTTCTGGCCCGCCTCGACTGGACTTTCACCAAGCTCTTTGTCCAGCCCGTTCGGCGGGCGGTTTCGGCTACGTCGCATCCTTCCAGGTACCGAAGAGTCAAAACCAGCCGGTCGCGCGGCCGCAGTTGCGCCAGCAGGTGGTGCAGCATCTCGGCGGCCCGGCCGGGATCCATATCTTCGGGCGATTTGCCCGGCAACTCGTCCCATTCGGCCAGAGAGAAGCTTTCCGTCTCGCCCCGGCGTGCTATCTGCTTCCAGTAGCGGTATCCGATGCGAGTGGTGATTCGCGAAAGCCAGTGGCCGAAAGGGGCCTTTTCGCGGTAGCTGCCCAGGCTCATGTATGCCTCGACAAAAACGTCCTGGACCAGCTCCTCATGGACGAGACGATCCCGGCTGAAACGCCACAGCATCCGGCTGACTTGCGACTGGTGCTGTTTGATCAGCCGGGTGTAAGCGTCGGAATCGCCCCGGCGGCTCAGGCGAACGTCCTGGAGTTCCGCCGCAAGCGATGCGTTAGTCTTTTGCCGGTCTTCTGCGACGAATTCTGAATCCATGATGTTGTATATAAGTTCAACTAATAACCGCTCGGCCCGGAGACTTACAATCCGGCCTGGAAGAATCGATAAAAACATATTTGAAGGATACGAATGCATACGCGATTCAGCAATAAAATTCCCAAATATTCTCAGGTTTCTGTGCCGCCTTTGGACAGCCAAAAAAGCCCCGCCGAGCAACGGTTTGTCGGCGGGGTCTTCGCTCTGTCAGCCTGTTATATCGGCAACGCTGCCGGTCTATTGTGTTGTTTAAGAGACTCTGCATTATTCGCCCTGTGGTTTATCCGGTTGGTTTTCAACAATCGGTGGCTCTGGAGCATTGGCATCCGGTGCTTTTTGTGGTTGCGGATTCGGCCCCCAGCTTTGTCCCCAACCCTGAGCCTGGCCTTGTCTCCAACCTTGCCCCGAGCCCGGAGCCCAGCCTCTGCCTCTGGGTGGCATGGGCTGGTTCGTCTGGTCCGTATCTTCCGGTGTAAACCGTTGCGGCTGCATACCCGAGCCCGGTCTGTCTATACCGCCGGGGCCAGGCTGTTCCTGCCAGTTATTCATGCCCCAGCCCTGGGGAGCCATATCTCTGCCGCCTCTGCCCTGCATTGCTGGGCCTCTGCCCTGGAAGCCTCTGCCGCCTCTACCTTGCATTGCCATGCCTCTGCCCTGGAAACCTCTTCCGCCTCTGCCCAGCATCGCGGCGCCTCTACCGCCTCTGCCGGCCATTGGCCCACGCTGCATCATCATGTCCCGGCGTCCAAAACCCTGGCCAAATCCACCCATGCCTCTGCCCTGGAAGCCCTGACCGAATCCACCCATGCCTGGGCCCTGGAAGCCCTGGCCGAATCCACCCGGGCCCGGGCCTTGCCAGCCCTGGATGTTTTGATTCGGACCCTGGGCGAACGGGCAAAATGGGCCCGGTACCCAGGAATTATCCGGCTGTGCCGGTTGGAAGTTTACGTCCATTTGAGGTCCGCCGGCCATTCCGCGTCCCAATCCTTGCCTGCCGCCGCGACCGCGACCCCGGCCGCCTCCGCCCGGACCGGCAAACGCCTCACCGGCCATGACCGTCATTGCCAGAACAACAATGATCGCTGTTTTGATTCCTGTCTTTTTCATTTTCGGTTCCTTTCATTTACTTTTCATTTTTCTGCTTTTCTCAGCCCCGTATTGGGGTCCTTCTACCGGGATAGTGGCGCCGGCGTGAAAAAGGTTACACCCGGCGAGAACTTTTCCGGAAAATTATTTGTACTCTCGATAGAAAACGGCAGGCTCAGGAAATATCAGCCAGTATCCGCTGCCATATATTTTACATCAATGTTCAGATTATCGTGTAAATCTGGTATAAAAACGAAAAAGAATTTGCAGACGGGCTAAGGGTTATATGTTCGGATTCAAAAAAAGACGGCGAAATCGACTGGCAGCTCAGCAGTTTCCTGCCGAGTGGCTGGCGATTATCGAAAGAAATGTGCCGTTCTACAGGCTGCTGCCCGAGGCGGATCAAAAAGAGTTGCAGCGTCATATCCAAATCTTTATCGGCGAGAAATGTTTCGAAGGCTGTGGCGGTCTTAAGATTACCGATGAAATAAAAGTAACCATAGCGGCGCAGGCCTGCATCCTTTTGCTGCATCGCCGGACCAATTATTATCCCGGCCTTCACTCAATTCTGGTATACCCCCGGTCATACGTAGCTCCGAGGGTTCCGAAGCTTATCGGCGGGATTGTCGTGGAAGGCCCGGATGTTCGTCTGGGCGAATCATGGCATCGCGGGTCGGTCGTCCTCTCATGGGACAACGTCCGCCGCAGTACCGCCGATATTCATGACGGCCATAACGTTGTCTTTCACGAATTCGCGCACCAGCTTGACAGCTCCGGCGCCAGGGGTGACAGCACGCCGGTTATTCAGGACCATTCCACCTACATTGCCTGGGCCCGTACCATGGAGAAAGACTACGAGAAGCTCCGGCGTGACGTGAGCCGTAACAGTGATACTTTCCTGGATGAGTATGGCGCCGTAAATCCCGCCGAGTTCTTCGCCGTCGCTACCGAATGTTTTTTCGAGAAGCCGAAGGAGCTGCAAAAACTTCATCCGGATTTGTACAATGAATTGAAAAATTTCTACCAGCAGGACCCGGCGAAGTTGTAGTAATAACCATCTCAGGAGCTGAGGTCAGGCATGGTTATGAAAACGAGTTTTGCAGCAGGCATTATGCAGGCGAGTCTTAATGTACTTTACTCAAACAGACTGATTTGAATGAAAAGGTATTCACAAGTCTTTCTTGTTCACACATTTGGCTCAAATTGTCATTCTGAGCGAAACGCAGTGAAGCGAAGAATCTAAATGCCTAAGAAGTATGATCAACCGATGCGTTGTTATAACATCGACGGCATTGAGATCCTTCGCTGAGCTCAGGATGACAGGGTGGGGCTGTTGTTTTAGCTTAGCATGACACAACGAAAACAAATTAGTTAGAGCGCCTTATTGATTCGCTGAAAGGAGCTGGATTGTCCCGAGCTTGTATCGTCTATGGCCGTCTTCGTTCTCGTGCGGCAGGGCGATGACGGGTGTGCCGTCCCGCATTCCAACCGAGACGTACAAATCGTACGTGCCCGGCTGGGTGTTCGGTGCGAAGCCATACGTTTTTAAGGCCGCGGCGAAAGTTGAGCTGACGGTTTTGGTCGGAGCTTCAGTTGGCGGGCCGACGGCTAAATCGCGGACGTTGAAAGATTCGTCACAAAATGCAGCGACGATTCCGCCTTGTTCGTCCTTGAGAGCGAACGCGATGAAGCCTCCTGGATAGCAGGGGGCAACTCCGGCGTTGGCCCATGTGCTTGTGATGGTAAAAGGCTCGGACAAGCGAATCTGTTCGGGGAAAATCGCCTTCTTTAGCTGAATCCGGTATCCCATCCGCCGGTTGATTTTGTCAATGATTTCGCGGTTCTCTTCCAGCAGTATCCGCGGCCACCAGTGGATGGACATATAGCTGGCGTGGTACTCTTCTACGGACTGAAGCAGTAACGAGCCGTCGCCCCAGGCATTTTTCCGCTTGCTTGGCCCATAATGCTCATGCTCGAGGACGACGGGCAGCTTCGGCCAGAATTCCTGTGCCATCTCGGCGTGAAACCACGAGTTCGGCGGGGCTTGTACGCAGATGCTGTCGTCTCTAAGTGTCACGCCTTTGGACAGGGCGTAATCGGTTATGGGAAAATGCCGCCCGGGTTCGCCCGGCCCGGCGAAATCGTCGCTGATTGCCAGCAGCGTCTTTTTGAAGTGCTTGCAGTACAGGTCCACGTTGACCTTCCGGCTCTCGTAGTCAAAGGGCAGCTTCGAGCTGGCCCATGAGTGGCCTTCGCCCCAGACGCCGAATGAGCCGATATCGATAAAGGCGACGTTCGGATTCCCGTCGTACCGGTCGGCCATAGCTTTAAGAAAATTGTCGAGCTTTTCGAGGAAGACCGGGTCCTTGTAGTCGGGCTCCCAGTAAGGCCCGTTTTCGTCGACTCCTTTGCCGACCGTGAAATTGTATCCCTTCGCGCCGGCGGCGTGTACCCACTCGGGTGTTGCCCAGCGCATCCATGATTCCGTGCTGCTGATACGAAGTGCGATTTGTTTGCCCTTATCGATCCATCGCTGGGCGGGCGTATCCAGCAGTGACCAGTTGAATTTGCCTTCTTCCGGCTCAAGGAACGACCAGGGCACCCGCAGGTAGGCGCACGAAAGACCTGGGAAGTCGTCGAGCGTATCGGAAGGTTTTAGCTTCGAACCGTAATTGCTGATAATGTTCGAATAAAAGTGCATCGTCCAGCCCATCTGCGGATTGACGAGCGCCAGGCCGTGATCAGCCGGCTCGGCTGACCGCTGATTCGAATCCTGTGCCGGCGAGGATATCACGGGAAGAACTATGATAATCAAAAATATGCGTAGAATCCCATTCTTCATAATATTGTCCTTATGATATTAAATATTGCTTTGGTAATTTTAAGGCATCGTCGAGCCGGACTATTATAACAAATTAATACTTTTTCAAAAGCCATAGGAAATTTAATGTCTATGGTCGGTAATGAAATAAAAGGGGCCTATACTGCATTGAACAGTATAGGCCCTGAAATTATGCTATTCCTAATGTTGTTTTCAGCTATCGCCGGAGTTTATTCTGCAGCAGCGTCGCTGGGTCGATTCAGCCGGATATCATCGAAGTACATCTTGCCCGAACCGCCGGCGATCGTCGTGTTGCCCTGAGTTCCAAGGCCGATTGCAATTCTGTCGACGTTGGTCAGGACTATGCCCTGATCGGCAAAAGCCTGAAGCGGAATAAGCCACTCTGTCCATATGTCGATCTGTGCCGCGGCAGGATCATCATGGACTACAACCGCAGGATTGCCGGCGCTGTTTGACACGGCCACATAAAGCGGTTCAGGATCATTGCTGACTATGCCGATATCCTGGTTCGCCCACTGCCCGCTGACCGAGCCGGTAGTCGTAACGTTGGAGAATACAGCCTGGCATGTCAAAGCGGCATCGTGGCTCGTTAAGGCCAGGCCGATATAGACATTTGAGCCCATCGGGATGCTCTGTGGTGTTCCAACCGTCTCCCATGTAGTGCCGTTAGCCGAATGGTACGCGGTGAAGCTGCCGGAGATGGTGCGATCTATCTTCACCCAGTGCGGAGCGGCTATGGATGCGACGGTATCGCCAGCACTGGTATCGCCGGTTGCGGGACGTCGCTGGAAGGACACACCCGAAGCAGGGGTCACAATCATCATCGCGTGCGCAGAGTCCGGATTAAGTGTCTCGCGAATCATCACGCCGGCCTTGGCCCAGACGTTTGTGTTATCGACGCTGTTGACTTTAGCGACAATCGAGCCGGCGCCGGTTAGTATCTTGTAAGCGAAGTGGAACTCATCAGCTTCCGCGCCATTCACTAACCAGATATCCGCGCCTGAGGCGGTCATCGTGTAGGTGCCGACCGGGCCTTCGACGAAGCTGCCGGTGGATGCCGGGTAGCCTCTGAACCACAGCGACAATTCCACAACACCTTCTTCGGTCCAGTCGCGTACTGCATCCAAAGTCAGTTCTATCTCTGAATACTTCGAGTAGCCCTGCTTGTTGTTGTCGTAGGCTACCGGCATAGACTTGCCGCCACCGTGGACGATAGTATCCTCGGTATAAGAAGCGGTGGTTTCGTCGCCAACTGCAGCGCCGGTTCCATTGCCGGGGTAGTAAGGATCGGTACCCGGCGCTCCATAGCCAAGACCATCTTTCCATGCGTACCATATCTGGTTCTCACCGGCATCATAATCTTCGAAATCATCTATCCCGATGAAATCGGTAACAGTAAAGCTCCATACTTTGCCCTTGCTGATCGTCTGGTCGCTATTGAACTCGTCGATACGCCAGTAGTAAGGTCCGCCGCCCCATTCGACATCGGATGAAATGTAAACGGCGGCATTCTGTCGCCCTCGATATATGCCTGTAGTATCGGATGCATCGGCATTGGCGACGACGTCTCTATCAGTCCCGAAGTAAACACCATGCTGAGACGCATTATCTCCCGGAGACCAGCTAAGAGTCGTTGCCTCTCTGATGTAAGGTGTTGAGCCGTTAGCCGGATCCGGGCTCCAGGCAAGTAAGGGGTCGCCTCTCATGACCTGCTTAATCTCATCTAAAGTTAAAGCCTTATCGTAAAGGTGGACGTCACTGAGCCAGCCTTCCCATCGTCCTCCGCCGGCGGGCTCACCAGCCATGTAGAATGGATTTGCCTGGATAGTTTTTGTGATAGTGCTGGTTCCTGACTCAACGCCATTGCGATAATAGGTCAGGGTTGTTCCCTTCTTGACACCGGCGTGGTGGATCCAGACGCCGCCCGGAATGTCATCGTAATTGATGGTCATGGTGTAATCGGGATCATTATTGTAGAACTCGAAATTTGCCGGCGTGAACTTGATGAACTCAAGCGGGTCGGCACCGGTAAAGCTATAACGGTTACCAAGGATCAAGTTGTTGCCTCCCACGGCAGTGTCCGTGGATTGGTCCGGGTGCTGCCTGGCCCAGAATGCCCAGGTAAAGTCGTTGGTCAGGGTCATCGCCTGAATTCCGCCGGCACTGACGTATGCCCCGGTGCTGTCGTTTCCGTTAAAGCTAAGAACCATACCGCGATCCGGATCAGTCACCCAGACCGAACCTTTTTCGCCGAGCCCTCCGCCTGTGTTGGTTATGGCCCCATGATTGCCGTAGCCGGACCAGTCAACGGTGGTCGCGCCACTACCTTCATCAAGCTTCCACCAGCCGACAAGATTCGGATCGGTAATTTGCACATCAGGCAATGTCGTGAAACTCCAGACTTCGCCTTTATGCGTGGTTTTAGTGTCGCGCTCATCGACCCGCCAGTAGTAAGTCTTTTCCAATTCGAGGGTGCCGGGAGTATAGGTCGTATTTACCTGAGAGAGCCCTTCGACGGCGTTGTTTACCTCGTCATAGTTTTCGCCGAAAAATACGGTGTGCAATACAGAATTAAAACCTGCCGTCCATGTAAGGGTCACATTCGGATTGATATACAAGCTGCCGTCCGCAGGACTGGCTTCATAGGCCTTTTTAGAGGGAATCCAGAAACTCCAGACGGGCCCTTTCCATGGGCTGTTTGGATCGGCCTCATTGACCTCATCTATTCGCCAGTAATATGTTGTGCCCGGAACGAGACCATCCGGGAAAGGATATCCGGTGAATCCGACAACAAAATATAGTGAATTCAATGCCTGGTTGCCCTGGAATGTATCGGCGGTGCCGTCGTTAACATCATCGAAATTGTCGCCCATATATACATTGTGTGAGACCGCAAAAGCTCCCGGTTTCCACGAAAGACTTGCCCATGTATCGGTATATTGGGCGCCATCTTTCGGAGTGGGGCCATAGGCCTTTGTCACCGGCCCGGCAATTTCATTAGTAAGGCCATAGAGGTGCCAAGACTGGTTAAAGAGGTTCTGCGTCGCGGTGATCACCAGATCCTGGCTTGCGACCGCGGTGAACTGGTAGTTGATGTAATAGGCGTCGTTGGCGTTGGTGAATCCCGGGGGAGAGGCAGAAGCGTCGTCCTGGTTGATCGGTCCGGTGGAGTCAGAAATGGGGCCGGTGCCATCGGGGTCAAACACGATGGTCGCTGTACGGTCGTTATTCGCTCCCCACTGGCGTGTGTATATCCGAGTGCTGTAGGTCTGTCCCGCGGTGAGCCCGCTGAGCGTCCACGTCGTGGTCCCACCAACGGCGTTATTGCCGTTGTAAATCATGTCCGTCAGCAGGTTCACCAGACTACCGGAGACGTTGTGAGCGGCATTGCCGGCGTGATCGTTCAAAGTTCCCGAGAAAACCTCGCGGTTGAAGTTCAACGTGCCGTTGGCCGCATTGTTGTAGGCATCGAACTGAACTCCATTGATTAAGGCACCTGGGCTACCGGTTCCGAAATCCAATTTGTGGGTGTAGGTTTTGCCAGCACTGATGCCGGAATCGGCATCATTAGTAACCTGGACGTAACTGATCACCCCCGCGTTGGCCGAAGTTGTCGTGAGGCCCAGGATTGCCATCGCCAAAGCGGCGAGGGTCAATACAGTTCTGGTTCTCGTAGTCATCTTCTTACACATAATATTTCTCCTTCAAAAGAGTTAAGATAACAGTGCTTTGGTCACGTACCAAAACACCCGTTGTTTATGAAAGGCATAACGAGATTATTGCTTTGAATAAGGATTCGGTCTGATATCACCTCCTTTCTTCGGGAATCAACTCTTAACTGAGAAGCAAAGACTGTAATCCCGAACTATACGCATGCGACGGTCTTGGTTTATCTGCTATTCAGTGTCTTTTGGCAAAATCCAGACTAACAAAGCCAATTTAACCTATAGGAAAGCTAAAAAACTCAATAAAGGCCGAAACATGTATATATACTTCACTAACTTTATATATACTAAATTATTATTCTTTCTGTCAAGAGGAATCTCTGAATTATATATTGGGTTGTCCGCCGGAATTGCCGATTATCTTACTTGCCCTTCACAAACAACTGCAAAGCAGGGGATAAGGGATCCTAAAGCGTTCCTTGAGCAAGCCGTTGTGCGGATTTGAAACCCTTTACAATCAAATGATTCTTTTGTTAGAATCGAGGTTCGTCGTTGTTAGTTCATAGTTCGTCAAAGGTAAAAAATGAACGGCATACACTGAAAAACTGAGCTTATTCAGCAGGAGGCGACCGACATGAAAACCGATGGTAATCCACGATGGGCCTATTACAGCCGACGAGATTTTCTCAAATCGGCCTGCCAGGGTACTGCGGCATTGGCTTTCACCATCGCTGCTGCGCGGTCTCTGTCAGCCGGGCAGGATGGTAAAACTACTAAGAGGAACATTGTTCTTGTGCTCAGTGATGACCATCGCTATGACTTTATGGGATTCATGGAGCAAGCCCCGGCATTCCTGGAAACGCCGAACATGGACCGTATGGCTCAGCAAGGTGCGCATTTGGCCAACGCGTTCGTCAGCACCTCGCTGTGCTCGCCGAGCCGGGCATCTATCCTCACGGGCCAATACATGCACCATCATTGTATAGTTGACAATCAGCGGCCGGAACCGGATGGTACTGTATTCTTTCCGCAGTATCTGCAGAAGGCCGGCTATCAGACTGCTTTTATTGGCAAGTGGCACATGGGTCACGAGGACGATAGTCCCAGGCCGGGCTTCGACCACTGGGCCAGCTTCAAGGGCCAGGGTGAGTATTTCAATCCGACGCTCAATATTAACAACGAACGCCGAACGTTCCAGGGTTACACGACTGATGTCCTGACTGACCAGGCGCTGACATGGCTCAAAGACGGTCGTGATGCACGCCGGCCGTTCTTTTTGTATCTGTCATACAAAGCTGTCCATTACCCGTTCCAGCCGGCTGAACGTCACAAAGGACGCTACGCAAGGGCCGAAATCAAGCGTCCCGAGACGATGGCCAACACCGAGCAAAACTACCAGACGCAGCCGCACTGGGTCCGCGAGCGCCGCTATAGCATTCACGGCGTCGACCACATGGAAACCGGACAGTATGACAACGACCCGGTGCCGTCGTTCGACGAGCTTTACAAGCAGTACTGCGAGACCATTCACGGGCTGGATGAGAACATCGGGCGAGTGCTGGAGTATCTGGACCAGACGGGCCTTAGCAAATCGACGCTGGTAATCTACATGGGCGATAACGGCTTTGCGCTCGGGGAGCACGGCTTCTACGATAAGCGGGATGCCTTTGAGGAGTCAATCCGGGTGCCGATGCTCGCTTATGCTCCGGGACTGATAGAGCCGGGCATAAAAGTCACACAAATGGTGCAGAATATCGATATCGCACCGACGCTGCTGGAAGTGGCCGGCGTCCAACTGCCGAAAACCGCCGGTATGGATGGGCAATCCTTCCTGCCGCTGCTGCAAGGCAAGTCGATCCGGTGGCGTGACCATATCCTTTACGAGTACTACTGGGAGTGGAATTTCCCCGCTACGCCGACGGTCTTTGCTATCCGTGCTGAGCGGTATAAGTATATCTTCTATCAGGGTGTTTGGGACCACGATGGTTTCTACGACCTGCAAACCGATCCGCACGAGCGGCACAACCTGATCAACGTTCCCGCCTATAGCGAGCAGGTCGAGGCGATGAAAAAGCAGCTTTTCGACGAGCTCGAAGCCAGCGGAGGGCTTGATATCCCCGTTCGCAGGCCCCAGGGCGAGCGCCTCGACCAGCGTAAAAACAAACGCTGAAATACTCTTTAAATCTTGCTGATCCGGAGATTTTCCTTGACGAGAAGGTGGCTGATCTGATATAAATATGATAGTTGGATTCTATAGGCTTTCATTCTTTCGGCAGGCAGAATTATTATAGTTTAGTTAAGATTTTTAACTTTCTGTTAAACCATTTGTGTCGGGCTTTTTGAAGGAGGAATGTTATGTTTAGAATATTCAGACACTTCGTGGCGATAATGGCCGTAATCGCAATATTAAGCGGCACATCGCAGGCCAACTGGCTGGAAACATTTGACGGCAACTCATTCGACCTGGCAACCTGGCAGTTCAACTGCTATCCGGACCTGACCAAAACGTTCAGCGCAACCATACAGGACGGGCCGGATGACAATGATTATATCTCTATGGACGAGACCAGCCCGGCTGACGTCGGCGGCTCGCAATTCGGCGTAGGGATCGGGGATCCGGATGATATCTTCAGCGACGTCCGAGTCGGTGCGGAGTTTAATCTCACCGGTAATGATTCGTGGAACCACCACGGCCTGGCAGCAAGGATAACTTACTTCAATGATGATGGTTCGATAACCGGCTACCCCGGCATCATTGCCAGTTGCTACGTGATGATCATCCACTATGAGGAGGGCCCGGCCAACCTGAAAATCGAACTTCTCAAGGCCGTCAATCTCAGCGATGATATTATGGAGGAATATCAGCCGGAGGTGCTGGTGCCCGGCCTGGATCACGCCAGGAGCCACTATTTCGAACTGGATGTGGTCGGATCGAATCCCGTATATATCACGGGCAGTGCCTATGAGTATAAGGGCGGCCCCCTGCTCGTAAGAACTCCGACGTTTGTCGACACCAGCGCCAATGACTCATGGGAGGCTCCGAACATTCATGATGATGTTTTTAAAAGCGGCGCCAGCGGAATCTTCGGGATGTGGGTAGCCCCCCAACCGGCCGGCTACCATGGCTCATTTGACACCGTTTCATCTGCCTCGGATGGTCCGGCAGCAGTTATTCCCAGTCCCGCCGATGGGGCGATTGATGTGCCCGTTAATGCGAGTTTGAGCTGGATCGAGGCGAAGTTTGCGACCGGCCGAGAACTCTGGTTGGGCAAGCCCGGAGCGATGGAAAAGGTTGATCCCGCACCGGCAGGAACCACCTATACGCCCGGCAATCTCGAATTAGGCCAGACGTACCAGTGGCGGATTGATCAAGTCGGCCCCTCCGGTGCGGTTGCAGGCCATATCTGGACCTTTACGACGGAAGACTTCATAAAGGTGGATGACTTTGAATCATATATCGGCGATGCTGGTATAAGAAGTGCCTGGATTGACAACATTAACGAACCGGGAGTCGAATATGTCTTTCTGGCGTCGGGCGAGAACAACTCCATGCGGTTCGAATTCCAGAACCAATATCCACCTTACTTTACTGAGATGACGAGGGCATTTGATAGTTCGCAGGATTGGACGGCTAAATCCGTCGATGAGTTGTCGCTGTCATTCGTTGGCGAGCACGAAAACGCCGAGCACCTGATGTATTTGACGCTGGAGGATGCTGCCGGCCAGAGCTTCAAAGTCGAGCACCCATTCACCTATGCGTGTCAGTCCGATTCATGGCGTGAGTGGACGATTGCCCTCGGGCAGTTCAGTGATGGCGGCGTAGATTTGGCCTCTATAAAGAAAATCACTATTGGCTTAGGTGACGGCACCGATTCCGGCCAGAGTGGCGAAGACAGAGACCACA
>Ga0315288_10006313_pt1 | contig 15041 bp, 23 predicted proteins | sample YL17G11_20_MG_FD_203454 | JGI IMG/M metagenome (GOLD analysis project Ga0315288, IMG submission 203454) | Sediment microbial communities from Yellowstone Lake, YNP, Wyoming, USA - YL17G11_20 | ecosystem: Environmental > Aquatic > Freshwater > Lake > Sediment | place: USA: Wyoming | collected... | reverse complement strand
CGTAGAGAAATGGGCAAAGCCCACCCAGTACGCAGTCATGAAGAAGGGGCGCAAGTCTGCTATCCGTCTTTATGATAACGAGGAGAATGCCAAGAAGAACCTCCCCGAGGGCACACAACACTACATCGAGGTACGTCCAGGCGAAGATGTCCGCTGCGGAAGATATTGCCAGGGTCGCCCGTGGTGTGAACAGTTCAAGAAGGAGCACAGTGGACTTACTGAAGTGTCTGAAGGTCAACAAGGATATCTTACAGATGATTAGTAGCAAATACCCTGGTGGTTTTGTCCTGAATCTTACCTCGCCAGAAGGTCGGTACTACCAGGCACTTAAGAAGGACATAGAGAAAGGGGAGACAGCCCTATTCCGTAGCGGGACTCCCTATAAGCAGGAGGAACATGGGAAGTAGTTTTATAGATGACGAAGAACAAGTAGCAGTCAGTCTACCCCTGGATGGGAAGACTCCCATGATTGCCACTGCCGACATAAAGAACCTCGTCTTCAGGCTGCGGGCTGCAAACTGTGAATTCAAGCAGGCACAGCTTGTGGTCGAGGCACTCGCCCACCAGCATAACCTTGGCGAGTACATCACGGAACTCTATAACTACCTGGATGACGTTTATACGTCCACCAAGGAAGTTGTCCTTCTTGACAGAGTCATTGACTACGTGGAGAGTACCCAGGGATACTTTAATACCACCGACATGGACAGGGAATTAAAGATCGAGACCCCAGGCGAAAAGGCAAACCGCCGACAAATCCTTCACCGCCTGGTACAGAAGGAGATCATAGAGCGACACCCAGCCAAGAACGGGTATTATCGCAGGGTAGAGCATGAATCTACCCCCATTGAGTGGGAGGCAGCAGACATTTCAGAGATATTCAACATTGCCCTCCCATTTGAATTAGAGAACTATGCCCTACTATATCCCAGGAATATCGCAGTGGTAACGGGAAGCCCCGATGCTGGCAAAACAGCTTTCCTGTTAGACCTTGCCAAAAGAAACAGGGACAAACACACGATACATTACTATTCCTCGGAAATGGCCGAGACCGAGCTAAAGGTAAGGCTGTCGAAGCACGTTGATATACCGCTTACGGAGTGGAGAAAGATTGACTTTAGGGAAAGGTCGGGTAACTATGCCGATGCGATTGCCCAACACCCCGATGATTTGAACATCATAGACTACTTCGAGTTTTCTAACGCTGAATTCTACCTGATAGGCAGCGAGTTAAGGGCAATCTATGATGTGTTACGTAAAGGGATTTGCTTCGTGGCTCTACAAAAGAAAAGGGGGGCAGACCTTGGCAGGGGAGCAGAATTCAGCCTAGAGAAACCCCGACTGTATCTTTCCATGGATAGTGGGTTCTTAAAGATTATTAAAGCTAAGAACTGGGCAGTAGAAGGTCGCAACCCTAACGGCATGGAGTTTCACTTCAAGCTGGTACATGGGGCAAAATTTATCGAGACAAAGGAGAAATAATTATGGATGCAAAAAAGATCGAGTATTTCCACAAGGACATGGCACGGCGTTATACCGAGAACGCCCTGGTCGATGTTGTCTTTGACGTCATGAAGGGCATGAGCCTGGATGCTGTACTGAGGCATACCTTCAATGATGGCAGGGAACTGACCGTACAATTCGTCAAGGACTATGTAGCCAATAGGGGCTTTGTTACCGAACCCTATATTCAAGCTCCACACAAAATAGGCGATGAATGGTTCCCCCTGGTTAGGCTACTGGACGGCCTGGCCTGGGGGGGATATGACCAAGCCCTGAAGGTACTGAAGGGGGAGGCAAATGGCGCAAGAAGCTAAACGAGGATGCGGATATCGGAAGGTCGGCGCAATGTATCTATGCGGGGGCTTCACATTCGTTCCCTGTGATAGATTGCCCTATCTTCTGGATACCTGCCCTGTCTGTGGCGGTGGAGTCAAGGTTTCCCGAGGCTTCACCCAGATCAACCCGTTTGCCCTATTCGGAATTCACAAGGGTTGCAGGGACAAAGAGATGGAAAACTGTTATATGTGTTTTCCTCGTCCTGCCCCTGCTTATATCATGGGAGTAGGCGAGGGCTTTTACCCGAACCCCAAGGCCTTCATGGACGAAGCTCTTGAAATGGGAATCTCTAAACGAATTCCCTGGCTACCCAAGGAGCTTAAGTTGGGAGAAACAGTAATCTACCTGGCGCATCCCAAGGCCTGCAGCGTTACCGTCCACCACGGTCAGCGCACAATGCCCCTGGTTGGCCACGGAGAGCATGACCAGCCCTGGTTGATAGAGGCCGAGGAGGTACAAGACCGCCCTGGTATCTTCAGTGCCTTTATTCCACTGCGGGTAGAGAAACTTATCTGGAAAAGCCAGGCCACTGAGGAAGTGCTGAATGCCCTGGCGGTGAGAAACATAGCCCCTGTGATTATCGAGGACGGAGACACGGATCATGTGGGCAAGGGCACAAAGGTCGAGGTGGTAGCTACAGAGAAGGAGAGGAATGACAACAATACAGAAGAAAGCTAGGTGGCGTGGCAACAACTATGAGCGGAGAGTGGCTAAGCTAATACACGGCACAGTAGTTGGTAGGAGCAAGGCCGTTATAATTGACGGCGTGGCCATAGCTATAGACCCTCAACACCCACCAGACGCTGTCAACCTCTGGCTCTCAGTCGAAGCGAAATACTTTAAGGAACTGCCGAAGTGTATCACTGATCCCCTTGATCAGGCAGTCAGGAATTCACCATACGGACTTATCCCTATAGTCTTTATGGGAGATAGGACAGGCAAGCGCCTGGTCATCATGTCCGAGAAGGACTTCCTGGAGCTACACGAGGAGGGGAAATGACCTTCGGGAAATTGTTAAGGGAATTCAGAAAACAAGGTCGCACGATAAAGTACGTCACATGTAATAAATGTGGCGGTACTCGGGACACGATGGTCAAGAAGGGTGACATCTACGAGCACATGAGGGAACTAGACTGCATGAAATACAGATGGTTCTTGGCTCAGAAGAAGCTGGTGTTACCAAAGAAGACCATCTTGGAACTGGCCAAACCAGAAGGAGGCTTAGCTCATGGAATTAGCTGAGATTAGAGTTGACACGGTAGCATCCACTACCCTGCCCTGGCAAGAGACCCTCATTATGCCAATCGGTGACGTGCAATTGGGGGCACAGGGATGTGACGAGGACAGGCTCAGGCGTGATATTCAATGGGGCTTAAAACACAATGCTTATTTTGTAGGCATGGGTGAGTACCTGGATATTATGTCTCCGTCCAACCGTGCAAAGATCAGATCAGCAGGAGTCTATGATAGCACCATAGATGCCCTGGAGAAGATCGTTGAGATCAAGATAGACGACTTTCTCAGGCTGGTCAAGGGCAGTGAGGGTCGCTGGCTGGGGTTACTAGAAGGCCACCATCTCTTTGAGTTTCAGGATGGAACTACCTGTGACACCAGGATTGCCCAAGCCCTGAAAGCACCCTTCCTGGGAACTTGTGCCTTTATCCGTGTCAAGTTCCATCGTGGCAAGGGTTCTTCTCGTGTTACATGTATGTTCTGGATTCATCATGGTGTGGGTGGTGGCGCAAAGGTCTCAGCCCCACTCAATAGACTGGAGAACATCATGCCCTACTTCAATGCCGACATTTACTTGATCGGCCATCAGCACAAGAAGGTCGGAGCACCTATGGATCAGCTTTACATGACTGCCAAGAAGCCCTATGATATCAAGCACCGCACCAAGATCATAGCTGGTACTGGGGGATATCTCAAGGGGTACTGGAAAGGCGCTCGAATGAGCGGAGTCAACCCCAGGGGTAGTTATGTAGAACGTGCAATGCTCCCACCCGTAGCACTCGGCTGTATCGCCCTTTATCTTCGCCCAGCACATGGTCGCCATGATGATCGTCTGGATATCAACGTGTCCCTATAGGAGGCAAGTATATGATTTGGCAAGACGCAACTATAATGGCAGCCTGCTTTGGCATGGCCTTCGCCATGATTCCTAGCATTCGGGGCAAGCATAAGCCAGCCAAGTCCAGTTGCATTATTACAATAATGCTATTGATCGCTATAGCGATCTCATTCGCTACCTTGGGGCTTTGGTTGTCCTTCTGTTCAGAAATAGCGATTATTACAGCCTGGGTAATACTTCTCTTTCAAAGGAGGGAACAATGAGAATATCATTTGGTCTGGACGGTGTGATAGTCAACACGAATAAGTGGGTCTACCGTATGGCCGATGCACTAATGGCAGCAGGAACACCCGAGGCCTATGTTATCAACATGCTGAAAGAATACTATGCCAGCGCATCACTGAGGTCTCACCCAGCCATGTTCATGGCGCAAAATGACAAGGGAATCATTGTTACTATGCGCCAACCCGAGGCGCAAGAGGTAACTGACGACTGGCTACAGAGGCACGACATTTACCTGCCTATCTATTATGCCGATCCCAAGGGCGAAATAGACTGGACGAATTATTCCACGGCCTCTAGGCGGGCAGGAACGCTCAAGGCGGAAATCCTAATTTCCCAGCGCATAGATGTTCACCTGGACAATAATCCCTATATTGTTAGTGTGCTGCGAGATCAACTCCAGGACACAAGAATTATTCAAATAGGAAAGGAGGACTGAATGTTCAAGAAGAACAAGAAACGCTTATACCTGGTAAGGATCAACTTCATACATGGGAGTGCGGACAAGCCATTGCCCCCCATGACAATCGAACTCACCCCAGGGCAATCATATGTCCGAGACATCGTACAGGACGAAATCTGGGAGGGCGATACCCTCGTCAGGTCATATGACTGGCTGGCGGGCTATACCCGTGTCTACAGGTTCTTCTACCAATAGGAGGATCAATGACAGTAGCAGTACAAGAAAAGCAAGAAGTAAAAGGGTTATTACGGGATGCTCTCTGGGTCAATCCCCAAGGCCGAGAGGCATTGCAGAAGCCTCCCTGGATTAAGCCTGGCAATCGAAGGCTTCAAAGGATTTACGTAGCAAGTGCATTGAGTACCCTCCCAGTGGGGGTGGCCGAGACCAGGTCACCGAGCACGGTAGTCTGTGAATACATCTCGAATCTTTCCCGCATGGCAGAACTCGCTACCAACCTACGAAACCTGGGATACTTCCCTTATGTACCTGGACTTGACTTCCTCCTGGGCATACGGACTGGCGACTGGCATGAAGAAGACTACCGCATGGTTAGTATGTCCTTTCTGGAAGTCTGTGACGCCGTCCTGGTAGGGACTACGAGCAAGGGGGTAGACGTGGAGGTTCGCAGGGCGATAGACCTGGGCATCCCCGTCTTTTCGGACATTAACAACCTGGAACGAGTCAATAGTCTCTTACCGAAGGAGGACAAATCATGACGGGTAGTCCAACTGGGTTTACACGAGCAACAATCCCGAAGCGGTACGGGCATCCTCGATTCTATGAAATGACAAAGGAGGAGGATGATCTGCACGAAGCCAAGAACAGAGACTATACTCAAGGAGGCGATTCCTTGGGTAACTTCAGAAGGGTCTCGGGGATTCTTAAGATATGGGGCTTTGATATCTCGCCCGCCCTTGTCGCCCTAATCTATGCCCTGAAACAGCAAGATGCCTATATGTGGATGCTGTCTCAGGACTATGAGGGGAAAGTCGAAGGCAAGGATGCACGGCTGAGAGATGACCACATATACAAGAAGATCGCACGGATTCTACTCGAAGAAGAACAAATCAAATCATTATCGAAGGAGGAAAAGAAATCATGAAATTCAAAATAGGCGATAAGGTTGAAGTAACACAAAACACGACTACCTTCCCCCCACAGACATACGGCACTGTCGGGAAGGTTATCCGAGTAAACCCAGGGAGCACCTTCCCCTACGATGTAGAGTTTGGGGAAGGGAAGCGTATCCTCTATGCAGACTGGGAACTGCGCCTGGCGACTCCGCCCGTACCTCCAGTGAGGTCAAGACCTGCGCCCTTTGAGGAGGAGGGGGAGGAAGCCACTACGCAGATGACACTACTACAGAAGGACGGCACACGGAGGTCAGTTACCTTCGTCAGGGTCTCTATAGAGCTTTTCAGGTCTTATCTCTATCCTGCGGTACAGCTTCCCAATGGGACGCTCCAGCCTGCCCATATCGTTAGGGTGGATGATCCTGTCTGGCTGTACGTTGCCCCGAGTGGTAGCCACCGAATAGCTGACGCTAAGGGCTTCTCTCATTACATCCCTGCAGGGTGGTCTCATCTATGGTGGAAACGCAAGGATGGATGTCCACCGTTTATGAAGTAACCCATCCATAAACAGAAAAAGGCTGCCCCCTCGGGATAAACCGAGGGGGCTTGCATTATGAGCCATTCATCGTAGAGCGCTCCGAGGAAATCCTGCCATTGCCACTTCCCAGCCCCCTGGCGTGGCCTTAAACCCGCGCCCTGCCCAAGTACAGGTGGGCAAGGGCTTTGTGCCAAGGGCTGGCATGGTTGTTGGGGTAGGTTGGCAGAATTCTGGGGGGTTGAGGGTTGGGTTTCGGGGTTTTAGCCCCAGTGCAAGAGATTACGAATCTCCAAGACAATCATGGCAAGGATGACGGCAATGAAAGAACCCGTCTTCCAGTTGAAGGTTAGCTTGCCTTCAATGCCCTCGATCCTACGGTGATTGTCAGCGGTGTCCTGAATATTCTTCGCAAGCGAACCATTGATCCTTTTCACATCGGTCTTCATCTCATTGATATCGTCTACCAGTTGGTTACAGTGTGAAGCGACCAGTACCAGTAATTCCCTGTTTGTCTTGGTAGCTAATGGAATCACCTCAGTCATACTGCCTCCTATGCCTTGCAGAGATGCCAACAGGACAACTTAATCGCATAGTGGGTAAGTCTTCCTGAAGGGTCTAGGACACTCTGGATTTCCCCAGCGGTCTGATCGAACATCACGTCATAACTCACCCCGTCATACCCGTCCAGGGTAATGTACTCAAGTGAGTCAATCAAGAGTCGCAGTTCCGCAGCAATGGTTGTAATGGTACGGGTGATCAAAACATCCCCGTCCGCCTGCCTTAAGTCTGGGGCAGCCAGTATGGTGAGATCAATCTTATCCTCCAACAGGATAGGTGGCTGCATAAAGAGGGGCTTTACAGACCAGTACCTCTGGCCGTTCTCGTCCTGGGCAAGCATGTAGTTATAATCGGTTGAGCCAAGAGTGAACATGACATCGCCAGTTTTTGTTGCCATGACTATTCTTCCTCCTCCTCTGAAATATACAAACTCCAGAGAGGCACGGTGATTACGTACTCGGGTTCTTTGTCTATCTCTCTGATTACGGGGTTGACGGTGTATCCCTTCCTGTCAAATAAGACGAGGCGCTTAACTCCATCGAGGCCGACCATCTCAATAGGCTCGGTCTCCGTGGCAATGATCTCCAGGCTCTCTATGATCTTGCCGATTATCTTTAATTCGGTAGCCCCACTCATTGCTACATTCTGTTCTCGGGCAGTGATAAGGAGTGTTATTTCCTCCTTGATCATTGAAGGCGGTTCATGAAAGCGTCTGGCGCAAGACCAGCCCTTCTGCCCATTATTGTCGGCCAGGGTGAAGCCATAGGTTTCACCGTTGCGATCCCCAGACCTTATTGTAAATTTTACATCGCTTGCCCGAACAGTCATTATACCTCCAGTAGCCTGAGCGAGACCCACCAGACTTCAAGTTTCAGGACATCATCATAGGCCAGTTGCTCCTCGTAACCCTCTCGGGCAAATATGACCTCGTACTCGGTATCGTCAGGGGCAACAACGGTCTCTTTGTCATTTCCCTGGTACAGCGCCCGCAGATTGGTTAGGTCAGTTGATACGGTTCGAGCCAGGGCTGTTCTGCCACGTTCTCGGGTAGTGGCAGCAACCACGACAGTTGCTTCTATTTGTCGCTTCCTGTCTGATTGCAAAACGCTATAGACAACGAAACCTCCACCTTGTCCGTACAGAATCGGAGTGTACTCATCAACGGCTGAGGCCATCGCAAACTTAAAGCGTATCCTTTCTGAGGATACCCCAATAGCTCGGTTATCTGTAACCTCATCGGGATAGTCTGACCCATTCAGGGCGCTTGTCGTTAAGGCTGTCATCGCCACCCATGATCCACCCTTGACTTGATAGGACACTGTGATGCTCGTCTTGCTGGTAATACAGATACTGGTGATGTCAATGGACTTCCAGTATTTCTCCTCAGTAGGGAAGTTGGACGTGAACCATGGGGTATAGAATGTTCCCGCAGCTACACATTCATAACCAGTTTCCAACCAGGGGGCAGAATATCCTGCCGATACAAAGAATGGGATTATCCCATCTGCATAGGCAGTAGTGCCGACATACAACCTCTTGCTGCCCGTCAAGGAAGAAACCAACATGGCTGTAATATCATTCATGGTTATCTCGTAGATGGGATGCCAATACCAATCCGACTCTCCGCCTACTTCTTCCCACCTGCCCGCCAGAATGTTAAGGCTTGAACCATTATCCTGTGCTATGTAAAGATAGGTTTCGTCAGCGCAGATGGCCAGAATCTCCTCGTCATAGGTGACGTCCCCTGTAGCATACCTGGTCGGAGAGATCACGGTAGCAACCCCAGAACTGATATCATACTCATAAAGGGAATTGATGCCAGATGGAATATAGAGGTTGTCACCCCAGAGAAAGAGTTTGTGGGCATAAGCCGTAGTCGCCTCGGGGTCTAATTCCAGCAGGGATAAAACATCTCCCACACTCAGGTAGTAGACATCATCTTCCTTGCGGACGAATACAATGGACTCATGATCAACCAGGTCGGTAATGTCAAAGTCAGAACTCCCGACAATGTACTGGGTTGATAATGCAGTTCCGCCATTGATCGGATTGTCACTATCCCTTAGCGTATTGAGTGAATCGGAAATCCAGAACTGGGAATTGCCTATATTGGACATATGCTTAGCAGTGGAATTAGCCAGTGTGCTTTCCGTAAAGGTGATCAAGTCTGAGGTATAGTAATACTCATCACTCCAGCCCTGGGCAATATAAAGCCTGTTTTGAAAAACACACAGATCAGTAATCGTCTTGGCAAAGCCCTTTACCAGGGTCACTATTGCCCCACTCGCACTATTGAATAGGCAGTTACCCGCAACTACAACGATGGCAGAGCCGAACTCGATTTCCTTAACGGTTGCCCCCAATGCGGGAGTCACAAAGCTAATGCTAACATCGTCTATGTAGATGTTCTTGCTTGCTAACCCCGTAGTATAGGTGATTGTGACACGGCATTGTGTGGCAGTGGGGCTTATTACAAAATAAGCCGTGCCTGTTTCCCATGTGTTAATGGCCGAGGTAATTTCCTTTGTTTTCAACGATATGCCGTCATGAAGCCCTACTGTGATAGACCCCGTTGCATCGGTTTTCCTTCCCCATGCAGTAACGGCTATCACTGCTCCTTGTAGAGGAGCACCCCATGATAGGTCTTGGTAAATTGACCCTGCCTTTGCACCGCCAGCACCTGCTTCCTTCTTGGCACTAGACCCGCTTGCTGTATGCCTTACTGTGGTTTCCTGGTCAACCCCATCGCCTGCTTCCACCCAACTGGTTAAATTAGTTGCACTTGCCCAGTCATCCAGCGCCCCATCAATTAGGGTCGGCGGAGAATAGGTCACCGCTGGAAACGCTAGGGCAGCCAGCTTCTTGGGGCTTAACATGACCCTGCCCTTCAGCCTGGCATCACAATTCTCGGAGTCATAATACTTATGGGCATCCTCCAAGAGAAAGTCCTGAAAGCCTTTACGCCAGTCCGACTGACTGATCTGGATTTCACGCTCGGGTTGAATGTTCTCGGGGGAAGCCGACTCGGTGATCATGGTCTGCGGTAGCAGCGGGGCATCGGTCACACGAAAGTATTTCCTCTGATCCTCTACCTTGCACATGAAGCCATTATAGGATTTAACTACCGCACCCACATCGGCATGTCTACTTGCAGGAATAGCGTCCGCTATAACAATCGTGTCCCCGTCCGTAACGCTGGTTATGACGGTCTTGTGAACACTGGCATTATCCAAAACGATGGTAACGGCATCCTGGGCAGCCATTCCAGTGGAGGTAGTCACGTCAATACTGGTAGCTGCAGCAGCAGCCTCGGTCTTTATGGTCGTAGTTATATCGAGGAATAACAGGTCAAAATCTTTTGCCATTTACTTATTCCTCCATATAGCTTTAGTTTCGCCCGAGGGCAGCTTATAGGGCTTCGGGAAAAGCCTTACAAGGACTTCCTTGTACCTCTCTTTGTCCCTGCCCTTCTCCAGTAGCACTTCATCAATAGCCCTTACCTCTAGGTCTGATAACCTGGAATAATCCTGGGCTGATATCGGGTGCGGTATATCAGTTCCACCTGGGAAGACTAGCGCCCTCACCTTTTGCTTGGCGGGAGTGTCCGCAGGCGTACCGAAATTGGCTACTATGGACATGTCCCTATCCATGGAGACGATCATGATTGGATCATTACTGGCGTTGTCTCCGCTCCAGCCAATAAAGAGCTTTCCATCAACGGGCGTAGCCTTGACCGCCACTTGTACCCCAGGATCATAAGTGGTCGTCCCTATATCAGGAACTGTAGCTCCAGTCCCTACTGGGAAAACTGTAATCTTCAAATTATACTTTTCTGCCATGTTATCCTTCTCCTAGCCAACCCCAGTCCAGCTTATTGGATACGATCCGTGGCTTCTGCGTCAGCCCCACCCTGGCGAAAAACTGGTTCTCGTACCTTGTGGCCAGGGTATCATACCGTCCTGCATCGGACGAGTTAATGGATGCCGAGATCATACGACACATGTACGCAGCAGCCAGGTAAGCCACTATCTCAGCCTGGGCATTATCCAGTTCCGTGGTTGAGGCATCAGTGGTAAAGGCGGTGAGTGGGGTCTTGCCAATCAGTAAGATTTTATTGCCAATGGTAATGTTGGCGTAGAAGTACAATGAACCCGCTTTCTCCTTGACCACAAAATCGGTGACGGGAACGTAAGTAATCTTGTCCCCGCTTACTTGCTTTTCAAAGATTTGCTCGGGAAACTCAGTGAAGGTGGCAGGAACAGTGTATTCATTATCGCTTGCCCCCGTCCCAGTCAGAGTGGCCTCATCCTCCACTCTCTTATAGTACCATGGATAGGCAGCGATAAGAGCCTGGTTACAGGCTGCTATCTTTTGATCACGGTCAAACCTGTGCAGGGAATATGCTGTCGCCGTTAAGGTAGCTGCTGCAAAGGCGCTATTAACCGTGATTGTCCCAGCGCCTCCAGAGAAGGCCTTAATGGAGCGAAGTTGGGAAAGATAGTAAACCCACCACGCAGGGTCTCGATTAGGGTCTCCGAAATAACCGTCATCGAACTTCTTAAGCGCGGTATCAACGAGGGTCAACTTGTCGGTTGATCCACCGCTGGTAGTTGTCCCCGTGAAATTGTCGTGTATTAAGTGGTTCAACTTGATCAGGAAATTTGGCAATGTTATACTCATGCGCTTTCCTCCATTAGGCACTTTCTTCGATTCGCAGGGTGTAATGGCGGGTACTTTCAATATAACCCGACTTGGTCAATTCAAGTTCCCACAGATATTCGGCTTCAACGATAAAATCGGTTGCTAAAATGACATAGTGGCATGTTCCGCTGGCATCCACGTCTTTAACGCAGGCTGCACTGACTACGGGATCACCAGGCGAACCTGGCCTCCACGCCTTAAAGGTCACTGTGTACCCAGTTAGATTATAAGCAGTGCCAGCGGAATCCGTCACGGTAAAGGCAAGGCTGAATCCCTTGTCGCTCTTTGGTATGGTTAAGTCTGCCATTATGTTTGCTCCTCCCGTGTTATCACGGTCATGGTTCTAGCGTTCAATGTTACGGTCAGGCTACGCCCGTGTAACTGGGGAGTAAAACTCCTATTCTTGAGTTTAGCCCCCATGGCTCGGTTCAGTAATTGCAGCGCCTTGCTTCTACCATAGAGCCTTACCGTCAACTCTATGAAGGATAGAATGACTGCGGTGGCCACATCCCCGAGTTTTACGCCCTCGGTTATGGATAGACTGGCCAACATGGTATTTGAAAGGACATCACCGAGCTTTATGCCCTCCACTATTGATAGATTCGCCAGCATTGTTAGTGCTGGGGAATCACCTGCCTTTAACCCCTCTGTTAGGGCTAGGGCAGCTTGCATTTCCCTGGTCGCCACATCCCCCAACTTGATCCCTTCTGACAGGGAAAGTAAATATTGCATATTATAGGATACACTGTCTCCCAGTTTAATTCCTTCCGTCAGGGAAAGTAGGTATGTCTTTATAGCCTCCGCAATATCGCCCATTTTTACCCCTTCCGCAAGGGATATGGCCATTAGTGTGCCCGTAGTGCCAGGGGAGTCTCCACCCTTTAATCCTTCGGTTAAGGAAATCCCTGCTGCCATAAGCTGGGCAACAGTATCTCCTGCCTTGAAGCCCTCGGTAAGACTGAGGTAAATATCGAGGACGGATTCAGGCAGCACTTTAGGTCGTGCTTGTTGAGGTTGCGGGGGTTGTCTCCAAATAGGCATTTAGTCTCCTATATCTCGTCCCACTCTACAGTGCAGTTCCAGCCAGCGAAGTCAGTTGGGTCTGCCAGTAATCTCACCACGAATACAGAACTATTATTGATAACAAATTCTGTGTCTGGTGTTGGTATATAGAGCCAGCCGTTCAAATTGGAGAATGTGCCAGCATATAAATCTGTATAAGCCCCATTACTATCTACAGCCGTTTGTTTCCCAACTTGAAGGGCTGCTTTACCGTCTGTCCCAGCAGTAGTAAAAGCTGATGCTACTCCGCCAACTACAATAGGTAACACGGCAGCGGCAGCACTCACAACTGTCAATGTGGCTGCTAGGTCACGCCTGGACAGAAGCACGGTCAGCATTTGGTTTGTAGTTGTGTGAGTCTGCCCTATTTCGACCCTCTTGATTTTGATTCTACCTCCAGCAGCAGCCTCAGTTGCAGAGGTACATATAGTTACAAGACCTCTACAGGCTGTCACTAGAGTCATATTCTGTGCCGTAACTGTGTAAATTCTTCCCATAGTTCACCTCCTTTAGTGAGCTAAAATATGCGGGTAAACATTTCTGAAGGGTTGGTCTACTGTATAAGTAACTACCAGCTTGGGTTTGTAGCCATTGCCTTGCTCTGCCCCATACGAGCAGACATAAGTGGTTTTGGATGCTTCCCATGTGGGGGTAGTCCCAACAGCATCATAGGTAGCAAACCTACGTCCAACTTTAGTAACGCTGGTTTTGGATATTGCCGCTATCCCAGAAGCATTGTAGGTAAAATCCTTATATCCAGCCCCAGTAGTGTAATCAGCATAAGTCATAACTTGACTAAATGCTGTAGTACCAAGGGTATTAAAATCTGCATTAACAAGGTCAGTATTGGATGCGGGACTACTTGCGTATATGGCTATATTGGGGGTATTCCCTGAAGGGTCAGCACATTCCGCAGTAGAGTAGTGTGATTCTACAGCAGCCGAGATAATGGCGTTATCTGGCAAGGAAGCTGTATTATAGAGAGCTATTGGCCTAGCAAGCGTTCCCCAGTAAGTTGAAGCTGGGCCGCTTACCATCTGGGGTGAATAAATCTTCGCTAAATCATCATAGTGGCTAGTCCCTGCTCCTACTCTTATGGTTGCCCATACTTCGTTCGGTGATGCGTCACGCTGGCAAGTCCCATCCACACTCGTTGACTCAGTATGGGCATCGGGATAAAATGTCAAACTGTCGCACACAGTTACAGGGTAGCTAGGAACTCCAAAACTCCAAGGATTCTCGAAAGCCTTGGCAGGAATTAGTTCCTCAGTATCACTAATTGCATACTGCCCCAAGTGAAGTTTGAAATCACCCACCTGGTCATATTGAATCCTTACCTCTCCGTTTGGATTCGTAGCAAATACCCAAGTGCCTAGTATTTTACCTTCAATAATCCTTAGTCTGCGTTTGCAGATGCCATAGTCCCACTCCAAAACATTGTTCTGATAGTTTGCATTAACAGGGTCAACCGCCAGTAGGGTCTCCTTACCGCAGAATACTTCAACTCCATTAAGATAAAGGTGTGGAGTATATGTAAGGCTATTCCCCTTCTTTTGCCCTGTAGGCTGGTCATTGATACAGGTTATAGTGGTAGTCTTGCTGGAAACCTGAGCCTGAAACTGGTTTACCTTTGAAGCATACTTTGCCCCACTTTTCTCCCACCCAACCTCTACCTTGATACCGTCAGCATTGACCATCGGTAACTGAGATACGACCATCCACTGTTTATTAGTTTCAATATGCCGATAGAATTTGGCATAGGGAGATCGCCCCTTTATCCTTATACCCTGGAGGTCATAGGCAGGCGCATAATCCTGATAAAGCTCAACATATCTCCAGTCTATGCCCTGCTTTGTCAATGCAGTCAGCAAGGTGGGGTCAGTAACCTGCTTATTCGGGTCAATTACTATCGGCATCAATACTCCTTACAAACAAGGGCAGGTGTTATACGCCGTCATCAGCGCCTGTTAGTGTGAGCGTCAGACTCACTACGTTGGCAGATATTACAGGCTGGGCAACTGCAAACAATCCATAATCATATAGCGTTCCACCGCCAGCGGTATTAGCTTTAACCGTTGGGTCAGTTCCGCCACCGACAAGCCCTGCGCCGTAAAGCGTCTTGGTCGCATTGGCAGTAAATGAAGCCTTGTTCGCTGAGTTGGTCATAGATTTACCAGAGGCAGCAGCCTCAACGTATTCTGGCCTGGTTGCTCCATCATAGGCCTGCCATTCCGTAAATGAAGGAACGGCATAGGTCAGCGCATCGTCACCCGCTGTGTTCGTTTCAGATATAACACAGTACCAGGTAGTAATCTGAGTAGCAGCGTTGAACATGACGTTCAACAGTTTATTAAGTCCCTGGGCGGTAACTACCTCAGTTGTGAAACTCTTGCCAATGAGCTTCATCTCCCGAGCGTTATTGAATATCTCGATATCAAAGCGCCCACCCATCAA
>Ga0315288_10006311_pt1 | contig 15044 bp, 11 predicted proteins | sample YL17G11_20_MG_FD_203454 | JGI IMG/M metagenome (GOLD analysis project Ga0315288, IMG submission 203454) | Sediment microbial communities from Yellowstone Lake, YNP, Wyoming, USA - YL17G11_20 | ecosystem: Environmental > Aquatic > Freshwater > Lake > Sediment | place: USA: Wyoming | collected... | reverse complement strand
GGAAAGGCGCTCCTCTTCATCGTCCACATGGATGAGATCGGCTATGAGATCACGGCCATCCAGCCTGACGGCACCGCCCGGGTCAGGAGCATCGGGGGCTTCTTCAACACACTTTTCGAAGGCCACCCGGTGAAGGTCCGGACGAAGTCGGGAGAGAGGGAGGCGATCGTGAGTCCCCGGGAAGGATATCTCTCCGGCCCCGGGGAGGTGACAGGCCTCACGGACGACAAGGTGGTGGTTGACTTCGGGACCGACGGCTCCCTGGAAACGGAGGGCCTGGGGGTGGCGCCGGGAGATCCTCTCACCGTCTCCAAGAGGTTCCGCCGCCTGGCCGGGGAAATGGGGTCGGGCAGAAGCGTGGACGACCGGGCCGGATGCGCCGCCCTGGTGGAGGCGATCCGGCGGATCGATCCCGGCCGGCTCAGGAACCGGGTCACCTTCGCCTGGTCGGTGGAGGAGGAGACGGTGCTCCGCGGGGCGGAGGCCATCGCTTCCGTTGCCTCCTTCGACGTGGTCTTCGCCGTGGACACCTTCGTCTCGTCCGACTCGCCTCTGGAGCGAAAGGGGTTCGCCCTCGGGGTCCTCGGCGGGGGACCGGTGGTGAGGGCAGTGGACAGCAGCAACCTGGTTCCCCCGGACCTGCCGGAACGGGTGCGGGGGATCGCGGCGACCCGGGGAATTCCCCTGCAGGTGGGACTCACCCGCGGCGGGAACGACGGATCGGTTTTCCCGGCCGCCGGGGCGATGGATGTCCCCATTTCCTGGCCCACCATCTACTCCCATTCCGCGGTGGAGGTTCTCCATGAGGGCGATCTGCGGAATCTTGGAAATCTGGTGGCGGCCCTGGCAGAGGGATGGTAGGCGTCCGGATCGAAGCCGCTTGACAGGAAAACCGAAAGGGCATACCTTAACGTCGCTTTTCCTACAGGTATCGACGCAAGTGGGTACTCGAAGTAGGAGATGACCGAAGATGCCTCAGTCCACACGCCGTGCAGCGAGTTGCTTTCTCATCACCTCCCTCGTCCTTTCCCTCCTCCAGGCTGGGACTCCCACCCTCTGGGCACAGGAAGGGGTGACGGGACAGGGCCCCCATTCCGCCACCATCACGGGACGGGTTTTCGGGGCCGATCGCGTGACTCCGATTCAGGGTGCCGTGGTGCGGGCCGTGCGAGGGGACGGGGCCCAGGTCTACTCGAGCCTTCCGACCGATCCCAAGGGGAATTACTCCCTTTCCAATCTGGCTCCTGGGAGCTACGACATCGTGGTGGAGCTGGCCGAGGGTGTTTATGTGGTCGAGCGGATCTTGAGCGTTTCCGAGGCCAAAGCCTATTCCCTGTCCCTGGCCACCGTCCCCGCCGAGAATGTCGAGAAGAAAGTGCCGGCGGTGGACAAGCCCGTCAAGGGTTACGCCTGGACGCTGGAAGGGAAGGGACCGAAGGTGGGCGGCTTCTGGCGCACTCCCGGCGGTATCGCCATCATCGCCGGGGGCGTGGCCGGGCTGGCTTATCTGGTCTTGCGCGGCGACGACAACAAGGGAAGCAACAGCACTCCCGACTGACGCCCGCCGCGTCCGGTAGAGCCCAAGAAGCAACTTTCATATAACCTGCTCGAATGTTCTCCGCGGGGAATTTCCCCGGCTCGGGGGAGTATCCCTTTTGGGACCAGGAGGCCGGCATGCGCGGCACCATACCTCGATTCTGCAGAACCCTGAGCCTCTTCCTGGCCGTTTCCCTCGCCATGGGCTGGCCCGCCTGGCCACAGGAGACCCAGAGCGCCCCCGCCAGGCCGCCGGAAGCGACGCAGAAGGCGCCGCAGCAGCCGCCTCCTCCCGCTCCCGCGCCCCAGACGTCCCCGGAGAAGGCCCCATCCGGAGAGGAGAAGAAGGAGAGCCCGTCCCGGGCGGATGCCACCCTGAAGGGCCGCGTTCTGGGAGCCGATCGCAAGACGCCGCTCCCGGCAGCCGTGGTGCATGCCGTCTCCACCGACGGCACGGTCGTCTCCTCTCCCCCGGCCGACGTCAAAGGGAACTACGCTCTGGAGGGACTGGCCCCCGGGACCTATACGCTTGCGGTTTCGACGGAAGAAGGGGTCTTCTCGCTGGAGAGTCCGGTGGGAGTCACCTCCGCCCAGACCTTCAGAGTGGACCTGGCGACCGTCCCGGCGGAGGGGGCCTCCTTTGTCGTCCCGGGCCTTGCGATGGCGCCCCGGGGTTTCTGCTACATCGTCCAGGGAAAGAAGCCGGAGGGAACGGCGTTCTGGCGCAGCCCGAAGGGGATTGTCCTGCTGGCGGTCACGGTGGGAGCGGTCGGGCTGATCCTGGCGATGTCGGGCGGAGACAACGAGGAGGAGCCCGTCAGCCCTTCGGCCCCCTGATTTCGGGGGGACGGCTTCTCCGAGGCAGGTCCTCCTCCTCGTAGGAAGCGTCGAAGATCGGGGAGAGGTCGCCGTCAAGGATTTTCGACGGCATGGAGGCCCGGTCCACGATCACCTTGTTCCTTCCCCCTTCCTTCGCCCGGTAGAGCGCCTCGTCCGCCGCCCGCACGAACTCCTCCTCCTCCCGGATCTCCCGGTTCGTGGGCACGGAGCTGATTCCCGCCGACGCGGTCAGCCGGATGATCTGGTCCTGGAAGCGGAAGAGGTGATCTTCCGTCGCCTTCCTCACCCTCTCGCCCACGATGGCGGCCTTGATGCCGTCGGTGTTCGGGAGCACCATGAGGAACTCCTCCCCGCCGTACCTTCCCACGATGTCGATCTCCCGGGCGTTGTCCACCAGGATCTCGCCGAACTGCCGGAGGACGGCGTCCCCGCAATCGTGGCCGTAGCGGTCGTTGATCTTCTTGAAGTGATCCAGATCCAGCAGGATGAGGGAGAGGGCGGTGCCGTACCTCATGGAACGCTTGAATTCCTCCGAGAGGCGCTGCCGGAGGTAGCGATCGTTGTAGAGGCTGGTGCGATCGTCGGTGACGGAGAGCTTGAGCAGCTGGTCGTTGGCCGCCAGAAGCTGCTGGTTGGCGGCCTCCAGGGCGGTGTAGAGGCGGCGTTTCTCCAGGGCGGCTTGGAGGGTGGCGTCCAGCTCGTCCCAGTGAAAGGGCTTGGTGACGAAGTCATCCACCCCGATCCGGAGACACTCCACCTTGCTGGCCACGTCCCGGCGCACGGTCATGACGATGACCGGGATGGTGCGGGTCTCGGGACTCTGCTTGAGCAGGCGGGCCACCTCGAATCCATCGGGAGGGGGAAGGCGCAGGTCCAGGAGGATGAGGTCCGGCGGCGTGGCGCGGATCTTCTCCAGCGCTTCCTTGCCGTTGCGGGCGAGGAGAAGATCGTGGCCCTGGAGGGTGAGCCACTGCCAGACGAGCTCCACGCTCTCGGTATCGTCATCCACAATGAGGATGCGCGCCCTTTTCTCGGCGACGGCGGTTCCCATGCGTCCTGCCCACCGGGGGAGGGGACGGATCCCTCCCCGCCCCTTCCCGCGGTTCCATCGAGATTGCCTTGAAAACCTCGAGCCGCCCACGAAGTGCGGAATTTGGCCTAATTATACGACGCTGCACCCGCACTGCCAATGAGAATCCTGCGTCCGGATCAGCCGAAATCCTTGCCAGACAAGGGAAATCCCTGAGGTGCCCGGCGGGAGGCGTGTCCCATTCTTGACGCCCGGGAACAGAATCGTATCGGGGGGCTGGGCAAGACGGACGGCGGGAACCCCTTGGAAGAGATCGGGGGCTAGTGGGGGGCGGAGGGCTCCGGAGGAGGCCCGGCCGGTGCCTGGGAAGGGCCGGAAGGGATTCCGGCCGGCCTCTGCCGGGTGGCCCTGAGAGTGCCCAGAATCCCGGCGGCCAGAGCCAGCGCCGCGCCCACCAGGAGCCCCGGAGCAAGGAGGAACTCCTCCCCGCCGGCTCCCAACCCGCGCACGATCGGCACCCGATCGGAGAGGCCGGTGGCCGTCACCGGGACCAAGTTGAAGAAAGCGTGGGCGGCGATGGGCATCAGGATGGAGCCCGTCCGCGTCACCAGCCATCCGAGATAGATGCCGATGAGGGTGGCGCCGATGGCCTGCCAGGGAAGAATGTGAAACACGCCGAAGGAGAGTGCGGAACCCAGGATCGCGTAGGTTCGGCCGTGGCTCTCAGAGAGGCGATGGAGGAAGAGTCCCCGGAACATCAGCTCCTCGGTGACAGGGGCCACGACCACCAGAAAGAAGACCACCCCGAGGAACTGGGAAAGGGTGTGGTACTCCAGGACCTGCTCGAACAGCGCCCTCACCGCGGAAGGCATGGGGAGCACCCGCTCGATCCAGGTGTTGAGCCCGGCGGACAGCAGCGCCAGGCAGAATGAGGAAAGGGCGACCCACGGGAGGGCTATCCAGGGGGGCCTGCGCAGCGACAGCACCGTCGCGGGGCGGGAACGGGATGCCGAGAGCCCGAGCAGCACCACCAGCCCCGTCCCGGCCAGGTTGGGGGCGACGTTCAGAAGGGATCGGAACCACGGCCCCGGGGAGACGGCCCTCTCCAGGGCCATGCCGGAGACGGTCACGGTCAGTCCGGCGAGCCAGCCGGTGAAGAGCCAGAGGAGGCAATCGATCCAGGGAGAAAGAGGTCTGCGCAAGGGACCTCGCAGAGCAGGCCAAAGAGATCGGCGCGGTCCGCCTCGGGCTTCAGACCGCGACGCGGGTGATCCAGTCGGAATACCTGGCCACCTGGCCCCAGACGACCTGCCCGTAGAGCTCCCGCAACCGGGTCGTGACGGGCCCGGCCTTCCCGTTGCCCACCGGCCGGCGGTCCACTGAGCCTGCGGCGGCGACCTGGGCGGCGGTCCGGACCAGGAAGAGGTTCATTCCCGCCGCTTCCGAAACATGCCCGTCCTCGCTGAGGAGAATCGCCTCGTCGTAGCCGGCGTTCCGGACTTCCGAGGCCGCCAGGGCCAGGTTGACGTAGCCACCGCTCACCTTGGCCCGGCCGGGGATGGCATTGTCCTCGGCGCGTCGCCAGCTGGAGATCCCCATGGCCAGCGGGCGCTCGTCGTTCGTGTTCTTCCCGAACGGGAGCGTGGCGATGACCAGATCGGACTCGTCGCTGAGATGGAGGCCGATCCTCTCGGCCGACTTGTAGGCGATGGACCGGACGTAGATGTCCTCCTGGAAGCGGTTGGCTTTCACAAGATCCGTGGTGAGCCGGCAAAGGGTCTCCAGGTCCTGTTTCAGGGAGATGCCGAGGATCCGGCAGCTGCGCTCCAGGCGCTGGTAGTGCTCCCGGAGCCTGAAGAGGAGAATCCCGTCGCCCGCCGGAGATCGGTAGCCCCGGATCCCCTCGAACACCGCCGTGCCGTAAAGAAAGGCGTGGGAGAGGACACTGACGCGGGCGTCGGCCAGGGGCACCTGACGACCGCCGAAATAGGCGACGAGACCTTCCTTCTCCATCCGCAATCCCTCCCGGAGCGAGGCCCTAGGCTAGCACACAACCTGGGCCACGGCCCCGCCATGCCCCACGCCGTCACCCCTCTTCCTATCCCGGCAAAGCCTCTGGTAAAATAACCCTCCTTATGAACTACCCCGCGCCCGTGAGACTGGTCCGAAGCAGCCCCGCTCCCGAAGAGAGGCGCGGCCGGAAGAATCCCGTGCCGGAGGAGATGCTGAAGTGCTCCTTCCGGCCGCCCAACGCCGATTTCTACTGCTGGCGCTTCAAGCTCTGGTACAACACCCTCGACTGCGCCTTCCGGACCCGGCACCACACCTTCGAGGGGTGCGCCGGGTGCAACCAGGGAGACTTCAACCTCAAGTCCCGCGCCCGGGACCTCCAGGCCCTGCGGTACCTGGAAGGCACCGGGCCCTGAGCCTCCCCCGGCGGTTCCTCCGGCTCTTCGTGTCTCCTTCTCCGTGCTATTATCTCGCCTCTTGATCCGGTGCGGGGAATCCCATGAAGACCCTGATTCTTCTGGTCTGCGCAGAGGTTTTGTCCCTCATCTCGTGCGCCCGGGAGCCGGCCGCTCCCTCCGCCGGGGCGGCCGGGGGCGAGGCTCCGGCCTCCCGCCCCGCCTCGTCTCCACTCCCCGTCACCTTCCGGGACGCGGCGGTCTCCTCCGGCATCGATTTCATCCAGACCAACGGCGCGTTCGGGAAGAAGTGGCTCCCGGAGACCATGGGCTCCGGAGCGGCCTTCCTGGATTACGACGGGGACGGAGATCAGGATCTTTTCCTGGTCAACGGCCGGGAGTGGCCGGGCCACTCCACCGGAAAGCGCGCCACCCAGGCCCTCTTCCGCAACGACGGGAAGGGACACTTCACCGACGTCAGCCGGCCGGCGGGTCTCGACCTGGAGTACTACGGCATGGGGGTGGCGGCCGGGGACGTGGACAACGACGGCTTCATCGACCTCTACCTCACCGGCCTCGGTCCGGGCCGCCTCTTCCTGAACCGCGGGAACGGCACCTTCACCGAGGCCGCCGCCTCCCTGCCGTCCGCCCCCTCGGGGTGGGGAACCAGCGCCGCCTTCCTGGATTATGACCGGGACGGCGATCTGGATCTCTTCGTCTGCAACTACGTCCGGTGGTCGCCCGAACAGGACCTCCACTGCACCCTGGACGGGAAGGAGAAGTCGTACTGCACGCCCGAATCCTACGAGGGGGAACAGAGCCGACTCTACCGGAACGACGGGAAGGGGAGGTTCGCCGATGTCTCCGGGGCGGCGGGGATTCTCAAGGGGAAGGGGAAGTCCCTGGGGGTGGCGGTCCTGGATTTCGACGAGGACGGCTGGCCGGACATCGCCGTGGCCGCCGACACCCAGCCCAATCTCCTTTTCCGGAACCGGGGCGACGGGACGTTCGATGAGATGGGCGTGGAGACCGGAATGGCGTTCAGCGAGAGCGGAGCGGCCCGGGGCGCCATGGGGATCGACTCCGGCGACTACCTGAACCGGGGTCCCGAGAGTCTTCTCGTGGGGAACTTCTCGAACCAGATGCTGGCCCTCTATCACAACGCAGGAAGCGTCTTCATCGACAAGGCCCCTTCCTCCACCCTGGGCAGGGCGAGCCTCCTCTACCTGGCCTTCGGCCTTTTTTTCTTCGATTATGACCTGGATGGCCATGCCGACATCCTGGTGGCCAACGGCCACGTGGAGGACGACATCCAGACGGTGCAGGAGAGGGTGACCTACGAGGAGCGCCCGCTCCTCTTCCGGAACCTGGGGAACGGCAGCTTCGAGGAGGTCTCCCCGAAGAGCGGCCCCGGCCTGAGCGGGGCGGTGGTGGGGCGGGGCGCCGCATTCGCAGACGTGGACGGCGACGGAGACCTGGACGTGGTCATCAGCACCAACCATGGACGGCCGCTGCTCCTGATCAATGAAGGGGGAGACCGCCACCGCAAGATCCGCCTTACGGCGGTGGGTGTGCGCTCGAACCGAAGCGGCATCGGGGCCCTTTTCGAGGTGATGTCCGGGGGAACCCTTCGGCGACGCCGGGTGAAGAGCGGGTCTTCCTACTGCTCCCAGAGCGAGCTCCCGGTGACCTTCGGCCTGGGGGACGCCCCTTCCGCCGACTCCGTGGAGGTCATCTGGCCCGACGGAAGGCGGGAATCGCTGGGAAAGCTGGAAGCCGACAGAAGCTACGTGGTGCGAGAGGCAGAGAAGGTCCTCTCCTCGTCGCCTCTCTCTCCGGGGGCCTGAGGCAAGGCATGTTCGACCTGGTCCTGCGCGGTGGCGAGGTGGTGGACGGGACGGGGTCCGCCCGCTTCCGGTCCGACGTGGCGGTGCTGGGGGACCGGATCGCGGCAGTGGCCGCCGATCTCCCCGGAAGAGGCTTAGAGGAGATCGATGTCCGGGACCGGATCGTCTGCCCGGGTTTCGTGGATCTTCATTCCCACTCCGATCTTCTCTTCACCCTGCCCGCTCCAGCCCAGAGGAAGCTCCTGGGGGGGCGCCTCCGCCAGGGGATTACGACGGAGCTGGCGGGGAACTGCGGGTACGGCCCCGCCCCCCTCGTCCCCCGCCGGCTCTCCCTCCTCCAGAAGGTGAACGGCTTCATCACGCCGGACGGGGTGGACTGGACGTGGCGCTCCTTCGCCGATTACCTCCGGGTCCTGGAAGAGCGCCGGCCCCTCCTGAACGTGGGAGTCCTGGTGGCCCACGGAGCGGTGCGGATCGCGTCCATGGGGATGAAGCCGGATCCCCCCACGGAAGAGGAGTCACGGGAGATGGATCGGCTGATTCGGGAAGCGGTGGAGGCGGGCGCCTTCGGCATCTCCTATGGCCTGATCTATCCTCCCGGCCAGTTTGCCCGCACCGAGGAGCTGGTCCGCACCGCGGCCGCGGCCGGCTCCGCTGGAGGGTTCGCCGCGTTCCACCAGCGCGGAAGCGGCGGCAGCACCTGCATGGAGGCCGTGGAGGAGATTCTGGAGGTCGGTCGGCGCAGCGGCTGTTCCGTCCACCACTCCCACGAGGAATCGGTGGGACCGGAGGCCTGGAAGCTCGTGGAGGGAATCATCCGGAGGGAGGAGCAGGCCTCCCGGGAGGGGATCGATCTCACCATGGATGTCATCCCCTACACCTGGGTCTGCACGACCATGCTGGCCATCTACCCCCCCTGGGCCCTGGAAGGCGGCGTGGAAGTCTTCCTCGATCGTCTCCGTGATCCGGCCCTCAGGGCGCGGATGAAGCGGGAGGTGGGCACCGCCGTTCCCTCGTGGCCCCCCTGGCTGGGCGAAGGGTGGATCATGAACCTGGTCCGTGAAGTCGGGTGGGGCCGGATCCATGTCGGCCATGTGAACAGCCGGGCCAACCAGGGGACCGTTATGAAGAGCCTCAAGGAGCTGGGGCACCTGCGGGGAAAGGATCCCTTCGAAGCCGTTTCGGACCTGATGCTGGAGGAGGGAGGGGTCGTGACCCAGCTCATTTTCGGGATCTCCGGGGACCAGTTCGACGACACCCCCTTGGTCCCGCTCCTGGCGCATCCCACGCGCTCGCTGGTGACCGATGCCTGGGACATCGGCAAGGGCTCCCCCCACCCCGGGGCCTACGGCGCCTATCCGCGGGTCCTGGGACACTATGTGATGGAGCGGGGAATCCTGACCCTGGAGGAGGCGATACGGAAGATGACTTCGCTGCCGGCTTCCAGGATGGGTCTGGCCCGGAGAGGAGTCGTCCGGGAGGGGGCGTTTGCGGACCTGGTGGTCCTGGAGCCGCGGCGGGTCCGGGAGAGGGCCACCTGCGCCGATCCCCGTCTCTACCCGGACGGCATCGAGCAGGTGTTCGTGAACGGAAGAGGAGCGGTGAGGGACGGCCGGCTCGCGGACGAGCAGGCGGGGCGTGTCCTTCGCCGGGGAGAGATCGAATGATGGCGATGATGTCGCGTTTCGGCAAGGTGCCCGTGATTCTGGGCCTCGCCGCAGTCCTGGGCTGCGGCAGAGGGGGGGGAACCGGCAGGGTCCCCTCCTGGCTCGTCAAGCCGTCGGTTCCGGCCGGGACCGACCTCGAGCAGGTGTTCCGGCACAACAACCTCGGGGTGGCCCAGCTGGAGCAGCACCGTTACGCGGAGGCGGCCAGGGAGTTCGAGAAAGTGGTGGCCGCGGTGCCCGGCTGGGCCGAGGGACAGTTCAACCTGGGCGTGGCGGCCTTCAGTCTCCATGAGAACGCCCGGGCCGAGGAACAGTTCCGCAAGGCCCTCGCCATCTCTCCCTCCCACCCCTACGCCCATTATTCCCTGGGCCTGGTCCTGAAGCAGAACGGGAAGACCGGGGAGGCCCTGGCGGAGTTCCGCAAGGTCCTCGAGGTGGATCCCGGCGATCCCGACACCAGCTACAACGTCGGCCTCCTGTACGCCCGAGACCAGAAGCACGCGGAGGCGCTGGAGGCTCTTCGGAAGACCCTCGCCATCCAGCCCACCAATACCTCGGCCCGGTTCCGGCTCGCAAGCTCCCTCCTGGCTCTGGGTAAGAAGGAGGAGGGAGACCGGGAGATGTCCGCCTTCCGGGAGATGAACGGGACCGGTGCGGCCCTCTCCATGGGGCTGCAATACAGCGAGCAGGGGAAGTACTCCTTCGCGGTCACCGACTACCGGGCGTTCGGCGCCGGCACCTCCCGGAAGACCGAGCCCCGGGTCTTCTTCTCCCTCCTGGGACCCGCAGAGAGCGGGGTCCGGGCCATCCAGGCCGCCGGCGGGAAGAAGCCGCTCCCGCTCGCCTCCTCTACGGACGCCGCGGACCTCCTCTGCTCCTACGGCCCGGGGATCGCGGCCGCCGACGTGGACTCGGACTCCGACGTGGATCTCTTCGTCCCTGGATGCGGGGGCGCGGGCGGCGGCTCGGTCCTGCTTCGCAATGACGGCTCGGGGCGGTTCGCCGATTCCACGAAGGGATCGGGCCTCGAGGAGGAAGGCCCCTGGGTCTCGGCCGCCTTCGGAGATTACGACAACGACGGCCATCCGGATCTCTACGTCACGGGCGCCGAAGGGAACCGTCTCTATAGAAACCGGGGGGACGGCACCTTCGAGGACGTCACAACCGCGGCGGGCGTGGGGGGTGCGGGTCTCTGCCTGGCTCCCGCGTGGGCCGATGCCGACCATGACGGCGACCTCGACCTGGTGGTGCCGCGGCTGGGCGGCTCCGCCGAAGACAGAACGGGGGTGCCGCTCCTCTTCTTCGTCAACAACGGCAACGGGACGTTCCGGGAGACGGCCGCGGAGAAGCGGGCGGACCGCCCACTCTCCGCCGTCGCCGTGGCCTTCAGCGATCTGGACGACGACCGGGACGTGGACTTCGTCGTCTCCACGGCCTCGGGCCCGGAGACGGTCTTCAGCAACGACCGGATCGGCACCTATACCGTCCTGGGGAAGGAGGCGGGCCTCCCCGGGAATGGGCTGGGGGATGGCGCGACCCTTGCCGACCTGGACGGAGATGGATGGACCGACCTCTTCTTTCCCGCAAGCGGGTGGTTCAGGAACCGGGAGGGGAAAGGCTTCGAGGCCCGGGCGGGAATCCGCCCGGATCCCGGGGCCCTGGGATCCTCGGCCTTCGACTACGACAACGACGGCGACCTGGACCTTCTCGTCGCGGGGAAGCAGCTCCGGCTCCTGCGGAACGACGGGGGGGACCGGTTCACCGACGCCACCTCCGCGGTGGGGCTCGACAAGGTGCCGGCCGCCGAGTGGCGGGGGGCGGTGGCGGCTGACCTGGACTCGGACGGGGATCCCGACCTGGTCGTGGCGCGAAACGGCGGGGAGCCGGCGGTCCTGCGCAACGAGGGCGGCAACCTCAACTCCTGGCTGCGCATCAACCTCAAGGGGCTCCACACCAACCGGTCCGGGGCGGGGACCAAGGTGGAGGTCCACGCCGGGTCCGATTTCCAGCGCCGGGAAGCGAGGATCGGGAACGGCTATCTCACCCAGGAGCCGGGGACCCTCTTGTTCGGGCTGGGAAGCCGGAAGCTGGTGGATTTCGTCCGCCTCATCTGGCCCGGGGGCGTGCTGCAATCGGAGCTGGAGGTGAGCGCCGGGCAGACCCTGGAGCTCTCGGAGCTGGACCGGAAGGGCTCTTCCTGTCCCATCCTCTTCGCCTGGAACGGAAGGAGGTACGGATTCATCACCGACTTCCTGGGGGTGGGAGGCCTGGGCTTTCTGATCAAGCCGGGAATCTACGGTCCGCCCGATCCCGACGAGTACCTGAAGATTGAAGCGGAACAGCTGAAGGAGCGCGAGGGCTACTACCTGCTTCAGATCCTGGAGAACCTGGAGGAGGTGAGCTACCTCGACGAGGCGAAGCTCTGGGTGGTGGACCACCCCGCGGGGACCGCCGTCTACCCTCATGAGCGTTTCGGAGGGAAGGGGCCCCCGCCCTTCGCCCTCCTTTCCTATCAGAAGCCGATCCTCCCGGTCTCAGCCCGCGACGACGATGGCCGCCCCGTGCTTTCCTCGCTGGCCAGGGTGGACCGCGTCTACCCGGATCGCTTCCCGTTGCTGGAGCGCCTTCCCGGCTATGCGGAGACGCACACTCTGACCCTCGACTTCGGCGATGCGCTGAGAGGAAAGGAAAACCTGGTCCTCTTCCTTTACGGCTGGGTGGATTACGGCTACTCCTCCACCAACCTGGCCGCTTCCCAGGCGGGGATCGAGCCCATGTCCCCCCGGCTCGAGGCGATGGGCGCCGAAGGGACCTGGGAGACGCTGGTGGAGGACATGGGCTACCCGGCGGGACTGCCCCGGATGATGACGGTGGACCTGAGGGAGCACGGCCCGTTCACCGACGGCCGCTTCCGGATCACCACCAACCTGCGGGTCTACTGGGATCAGATCTTCCTGGCCGAGGTGGAGAAGGACCCGTCCGTGAAGATCACCAAGCTCCCGCCGGCCTTTGCCGATCTCCACACGCGGGGCTATCCCCGGGAGCACTCCCCCGACGGAAAGCAGCCGCTCCTCTATGACTACAGCCTGATGGACCGGACCTTCCCGTTCCGGAACATGGGGGGTTCCTACACCCGGTTCGGACAGGTCACGGAGCTCCTGCAGGATGCCGACGACCGCTTCGTGGTTTTCGGCCGGGGGGAGGAGGTCACGCTCAAGTTCCGCACGGCGGGACTTCCGCCGCTGCCCAAGGGATGGAAACGGGACTTCCTCTTCTACGCAAACGGCTACTGCAAGGACATGGATCCCAACACCGCATTCCCCGACACCGTGGACCCGCTGCCCTTCCACGGCATGTCGGCCTACCCTTATCCCGAAGGAGAGCATTATCCGGACGATCCTCAGCACCTGGATTACCTGAAGAAGTTCAACACGCGGCAGGTGAGCGGAAGACCTTAGCCCGCGGGACGAACCGGAAGGCGGAGAGGGGCAGAAACTCCTTGAAATTCCGGGTCACGGTGCTAAGATGACCTCGCGAATCGGAATCTCCGGACGGGGCGAAGTTCCCGAGTCTTCCGGCGCAGGTTGAAGCGTTCCGGGAAAGCAGTCGATGTTATTAGGAGATGGGACCGATGGCCGGTGAGGCGGAAAAGGTGCTGGAATCCCTCGGGCTGAAGCTGCCCGACGTGGGCAAGCCCCTCGGGTCCTACGTCAATTCGGTGAGAACGGGAAACCTCCTCTTCCTGTCCGGCAAGTTTCCCAAGGAGAACGGCAAGCTCAAGTACGTAGGGAAGGTGGGCCGGGAGGTGACGGAGGAGCAGGCTCAGGACGCATCCAAGCTCGCCGCCCTGAGCTGCCTGGCGGCGGCGAAGGCGGCCATCGAGGACCTGGACCGGGTGCGGCGGGTGGTCCGGGTGACCGGATACGTGGCCTCGGCGCCCGGGTTTTACGACTCCGCCAAGGTTCTCGACGGCGCTTCCGACATCCTCACCAAGGTTTTCGGGGAGAGAGGGAAACACACGCGACTGGCGGTGGGGGTCTCGGAGCTTCCCCTCAACGCCTGCGTGGAACTGGAGATGGTCCTGGAAGTCGAGTAGAGCCGCAGCAGGGCGGCTCCGGGGAGCGCGGGAGGATAGGGTGAAAGCCCTCCTCCCTTTTTTTGTCGGCGAATCCCGGGGAAATCCTCCCGCCCATCCCGGGGGCTGGAAAAACCCGGACCCGTAAGGGCTATAATCGGGCGCTTCAGCAGGTAGATGACCGGGCGGCCGTCGCCGGCCCAACGACTCCTGCCTGAGGACCCGGTCAGCCAGGCCGGGGCACCTGCCGGGCGGAGGACGAGCGGCCTCCGCGGGCTCACGGCGCCTCCTGGCGAGGAGAATTCTTCTTGAGCGGGAAGATCCGGAGAAAAAAGAGGCTGCGCACCCCTTTCGACCGGAAGATGATGGAAAGGGGAATCAGGCTCTTCCTGGAAGGGATGGGACCCGTGGTCCCGCCGGGCGTCCTCCGGGACACGCCGCGCCTCGTGGCGGAAGCATGGATGAGGGAGCTGCTGGCCGGATACCGGAAGGCGAAGGGACCCCTCCTGGTTCCCCTCCGCGAGAGGCCGCCCGATTCCCTGATCGTGGTCCGTGGGATCCGGTTCGCCTCGGTCTGCCGTCACCACCTCCTTCCGTTCCAGGGGACCGCGGCGGTGGGCTACCTCCCCGATCGCCGGCTGGCAGGCTTCTCGGCCATCGCCCGCCTCGTGGACGTGCACGCACGCCGCCTCCAGATCCAGGAGGACCTCTCGGAAGACATCCTGGATTCGCTGGAGAAGGCCCTGGCGCCGCGGGGGACTGCCTGCCTGCTCGAGGCCAGCCACCAGTGCATGACCTGCCGCGGGGCCGGCCAGCCCGGGGCGAGGGTGACCACGCTCCGCTTCCGGGGGATCTTCGAGAAGGAGGCGGCCCGGCGACGGGAGATGGTCGCCCTTCTGCACGGGCCTCCCACCGCCGGAGAGCGGGAGCCGTGAACCGCGCCGGGGTGCGCCTGGTCACTTTCGACGTGGGCGGGACCCTGATCCATCCCTGCCCGTCCGTGGGGGCGGTCTATTCCGAGGTCCTGAGCCGGAGGGGATTCCCCGCCGACCCGGTCGCCACGGAGAGGGCCTTCGAGGAGGCCTGGGACCAGGCCGCGCGGCGGGTGCCTCCGAGCCGGGAGCGCTACAGCTGGTCCCCGGAGGGGGAACGGGGTTACTGGCGGAGACTTCTTGACGCGACGGTGCGGCGGCTGGGGGGAAGCGAGCCTCCCGCGGGATCCGCGGAAGAGCTCTTCGAGAGGTTCGGCCACCGGGAGACATGGCGGGTCTACCCCGACGTGGCGGGCACCCTCTCGACCCTGGCCTCCAGGGGGATCCCCATGGCCGTTCTCTCAAACTGGGACAGCAGGCTTCCCGCCTTGCTTCGGGAGCTGGGGATACGTCATTATTTCGGCCCGATCCTCGTGTCGGCCCTGGAAGGGTACGAGAAGCCGGACCCCCAAATCTTCCATCTGGCGGCGGAGCGGGCCGGCGTCGCGCCCTGGCAGGTGCTCCACGCCGGGGATCGGGATCTTGAGGATCTGGAGGGGGCGCGGCGATCCGGCTGCCTGGGAGTCAAGATCGAACGGAACGGAAGCCAAGGAGAAGGACTGTCAGCCGTCCTGCGTCGGCTCGAGGACGGCGGAGCGGAAAGGAGGAACAA
>Ga0315288_10006310_pt1 | contig 15044 bp, 9 predicted proteins | sample YL17G11_20_MG_FD_203454 | JGI IMG/M metagenome (GOLD analysis project Ga0315288, IMG submission 203454) | Sediment microbial communities from Yellowstone Lake, YNP, Wyoming, USA - YL17G11_20 | ecosystem: Environmental > Aquatic > Freshwater > Lake > Sediment | place: USA: Wyoming | collected... | reverse complement strand
TCATTCGGCTTCTTGATCTATGGAAGCGAAAGACGCGAAGAGCCGCTTAGCCTGACCATCCCCGACCTCATTGTCGATGTCAGGACCACGAATTCCATCCTTCTTTGCCATTTGTTTTTTCGACTCCAACCGCCGCAGGGCAGGTTCCGGCCTTACCTTGACGGCCTCCTCGGGCTCAATTATCTGACCACGGATACATCGATCGAAGAGCATGGTGACTGGGAGGACGACCAGATCAGCTCGAATAACTTCAACGACTTTGCCTTGAGCTACGGGATGGGCGGAGGCGTTATGGTGAGCCTTGTCGATTTCAGAAGGGTCGGAGACGGACGGCGCGTTCTTTCTCTCGACCTCGACATCGGCGTCTGCTATTTGAAAGGGGGAGAGGCCGAATATTTGAAGAAGGGCTCAGTCCATCGCGAGGATGGTATCGTCACCTATGATGTCTATCGCTCCAGAACCGACCTTGTAAAGGTCAATATAGGTTTCACCTTCAGTTTTTGATCAACCCATTCGACTCCCCGGGCTGAAGCCCGGGGTATGCGCAGGGTTAATACTGAGCGGCGCTTTTCACCCCGATTTAAAAATCGGGGTTTGGCGCCGTCGAACGTATCAAAAAAAGACGGGGTCAAACCTAGTCTTTACGCACCCTCCCCTGGAAAAAAATGCGTAACGAATAGGTTTGATCCCATTCAGCCTATTTTTTGAATTCAGTTATTTCCTTTTTCCGCGACGCGGCGAATTCCCGCTCCGGACGATGAATCTCCCCTCCTCACCATGCCGGTAATATATCGCCGGCCGGGCGGCGCTGTCAACAGCCCCGGAAATCATCGCCTGAAGTGCATATTGGGACAAGAAACCCTACCGCACAGGCTAAAAGACGATAGACTCCCGCTCCAGGTGATAATGAAATGATCAAAAATTATTCACGCTCTCCTCGGCTGCCATCAGGGCGACCTCGGCAAAAACATGGGAGGGCGGTGTCCAACGTCGAATAGATTTATTGGCCGAATCTATGGCGAAAAAAGACGCCTGGATTTGAAGTCCAGAGTGTATTCAAGTTTTATCCAATATACCTGGATCGATTTAGGAGGGGCAGGTCACTTGCCGCCCTTGACATATTCTGAGCCCCGATTTATACTTCCGCCCGGTGGAGAAATGGGGCCATTGAGCCGAAACCATGCCCGCAGGCGGGCGGAGCCGAAAAGCAAATTCTTTCTATAAGTCGTCCAACGGCAGGACTCATGACGCTGGATCATGAAATCAAGGTTCGAATCCTTGCTTTCCAGCTCCTTCTTCGCTCCCACCGATCGCCGGAACGGCCTTTTTTGACTTTCACGCGGAGAATCCAAAAGGCCCTTGACTTCTGTATTTATATAATGTATATATATTCTATGGGAATTGTAGGCATAAAGCGCATTTCCGCCCATGTCAATCCCCTTTGCCTGAAACCGATTCAATTCTTTCTATCCCTTAAATTCAAATAAGAACTGGAGGTCACCATGAAAAAGATTGCGGTGTTTCTTTTCCTCGGGCTCGTTCTGCTGATTTCCGGCCTATTCGCCATCAGGGCCGGCAGCCTGTCCGTGATGGACCCGGCGCGGCCGGAGAAGGTCGCGGATGCGAGGTCCCAAAAACTCGTCCAGGCCTATCTGGCGGCGGAGATCCAGCAAGGCCGTTTTGTCATGACGAGATCACAGCGCGACAAGCTGACCGATATCGAGCATAAACGTTATCAGCAGATCAGGAGCGGGCTTCTCGTCTGGGGCGGCGAGATCATCCAGCACGTCAAAAACGGGAAGGTCCTGAACTACGACGGCGAATACTTCAAGATCGGGGCCTTCGACGTGAGTCCGACGTTGACCCCCGGGCAAGCGCTGGACGCCCTGCGAATTTTCTATAAGGACAAGAATCTCAAGGAAGACGGCGATCAGACCCAGCTGGTGATCTTCCCGCGCGGCGACACGGATTTCCGTCTGGCCCACAAGATGATCGTCCGGAAGGCCGGCCAACCGCTCTTCAATGAGACCGCCTTCGTGGATGCCGAGACCGGCAAGGTCCTTCTCCATTTTTCCAACATCATCCGGGAAGAACTGACCATCGGCCTCGGCATCGGCAAGCGCGGCGATTCGATGAAGTTTCCGACCACCCTCAGCAACAATCTCTATTATATGTACGACGCCGCCAAGGTCCGGCCCTTCACCCAGAAGACTTGGGATATGCTGCACTCCTACGGCCAGACAATTTATATTTCTTCGACGGCAAACAACTCCTGGCCGAGCAACGACATCGTCAACATCCACACCTACATCGGATACGCCTACGATTTTTATTACATGTTCTTCGGGGTCAAGGGCATCGACAACAACAACCGAACCGTGAACGCTTTTGCCCACGTCTTCGATATTGGGGAAGGGCTGTACGACAACGCTTTCTGGCACCCGAGCGACGACATGTACGGGCAGGGATTCTATTTCCTCGATCCCTATCATACCGGCGAGGAAAATGGGGCGGCGATCGACGTCGTCGGCCATGAGTACAGCCACGCCATCACGACATTCCACTCCAACCTGACCTACCATGGAGAATCGGGCGCGCTTAACGAATCATTCTCCGATATCTTCGGCACCGCGATCGAATTCATGTTCCAGTCCGAAGGTCAGGGCTATAACAAGGCCGACTGGATCACCGGCGAAGACGCCAACGCGCCCTTTTCCTACAACAAGTGCCGCAGCCAATCCGACCCCAATTCCAACTCCCAGCTGAAGAACGCGGGATTTCCCTCCTCCCTCTGGTATCCCGATCCTTGCCATATCTCCCAGAAGGTCCCGACATTGTACAATTCGAACGGCGAAGCGATCGACGGAGACAATGTCCACATCAACTGCACGATCTTTCCCCATCTCTTCTATTTGTTGGCCAACGGGGGCACCAACAAGGTCTCCCACCTCGCCGTCACCGGCATCGGGATCCAAAAGGCGGCTCCGATCTTTTACGACGCGTTCGCCAACCGCATGGTCGCTTCGACGAATTTCCTGGGGGCGGCCAACGCCCTGCTTAATTCGGCGTTCACCCTCTATGGTTCGACCTCGACGGAATACGCTCAAATGAAAAATGCCCTCCGGGCCATCGGCTATACCGTGAATTAAGGAGCCGCACATGAAACGCACAAAGATCATCGCTTTATTCGCGGTCGTTCTCCTCCTGGCCCTCCAGGCCCTGGCCGGGGTTGACGCTCTCAAGGTCCGCGTCACGGCCACGCTGGCCAATCTGCGTGAACGGCCCGACCTCGCCAGTTCGACTCTTCAACAGGTCCGCCAGGGAACGGTTTTCGACGTCATCGAGAAGACGGGGGACTGGTATAGGATCACCTTCGTTCTGGGCGGGATCCAGCTTCAGGGTTATCTCCATAAAACGGTCGTCGAAGAGATCGCCGGCGACGCGCCTCCGGTGCAAAAACCTACCCCGGCCGTTCAAAAACCGGCGCCGCAGATCCCGGCCGAACAGCAGATCCGTCCCGCTGCGCCCGCGTTGACGGGGCCGTTCAAGAGATTTTTTGTCTCTCTGGATTTCCTGATGGGATTTTCGAAGGAAAGCCAAAGCCTGCCGTTCAGCCGGACCGTGTACTATGAAACGGCCCCGTACGGCCTGGAATACGCGCTGAACAAAAGCCAATCGTTCGGCGCGACACTGGGATTCCACTTCTCGCCGTCGCTCGGGATCGCCCTGGCGGTGAGCTCCACGTCGCGGACGATCGATGAAACAACGACGATGTCCGTCCCCCATCCGCTCTGGCCCGAAAGCCATCGCTCGGGCGAGCTGAAAGACACGTCCCAGAAGCTCAGCGAGTTGGACATCGCCTTGAATCTCTTCTTGAGCCTGAGGTTCGGACCGCTTGGGCTCAGCCTTTTCGGCGGCCCCTGCTACATGATGTCCAAGGCGACGCTGGTCTCGGATCTGGCCTTCACCGAACAGGGCTATCCTTATCTGGAAGTCAGTCTGACCCAGTCAACGGCCTCCCTGACGAGCAACGTCATCGGATTCAACGCCGGCGCCGAGGTGGGCTACTATCTGGGACGGTCCCTGGAACTCTTTGCCGGCGGGAAGTTCGTCGGCGGCACGGCCAAGTTCAAGCCCGGAACCGACGTTCCCGAACTGTCGATCGCTCTCGGCGGCCTGCGGGCGGGCGCCGGCCTGAAACTCTTTTTTTAGCTGGGAAATAGCATCACTCCCCATCCTCAATCTGGACCGCATTTATAATTCCCGCGAGTTCGCCGGGCAGCGGCTCGGCCCCTCCCGCTGCCTGTAGGACGGCGCGTCTTATACGACGCTCGAAGAATCGAAAGGGGCGACGAGCGGCCGCGACAGCATCGTCTATGCGGCCGAAACGGGCAAGCGCGATATCCTCGTCTCCGCGGCCAAGCTCGTCTTTGGGGCTAAAAGGGGCTTAAAACGGCTTAATTGGACTTAGGGCCGATTTTCTGGGGGATCCGTGTAACTGCTTGATTTATCAGGCATATCAGGGGAGTTTTTGTGGTGGAGCTGACCAGGTTCGAACTGGCGACCTCTTGACTGCCAGTCAAGCGCTCTCCCAACTGAGCTACAGCCCCACGAGAGGCCGATATCTTACAGGAAGAGGGCGATTCCGTCAAGAATCGGCGTTTTGATTTCACGCCCGGCGATGGATACAATGGGGCCGTGGGAAAGAAGCGGATCGTCGTCGTCGGAAGCTCGAACACGGACATGATCCTCAAGACGGCGAATATCCCGCGGCCCGGCGAGACCGTAATCGGGGACGAATTTCGCATGGCCGGCGGCGGCAAAGGGGCGAATCAGGCTGTGGCCGCGGCGGCACTCTCGGTGACCAAATGGGGAGCGCAACCGTCGGCCCCGACGAGAAAGGAGATCGAGGAGTTCGCATCGAGAAAGCGTATGGCGGGTACGAAAGTCCTATAGGGACTCCATGGGATCCTTCGCTTCGCTCAGGATGACAGGAGGAAGAAAAGAAGATGACTCGGTGGAGGAAAAATGAATCTTAAGGACGTCAAACGCGCCCAAGAAAAGGCCGCCGAGATCCTGGAAAAGGCCGGCATCGCCATAACGCCGAGGGAAAAGGAGGGCATGGAAGTGGCCGATTTTGGGCTGAACGACCTCGACCATTTCGGCATCGAGGTCACCATCTATGAAGATAACGATCGCTACTGCGCCAAGGAACTCGTCCTGTTCCCGCGGCAGATCTGCCCCGAGCACCGGCATCCGCCCGTCCCGGACATGGACGCCGGCAAGCAGGAGACCTTCCGCTGCCGGTGGGGCGAGGTTTATTTATACGTGAAGGGCGAATCGACGCCGCGGCCGAAGGCGATCGTTCCCAAGGGGCATGAAAAATATTTCAGCATCCGGCACGAGATCGTATTGAAGCCGGGAGATCAATTCACCCTTCCTCCGGACAACCTGCACTGGTTCCAGGCCGGCGACGAGGGCGCGGTCCTGAGCGAATTCTCGTCGATGAACACCGACGAATACGACATCTGGACGAACCCGAACATCCGGCGGATCCCGAAGATAGAAGAATGATAAGGGGGGACGCCTCGCTCCGACCCGCAAGCGTGGTGTATCAGCAATGACTTTACAATGTTGTCATTCCGGACTTGATCCGGAATCCAGTCTTTTTAATCTGGATTCCCGCCTTCGCGGGAATGACGGTTACGGGAATGACAGTTCCAGGATTATTGTAAAGCCGTTATTGAGACGCAACATTAGTATGCGTGGGCCGCTTCGGCCATGGCCGCCACGTTCTGCGGCGGGACGTTGGGAAGCAGGGCTTCGTGGCTCGGACTGACGATCCAGTGCGGCCCGAAGAGATCCTTGAGCCTCCGGACTTCCTCTTTGATCCCTTGCGGCGTCGCTTGGACGAGGAGATGCTGGGTATCCACGCCGCCCATGAAGGCGATCTTTCCCCGGTATTGCGACGATAATGAGTCGGCGTCCATGTTTTTCGCCCGGGCTTGGAGCGGATGGAGGCAGTCTACTCCGGCCTCGATGAGGTGCGGGATGACCCGGCAGACCGAGCCGCAGGAATGGAGAATGACCTGGTAGCGGTGGGCGTGGGCCAGGTCGGTGAAGCGGCAGAACCAGGGCAGAACGAATTCCTCAAAATGGGCCGGGCTGATGAGTAGGTCAAGCTGCGTCCCGAAGTCGTTCCCGAAGAAGTAGCCATCCATCAGGTCGCCCGCCTGGGCGAAAAAGCGGCGATTGGCTTCGAGATAAAAACCGCAGACACGGGCGGTCACGGCCTGGACGACGCCGGGATTGGTGTGCATCTTGACGAAATAGCTCTCGATCCCGAAGAGATCCATGACATCGTGAAAAAACGGCGCCCAGAAGCCGCTGGCCCGGTAGAAATCGCCGGCCTCGCGAAGAGCAGCTAAACATTCGCTGAAATCGAGAAAATCCGGATCCGGCCAGTCGAACGATTCGACCTCGCCGGTTGTCTCGGCCGCGGCCAGGGGGCCGGCCTGGCCGTGGGACGTCTTCATCTTATGCCAATCGAACATCTTTTTCCCTTCGGGATGCCTGTAAGTCGAGTCCATATACTGCGGTGTGATCCAGCGGAAGTCATCACCGAGCTTGCGCCGGAGTTCCTCCTCGCCGCGAGTCCCGAAATATCCGTGATAGATCGGCCAGGTGTCGGGGTGGGGATTCCCCAGCCAAAAGCCGGGGCGCGGCACGGGCCTGCGGGCAATGATGTCGCGGACGAGCTCCCGGCTAGTCATCTTTAGATAAATGTCATTACGGGCAGCCAAAGGGAGCGCGGTAATCCGACTCGAAGAGTCGTCCCGAGTCTTTCGAGGGATCTCATCAGGCCAGTCCGAGGTAATTTGAGATCCTTCGCTTCGCTCAGGACGACCCGTTGGGTCGGATCGCCACGTCGCTCCGCTCCTCGCGATGACAGTCATCAATCAAGTTGGAATTCACTGGTCAACGGTATTTTTTGACCGCGTCGAACATGGCCACGATGTTCCGCGGCGGGACGTTGGGCATGATGTTGTGGACTTGGGTGAAAACGAACCCGCCGCCCGGCGCGAACGTTTCGATCCGCTCTTTGACATGGGCGTCGATCTCGTCCGGCGTTCCCAGCGGCAGGACTTGCTGCGTATCGCATCCGCCGCCCCAGAAGACGAGGTCCTTACCGAACTCCCGCTTGAGCCGGGCCGGGTCCATGCCGCGCGCGCTCGTCTGGACCGGATTGATGATCTCCACGCCGACCTCGATGAGGTCGGGCAGGATGTCGGCGATCGCCCCGCAGGAATGGAGAAAGAGATGCGGGCCCGAACGCTTTTTGACCGTCTCGAAGATCAGCTTCTGTCGCGGCTTGAAGACCTCCCGGTAAAGGCGCGGCGAGATCTCGAGGGCCAACTGCGTCCCCAGGTCGTCGCCCATTTGAATGATCTGGACATAACCGCGCACGGCGTCCAAAATCTTTTCGAGATTCCCGATGTGCATTTCCACCAGCTTGTCGAGAAGGGCCTCCACTTTGCGGCGGTTCTCGACGAGGTCGATGAGGAACTGGTCCATGCGGCAGAGATATTGCCCCCACTCCAGGAGATTGGCCCCGAAAGCGATCATGACGGCGTAATCGGTCGTTTCGTAGAGATGCTTGGCCCGGCGCCGGATATCCGCCAGATGCTCGGGCGTCAGCGGCTTATGGTAGGGCGCGCAGGGAAGCGCCGCCCAGGTCACTTTTTCCATGAGCTCGGGGAGCCTATCGAGTACGGTCAGGTCCGCGCCGTCCCAATCCTGGAGCGGAAAACGCGTTTGGCTCAGGTAGTAAGCGCCCTGGGGCATGACCCCGATCGTCGTATCGTCGGCGCCCAAGGCCAGCCAGCCGCCTTCGCGCGGGATGAAGCGGACATAAGCGGGGATCTTCGCCGACGCGCCGTTGGGAAGGGTGAAGTCACTCCAATCCTGCTTGTCGCGGAGAAAGACGCGTCCCAGGTCGACGACGTCGGATTCGACATAATCAAGAATCGTCTCCTCGGGCAGAGCGAGCTGCTGGACGACGTCGTAAACATAGACATGCCCCGAATCGATCCCGAGGTGTTCCTTCAGCCGGCCGTAGGCGACGGCGGTGATGCCCGTCGAGCGCATCGCGCCCAGGTCCACGGGCACCCGGTCCGGCTCCTGGTGCCGGATGGTCCGAAGAACGCGTTCGCGCCTGGTCATGGGCATATCTTAGCACAAGAACCATAAAATACATCTGGTTCTCTTCCATTTTGGGTGGGCGCAAATTGGAGGGTAAAAAGATCCCGAAACGGCCTTGCTCCCGATCCGGGTTTTTTACGCCGTTTCCTCACCGTCCTACTCGGCAACTCGGTCAGGATTCCTCGATGAGATCGACCTCGCTCCAGCGGCCGGACCGCTCGACGCGGATCGTCTTGATCTCGAAGGGCTTGAATTTAAGCGGGAAGACAAGTTGAAAGGTGTCTGTTTGTCCAACTGAGCGAAGCGGCCGTCGGATTCGATTCATTGGGTCATCCTGAGCGAAGCGAAGGATCTCATCAACTCGTGAATTGATCGACAAACGGCCCTGCGTTTCAATCCCCGCCGCCTCATGCAGCCGGACGACGAGCGCCTCGCCGTCCCGGGAGCGTTTGCAGGCGGTCAGGCGGATGTTTTGGGGCTCGATAGAAAGAACCTCGTGGGGACCCTTCCCGGCTCCGATGGGCAAATGAGCGATCGCGAAAGGCGGCGCGCTCAGCCAGTCGGCCAGGCCGGGGAGCATTCGGCGGACACGGTCAGGTTCGCCCGTCGTGACCAGGAGACGGACCGCGTGGACACCGAGGTCGGCGAACTTCCGCGCCGGCGACCGGCCGATCCTGAATCCCCGCTCGTGGCAGTAAGCGGCGCTCCGCAGCACGGACAGGCGGATCTCGCCGTCGGCGAAATCGAAACCGTTCTGGCCGGAATTCACGACTCCCAGCGCGGTGTTCTTTCCGTCAAGCTTTCCCTCGACGAGCAGCCAGCGGCCGTGGACGTGCTCCCGGCCGTCCGCGGGCCGGGCGATGGCGCCTCCGGGGATCTCAGCGAGAACGGAGGGCGGCTTGAAGATCGTCGGGATGGACAGCTTCAGCCTCCGGCGCTCCTCGTTCCAGACGATCCGCAAGCGGAACTCGAGCACCGGCCAGGCGGGATAGGCGATCGTCTTCATGACGATCCGGCTTTTCTTATGGACGAAAACGGATTCGGTGATCGAACGGATGGGCCCGTTTTCGATGCGCCGCGGCGTCCCGTGTTGCTTGAATACGCCGGCGATGTTGCGGTAGCTCCACCGCTCCGTGCCCCAGGAATCACCATCGTCGTCGATCACCAGCGGCTGCATCAGCCTGCCGGCCAGGCAATTGGATCCACCCGCCGTGAGCGCAGTGACCAGTCCCGTATGCGGGTCGATCTTGTAATTCAAAGGCGGGCCGCCGCCGTCGGATGGTTTTACCGCGGCCGGCGCGGCGCTCCCGCGTCTGACCCGTTTTTGTTTGAACGTCCGAATCTCATAATGCGAAACGCCGACCCCGGGGAGGTCGGCCATGAAGCAGAGCTTGCGCCGCCAGCCGTTGAAGGGAAGAAGCGCTTCCGGCTGCTCTTCCTGGCAGGGGACCTCGGAGCCATCGGGGCGGAACAACCGCAATCGCCACTTCCCTTTCCAGAACGGACGGTAATCGGCCATGCATTCGACTTCGACGGGAACGGCCGCGCAGGAAGGATTCGCGTTCAGGACGGTCAGGGGAACATAATATTTACGGCTCGGGCCGCGGTTGAAGGCCGCGGCGGCACCCAGCCTCAGACACCGCGCCGACTCTTCGACCTTGCCGTAGAGAGAGAGGGCGTCCCGCTCCGCCGGCTCGGTACAGCTGCCCGTTAAAACGTCATGGAAGTCGTTTAAAAGATGGCCTTTCCAGGCTTCCCTCAGCTCCTTCTCCGGATAGGCCTGTTTCTTCGCCCACCACGAAGCGGCCCGCAGAGCCTCGGTCTGTGCCAGAATCCCGAGGCTTTGCTGAGCCCGCCTTTTCAGGCGGGACAATGACGTATAACAGCCGGTGAAGACCCTTTGCAGGTCGCCTTCGACGACGGGCGCGTTTTTCGCCGCGCCTTTCAAAGCCTCGTACAACCGGTCGGGGGTGCTGTGGATCATCCGGACGCGGCTCTCGCCGGCCATGAACGCGTCGATCGTTTTGAGGTCCTCGCGCGTCGCTCCCCCGCCGTGGTCTCCGATCCCCCAGAAAACGGGAACGTCCCGGCCGAGTTTCAAAGCCAGCGCCGTCCCTTCCTTCAGCCTCTGCTCGATATTGTCGCGCTCTGTGTGGTAGAGGCCGACGGCGAGGCGATAGGTCAGCACTTCTGAGCCGTCCACGCCCCGCCAGCGATAGAGGTCCGAGGGCAGTTCGAGCTCCGCGGCCTGCGGCCGCATATGGATATACATTTTATAGCCGGCGCGAGCGAGGACCTGAGGCAAGCCCCCGCCGTGGCCGAACGAATCGAAATTATAGGCGACCCGCGGCACAACCCCGAATTTCTCCCGGAAGTAGCGGCGGCCCTCCGCGATTTGCCGGATGAGTGATTCGAGGCCGGGAAGATTGACGTCCGGCTGGAGGAACCAGCCGCCGCTGATCGACCATTTCCCGGCCCGCACGAGCTTTTGGATCTCCTTGAAAAGAGCGGGGTCGTATTCCTCGACCCACTGATAGAGGACGGCTTCGTTGTGGTTGAAGATGAGGCCATCATCCTCCCGCAGGATCTCGACGGCCGTCCGGAACGTCGCCAGCGCCTCGGCCGCCCCCTCCTCCCAGCGCCACTGCCAGACAGGGTCGAGGTGGGCATTGCAGATGAGGTGAACCGTGGGTTTCAAGATTGTGCCCCTCTTAGGCTTTCAGACTCCGCCTTGGGTATATCTTCAAGGCCGGCTTTAGGCGCGAGAGCCGGGAGTCCAGGTCCCGGATGAATCCGGGGTCCCGGCCGAGGAACCGGCCGGCGCTCAGAACCGGAGGCCGAGATGAACGTGGAACGCGCTTCCAGACTGGCCCGCGTAAAACCATGTTTCATAGCCGCTCACTTCGAGGTCCGTGGAGGCATAAGCTACGATCACGTGGCGATATTCCAAACCAAGGGAAAAACCCTTGAAGTCGATGTCGGCCCCAAAACAGAGCGGAATGGCGATCACATTTTCGGTCCAGCCCTTCGAGTACTCGGCGTCGTAGAACTCATTCCCGACGCCGTTCGAGCTGAGAATGTAGTATTGCGGCCCGGTCGCGAAGTAGGGGGCGAACGCGACTCCCGAGCTGGAGGGGATCGGATAGGCGAGTTTCAATAAAACATCAAACCCGAAGGCCGATCCGCCGTCGGAAATATGAGCGTCCGCGGGCTCCAGGTCCAGGTCGGTTCCCCCGAGAAATCCGAGGTGCACTTCCCCTCTCAAGTTCAAGGCCAGAGGGCCGAGTTTCAACAGTTGCCGCTTTTCCGCGAAGCCGGTGAGGCCCGTTCGCGAAAAGAGATGCCAGCGGTGGTAATAGGTCCGTCCGTAATCCTCTAAAACGGAATACTCCCAGCTGGTCATATAGCTCATGGTTCCCGCCCCGACCCCGGCCGTCCACCCGCCATAAGCGGTCGGAGGCCCGGCGGGGGCCGGCGGAACGGCCGGTCGGGCCGGGGAGTCCGCAGGCGCGGCCGGAGGCTGGAGTGAAGGCGGATTGAGCGGCGCCGGTTGTCCTTGGATCAATTCGACGGTAGAAATATTGATGAATCCCGAAATCATATTTGTTTTATCGGTCGAAAGGATTTTTACCCGGTACCATTCGCCCTGTTGGGTATCCGCTTCGAGGACCGTTCCTTTGGTCGCGTGGGCGATGATCGCCCCGGCATACCCGGCCTCGGCCCGAATGTTAGCCACGGCGACAATAACCCGAACCTTGACCACTGGGGGAGCGGCCATTCCCCAGGGAAGAATAAAGACACTGACGGCCAGAATCCCTAAGAAGCATTTTTTGAATGCCAACACTCCCTCCTTCCGCACGATGTTATCCGCCCCTGTTGCGACTTGGCTTCTTTCGGAGGCCGGACTCCCCATCGCTCCATGAGAATAAAATCATATCGTTGTCCGCAAACCGAAGTCAATCTCAAGGACCTTCACATCTCGTCCTTGGCCGGCAGGTTCTTATACCAAGTGAAATAGAGGATGATCGACACCACCCCGGCGATCGCGGCCCACAGGCCGAACTGAGCCCAATTCCGGAGAAGGGCATAGAACGGGATGAGGGCCAGCGAGAACTGAAAGACCGCGGTGATGAAACCGTTGAGGAGGTCGATCCTCGGCATTTTATCGCCCGCCGGGACGAGGCCCCTCCGCACGGCTTCGCGCCGGACCGGTCCCCAGAACCCGAACGGCCGGACCCGGGCGTAGAATTTGACCAGAACATCCAAATTCGTGGGCTTGCAGAGGAAGGTGATGATCACCGTCGTCATAAGACAGAGGGCGACGTCCAAGGCGAGCGAGGAAGCGGCATGGAGGCGCTTGAACAAAAGAAGACGCAGGGTGATCAGGCCGGCCGAAACTCCCATACTCCAAACGAAAGCCTTGGCGCTGAACCGCCAATAATGCCATCGCAGCGTCGCCGGAACTAGGATTACGGTGACCACGACGAAGACCATCATCTCCCAGGCCGTGACGATATTGGAGAAGGACAGGCTGAAGACGAAACCGACGAGGACGGCCGCCACCGAGGCCGCCTGGCCCAGCCGGACGAGCTTCTTCTGGGTCAGGTTCTTGGCGAAGTACCTTTTGATGAAGTCGTTGATGATGACCGAGCTCGTGACATTGATCATGGCGCTGATCGTGGACATGAGGGCCGCGAGCAGGATGGCCATGAAGAATCCGCGCATCCCGACCGGGAATTTCTGGAGGACCAGGGGCATGATCTTTTCGGCGTCGAACCCGGCCTGGGATCCCAGGAAGAAGATCCCCAGGACCATGAAGGCCACGCCGAGGATCCAGCGCAGGTTGTACCCGACCGTCCACATCCCCGCGGCGAGAGCGGCGTCGCGGGGCGTCCGCACGGTCAGAAAGAACTGGAAATCCCAGACATTCGGCCCTGCGAGCAGCCGGAAGACCATCCACAGGAACCCGGCCATGAGGATCGGTCCGAAAAGGTTGAAATGCTGGTAGGAGGCCGGCGTCTCGGACATGAATCCCGACCACAGTGTCCAGGTGGGAGCGAGCGACGACCATCCCGGGTCCTTGACGATGAACGTCATCGCCGGCGGATTCTTGAAGACCATGGCGGCCATGATCACGGCCCCGATGGCGATGAGGACCGTCTGGAAAACATCCGTCAGAATGACCCCGAAGAATCCGCCGAGGGTCACGTAGATGCCGACGACGCCGAGGACGATGAGCGTCGCCTCCCAGCGCGGGAAGGGCAGGAACTCCTCGACGAACTTGCCCGTTCCGACCGAGATGAACATGAGGTTGCAGATCATCAGGACGAGGAGGAAGACCGCCGCGGCCAACCGAGCCGCCTCGGTGTCCCGCCCCGGGCCGAAGCGGGTCTCGTTCCACTCGGCGAAGGTCATGACGCCCGAGCGGCGGATCCACTTCGCCTGGAAGGCCATGTAGAAACAGATCATGAACCAGCCCCAGAAGATATGGGTGGCCCACATCGATTTCAGGCCGAGATAGAAGATGGCCCCGATCATCGACATCGTCCCGCCGATATCGATATAGCTCGAGCAGCCCGACAGGCCGAGCATCCACCAAGGGATATTGCGGTCGGCCAGGTAATAGGAATCGAGCTTTTTGGTCGCCCTCCTCTTGACCAAAAAGCCGATCGAGGCGACCGCCGCGAGATAGACGACAATGATCATGAGATCGATCCAATGGAGATTCACGCGGGACCCCCTTCCAGCGGAAAAAATGCGCGGCGTCGCAACATTTTCGTTTAGGATAAGGTTTATATGAGGCGGTCAGGATTGTCAATAGAGAATGGGGTACACGTACCGTATATTGACCATTTTTAAGGAAGCGCTCCTTCTTTTTCATGGATAACCGGTATGTCTGCTTATATTGAAAAATGAAAAATCATGGAAAAAACCGATAAATCGCCAAAAAAATTGAGAATATCCCGTATTTTTCTTCACAATCCCCAAAAAATATGTTAAAATGGCTTTATTAAAGGATGCAAAAATGCCCGCGAAAAAAGTCAGACCCGTTAAAAATATCGCCTTCTGGGTGGCCGCGGGGGCCATCATCATTTTCCTCTGGAGCCTTCTCCAGACGCCCAGCCTGATCAAGTCGGAGGTGACCTTCAGCCAGTTTCTCAACGACGCCGAGTCGCAAAAGATCCAGAACGTGACCATCACCGGCACCGAGATCAAGGGCGCCTATAAGGACGGGACGGCCTTCAAGACCGTCCTCCCCCAGCAATTCAACGACCTGGTCAAGATCCTCCGCGACAACAAGGTCGACATCGATGTCAAGGACGCCAACAAGAGCCCCTGGTACTCCTACCTGTTCACTTGGTTTCCGATCATTCTCATGATCCTCTTTTGGGTCTTCTTCATGCGGCAGATGCAGTCCGGCGGGAACAAGGCCCTGTCCTTCGGCAAGAGCCGGGCCAAGCTGTTCTCCGCCCAGACGAAAAAGATGACCTTCAAGGACGTCGCCGGCGTGGAGGAGGCCAAGGAGGAACTCCAGGAGATCGTCGGCTTCCTCAAGGAGCCGCAGAAATTCCAGAAACTGGGCGGCCGCATTCCGAAGGGGGCCATCCTCATCGGAGCGCCGGGAACGGGCAAGACCCTCCTCGCCCGGGCCGTCGCCGGCGAGGCCGACGTCCCCTTCTTTTCCATCAGCGGTTCGGACTTCGTCGAAATGTTCGTCGGCGTGGGCGCCTCGCGCGTCCGCGACCTCTTCGAGCAGGGCAAAAAGCACGCTCCCTGCCTGATCTTCATCGACGAGATCGACGCCGTCGGCCGCCAGCGGGGCGCCGGTCTGGGCGGCGGTC
>Ga0315288_10006309_pt1 | contig 15049 bp, 11 predicted proteins | sample YL17G11_20_MG_FD_203454 | JGI IMG/M metagenome (GOLD analysis project Ga0315288, IMG submission 203454) | Sediment microbial communities from Yellowstone Lake, YNP, Wyoming, USA - YL17G11_20 | ecosystem: Environmental > Aquatic > Freshwater > Lake > Sediment | place: USA: Wyoming | collected... | reverse complement strand
GAGCCGGTGGTGGGCCCCACCAAGGACATGGTCTTGGGGGTGTACTACCTCACGATGGCCGACGCCCGCCTCGACGCCCGCCTGGGCGGCAAGCGCCACTCCTACTCGGGCCTCGACGAAGTGGAACTGGCCTACCGCCTGGACAAGGTCTCATTGCATATGCCGATTCATGTGCAAACGGTGACCTGGTACAACGAGAAGGGCGAACGCTACCAGCGCAGTCAGCGGCGCGTGATCGAGACCACCGTTGGCCGCGTGCTCTTCAACCTGATCTTGCCCGAGGCCATGCGCTTCGTCAATCAAGTGCTCGATAAGAGCTCGCTGCAGCGCCTCGTGTCCCAGTCGTACCAGGTGCTCGGGTCGGAAGCGACCATTGACATTGTGGACCGCATCAAGGACATCGGGTTCCAGTACGCCACGCGTTCCGGCACGACCATCGCCGTTTCCGATATCACCGTGCCGCCGCAGAAGCAGGAGATCATCAACAAAGCCCTCGAAGAACAAGAGCTGATCGAGCGTGACTACCGCCGCGGCCTGCTGACCGAACAAGAGCAGAACGAACGCATCATCGAGCTGTGGCAGCGCGCCGTGGCCTCAGTCTCGGATGCGGTCAAGCGCTTTATGAATCCCACCGGCAACCTGAGCACGATGGCGCTCTCGGGTGCGACCAAGGGCGGTTTCGGGCCCATCTCGCAGCTCGCGGGCATGCGCGGCCTGATGGCCGACCCGGCCGGGCGCATTATCCCGCTGCCCATCCGCTCCAACTTCCGCGAAGGGCTGACGGCCCTCGAATACTTCATCTCCACCCACGGCGCGCGCAAGGGCCTGGCCGATACGGCGCTGCGCACGGCCGATGCCGGCTACCTGACCCGCCGCCTGGTCGATATCGCCCAGGACGTCATCATCAGCGACCACGACTGCGGCACCGACGACGGCATCCACATCCGCCGCAAAGACGACGTGGCCGGGCAGACGTTTGAATCGCGCCTGCTTGGACGCATCGCGGCGCGCAAGATCGCCGACCCGCAAACCGGCGAACTCATCGTGAGCCGCAACGAGATGGTCACGTTGGAACAGGCAAAGGGCATCGCGGCCACCGGGCTCGAGGAAGTGGTGGTGCGCTCGCCGCTCACCTGCTCCATGCGCCACGGCTTGTGCCAAAGCTGCTACGGGCTCGACCTGGGGCGCGGGGCGCTGGTGGGTATGGGCTCGGCGGTAGGTATCGTGGCCGCGCAATCCATCGGTGAGCCGGGCACCCAGCTCACCCTGCGCACCTTCCATACCGGCGGTGTGGCCGCCGGGGGTGACATCACCTCCGGCTTGCCGCGGGTCGAGGAGTTGTTCGAGGCACGCAAGCGGCCGAAGGGCGAAGCCGTGGTGAGCGAATTAGGCGGCGTGATCGAGTTGCACCGCAGCGAAGGCGGGCAGCGCACGGTGCGTGTGGTCAACAGTGAAGTCCTCAAAGACGAATACCAGGTGCCGGGCAACTGGTCGCTCAAGGTCGAGGACGGCATCTCGGTCGAAGCCGGGGCGATGATCGCCACGCGCGGCGAGGCGGAAATCACTGCCGAGCATGCGGGCAAGCTGCGCCTGCGTGACCACAAAGTGACCGTGACCTACGAACGCCGCGAAGACGCCGAATACGACATTCCAACCGGCGCGCGACTGGTGGCGACCGAAGGCCAGCGTGTGGAGGCAGGGCAGAACCTGACCGAAGGCGCGCTCAACCCGCACCGCATCCTGCGGTTGCAGGGCCGCGAGGCCTGCCTGCTGTACCTTCTGACCGAAATCCAGAAGGTCTACCGTGCCCAGGGCCAGAACATCAACGACAAGCACTTCGAAGTGGTGTTGCGCAAGATGCTGGCCAAGGTGCAGATCGTGCGCCCGGGCGACACCGACTATCTGCCCGGCGAGCTGGTCGAGCGTCTGCACCTGCAGGACGTGAATGAGAAGCAGCTCTCGGAGGGCAAGCAGCCGGCCACGGCCGCACCGGTTCTGTTGGGGGTAACCAAGGCCTCGCTCTCGACCGACTCGTTCCTCTCGGCCTCCTCCTTCCAACACACGATCAAAGTGCTGGCGGGCGCCGCGATCGAGGGACGCGTCGACCCACTGCTGGGGCTCAAGGAGAATGTGATCATCGGCAAGCTGATCCCGGCCGGGACGGGTTACAAGGTCGGGGCGGAGCTGCCGAGCGAGGATCTGGCCGCCGCGGCCAACACCCTGGCCGAATAGCCCAGCCCCACGGAAATCTGCGCACGCGCAGATACCACAGCGCGCCCTTTGGGGCGCGCTGTATCTTGTACGCATTCTGCGACGCACGGGCTGCGCGGGTCATCGTACGTGTGCCAGCTCCAGGGGAGCCTGGGCCTCGCCGGGGATGGAATGCAGGAGCAGGATGCCGCGCCGCAAGAAGCCCGGCCGCGGTGAGAGGTGATAACCGTGCTCCTCATGCAGCCAGCGCGCGGCCTCGGCGAAGAGCCTGCGAGGATCGCGCACCTGCGTCTGGATCGCCCGTTGCCAGCACGCGCTCCAGGCACCGAAGAAATCATCCAGCGCGCTGCCCGGCTCGAGGTGATGGATGTAGTTCTTGGGGAGGATGGCCTGGAGTTGGCGCGGGGAAAAGGGGCGCCGCAAGTTGGCGATCAGCGCCAGGCCGTCGTGCAGCAGAAAGCGGCCGCCGCGCAGGTAGAGGTTGAGCGCCATCATGTTGCCTGACGGGTCGCTCGTCCCCTCCAGCAGAATCCCGGCCGGGGCGAGATAGCTGCCCAACAGCGCGAGCGATCGGGCATACTCCTGCTCGGGATATTGGCGCAGCACGTTCATCGCGCGGATGACTCCGGCCGTCTCACTCGCCCCGAGCGGCAAGTTGAACCCACCCAGCCGGAATTCGAGGCCCGGCTGCGCATCGGGGAGTGCCGCGCGTACGCGGTCGGGATCGATCTCGACGCCGATCAGCCGCAGTGAAGGATTCAGGCCTCGCAGGTACTCCAAGCTGTCGAGCGTGGTGACGGGCGACGCGCCGTAGCCCAGGTCGATCATCGGCGCGCGCAGAGTGCGCAGCGTGAAGGGGTAGGCCAGGCTGAGGAATTGGTCGGCGCGGCGCAGGCGGCCGGAGGTCGTCTTGCCGCGCGTGGGGAGGCCCAGCGGCCGGCGGGCTCGCCGCACCCATCCGCGCGCGGCCGATACGCGGCCTGGCAATTCGTCGTCGGTGCTCATCTCGCACATGCCGGCGGCTTCTCGCCGGGCTCGAGCGCCACCCAGGTGATGACGCCCGCGGCGACATGCACTCGCTGTTGGCGCAGTGAGGGCGAAAAGGCCGCCACTTCGTAATCGCCCGGCGGCAGCCCGGAGAGAACGAAGTTCTCGCGCAACACGCTGTCGCTCCCCGGGGAGCCGGATTCAAAGGCGTACGTGTCGAGAAAGTAGGTGCGAGGGCCATGCGTCCCGTCATCTAGGCGGCGGACGGTGACCTGCTGCCCGTGGGCCGGAGTGCCCGAGCGATCAACCACACGCCCCGCCAACACGCCCGCGGTCCCTCCATCCGCCAGCCGCGGTACGAGCCACAATTCCGGGTTGCCTACAGCGTCGTAGCGGTTGGCGCCCATGCGGGCCTCCAAGTGCAAGTGGGCCCCGATCGCGACGCCCGAAGAGCCGACCAGGCCGAGCGGATCGCCGGGGCGGACCCTTTGCCCTGTGCGCACGTCGATCTTGGAAAGATGGCCGAAGAGCACGAAGACCGGGCCCTCGGCTGGCGGTGTGTCGAGTGCCAGGACAACGACGTTTCCATAGAAGCCGGTGTAAGGGCCGAGCTGTTCCGTGCGATCCTCGCCGGCGAACTCCACGCGACCTGCGGCCGGCGCAACGATCGGTGTGCCGGCGTGGCTGGGAATCTCGACGCCGTGGTGCGGCTCGCGTTGACCCTCTTGCGTCGAGCCGAAACGGTAAGTGCTATCGATTGAGGCACCCGGCTGTGTGATCGGCCATCCGAGGCTCAGGAAGAAACATGCGCGAGAGGCGGCCGGCTGGGTTGGCGTCGCGGCCGCCGGGACCGTCGGCAAGGTAGTCGGCGGATTGAGGGTGGCGGTTGCGCATTGTCCGGGCGAGCACATCGTGGCACCCAGCGTGCGGGTGGGCTCCAGCGCGGGGGAGGCCGGGGTCGGCGTCGCCTGGTTGGCCAAGGCGCATGCGCCAAGGAGAAGGGATGCAGCGCAGAGCGAGGCGACGGTTCTCTTCGGCACGGGCGGAGCGAGCGTACGCGCGAGATATTGCATAAGCTGCAGGCGCAAAGTCCGCCAGCCTAGCCTAGCCCGCGCTCATTCGCGCCTGCGCGGCCCGTTGCATCTTGGCCAAGAGATCCGCGCCGCGCGCCTGAAGTTGATCGGACTCGCTCCAGAAAGCATGCGCCTGCGGGTCATCGCCTAACGAGAGGGCGTTGACCCGCACATTAAGCAGTGCCGCCTGGAGCGCCGCGTTGGCCATGTGACCTGCGCTGCCCGCGTCGGTTATCGTCGCGGCGTTGGCGCGCTCGGCGGCCGACAGGGCCAGCTCGAGCAGGCGCGTGGCGCTGCGCGCGACACCCAACGGCACCTCGGCCGCGCGAAGGGTGGCGGCGCGCAGCGCCTGGGCGGCGGCGAGATTCTCTTGGGAGCTTCCCTTGGGGAGGCGGCGGGCGGCCATCACCGCCTCGAAGGCGGCCGCATCTTCGTTCACCGCAGACTGCATGGCCGGCCGCAGGGTCTCGACCTCCGCGAGCAGGCTGAGCATCTCCTCGCGCACCGCAGCGTACTTCTTGCGATCGACCGTCAGGCGCGCCACCAGGGCCAGCAGAGCGGCCGCCATAGCGGCCGCGTGCGCCGCGGCGGATCCGCCGCCGGGGGTCGGCGTGCCGGCCGCCAGCGCGTCAAGAAACCCGGTTTCATTCGGCGCGAGGTGTGCGGCCGTTTCCACTTCCTGCAGCCGGCGCTCGATGAGTTGCTGCGAGGAGAGGCTGTCGATCTGCATGTACCAGGCGGCGGCATCCACCAGCGCGGCTTGCGGCAAGAGGCCCACCACCTCACTGCGCACGATTCGCGCACCGAGGCGCTCGGCCTCGCGCCGCACGGCCTCGGTGACGCGCGCCATCGGCGTCTGGGTGTAATCGGTCAGGTTGAGCGAGACCTGCGCCCGCCAGCCGGCCAGCAGGCCGATGGCCTTGACGAAGCGCAACCCGCCGCTGGCGTGACGCACTGCGCGTGCGATGCGCTGGGCCACTTCCAGCTGACCGGTGTCGAGAGACAGGTTGTAGGCAATGAGCGGCGGGCGGGCGCCGACCACGGTGGCGCCGGCTGGGCCGATGTGCGCCGGGCCGAAATCCGGAGCGCGCTCGGGGCGGGTGGCGATCTCCACGCGCAAGGCCTCGATCTGCCCCTCGCGCACCGCCTCCAGGTTCTGACGCTCGGGGCGGCTGGCCGCGGCCTCGTACAAGTAAACCGGGATGCCCAACTCATCGGCGATGCGCCGCCCGAGCCTGCGCGCCAATTGGACGCACTCGGCCAGAGTGATGCCCTGCAGCGGGATGAAAGGAATCACATCGGTTGCGCCGATGCGCGGGTGAGCCCCGGTGTGATGGGTCATGTCGATCAACTCAGCGGCGCGCTTGGTGCCGGCCAGCGCCGCCTCCAGCGCCGCCTCGGGCGGCGCGACAAAAGTGAGCACCGTGCGGTTGTGATCGGCGTCGCTGTGCGTATCGAGCACGACCACTCCGGCAACGGCGCGGATGGCTTCGCGAATGGCCGCGATGACTTCCGGCCGCCGGCCGTCGGAGAAGTTGGGCACGCACTCGACCAGGGGTTGGGGCATTTCGACCTCACGCCAGGGGGGAATCGCGGGATAGTGGCGCGATTATATCGCTCGCACCGCGGCCGCATGCCGCTCGTTGTAAAACGAACGCGCCGGGGCGATTTGGCAAAGAAACAAGAGGCGACCCTTGTGGCTGGTATAATGGGCTATGTTCCCATCCGCAGACCTCGGGAGCACGCATGCGACTCCACGAATACCAGTCTAAACAGATCTTCGCCCAAAACGGCATCTCAATTCCAGGCGGACGAGTGGCCTCCACCGCCGCCACGGCCAAAGAGATCGCCGAGGAGCTCGGCGGACGGGTCGTGGTCAAAGCGCAAGTGCTGGTCGGCGGGCGCGGCAAAGCGGGCGGCATCCGCCTGGCACGCACCCCGGCCGAGGCGGAAGAGCTGGCCACCCAGATCCTGGGCATGCAGATCAAGGGCCTGCCCGTGCGGCGTGTGTTGGTGGACGAGGCCGCAGCCATCACCGGCGAACTCTACCTGGCGGTCACTAACGACCGCAGCGCACGCCGCCCGGTGATGGTGGCCTCGGGCGAGGGCGGGGTGGAGATCGAGCAAGTGGCGCACGACACGCCCGAGAAGATCGTGCGCATGCTGGTGGACCCGCTGCTCGGGCTGCGCGACTATCAGACGCGGGAGATCGCCACGCGCATCGCCTTGCCGCGCGACCATTGGAAGAACTTTGTGCAGATCGCGCGCGGGCTGTACCAGGCCTATACCGCTTGCGACGCCACGCTGGCCGAGATCAACCCGCTGGTCATCACCGACGATCAGCGCCTGATTGCTCTGGACGGCAAGATGGTGCTCGACGACAATGCCCTCTTCCGCCATCAGGACCTGGCCGAGCTGCGCGATATTGATGAAGAAGCGCCGGTGGAAGTGGAGGCGCGCAAGTACGGGCTCTCGTACGTCGCCATGGACGGGGATATCGGCTGTATGGTGAACGGCGCCGGGCTGGCCATGGCCACCATGGACATCATCAAGTTCAGCGGCGGCAAGCCGGCTAACTTCTTGGATATCGGCGGCGGAGCCGGTTCCGACAAGGTGGCCGCCGCGCTGCGCATCATCCTTTCGGACCCGGGAGTGCATGCGATCCTGTTCAACATCTTCGGCGGCATTACGCGCTGCGACGAAGTGGCACGAGGGATACTCGCGGCGCTCGAGACGGTGAAGAGCCCGGTGCCGATGGTGGTACGCCTGGTGGGGACGAACGAGGCCGAAGGCCGGCGCCTGCTGGCCGGTGCCAAGATGGATACCGCTAGCACATTGAGCGAGGCGGCGCGCAAAGCGGTGGAACTGGCGGCGCATCACGCCGCTTGAGCCGGCGGCACCCAAGGGTGGCATACAGCCTATGAGTATCCTGGTCACCAAAAACACCAACGTCGTCGTGCAAGGCATCACCGGCCACGAAGGGCTATTCCACACCGAGCAGATGCTGGCCTACGGCACGCGCATCGTCGCGGGAGTTCGGCCGGGCAAAGGCGGGGAGTGGGTCGTCTCAGGCAAGGTCCCGATCTTCGACACGGTGAGCGGCGCGGTGGAGGCCACCGGCGCCGATTGTTCGATCGTCTTTGTGCCGGCTCGCGCCGCGCCGGATGCCATCCTGGAGGCGGCGGATGCAGGCATCGCCCTGGTGGTATGCATCACCGAGGGCATCCCCGTGCAAGACATGATGCGCGTGCGCAAGTATCTGGACGAAAAGCAGGTGCGCCTGATCGGCCCCAACTGCCCGGGGCTGCTCACGCCGGGCGAGGCCAACGTGGGGATCATCCCCGGACGCGTTTCCCGCCCCGGCAACGTCGGTGTCGTCTCGCGCTCAGGCACGCTCACCTATGAGGTCATCCACGCGCTCACGCAGCGCGGCATGGGGCAATCCACCTGTGTGGGCATAGGCGGCGACCCGGTCCACGGGCTGGGCTTCCTCGAAACGCTCGAGCTCTTCGAGGAGGATCCGCATACCGACAAGATCGTGCTCATCGGCGAGATCGGCGGCAACGACGAGGAGCGCGCGGCGGAGTTCATCGCCGACCGGCTGACCAAACCGGTGGTGGCTTTCATCGCCGGGCAGACCGCGCCGCCCGGCAAGCGCATGGGGCATGCCGGCGCGATTGTCGAGGGGGGAACGGGCACGGCCGCCGAGAAGGTCAAAGCCCTGGAAGCTGCCGGGGCGCGCGTCGCGCGGCACCCGGAGGAGATCGCCGACCTGTTGACGGGGTTGTGACGCGGGCAAACGCCCTGAGCCGCCTGGCAGAATGGCGGGCGACATGTTGCCTCGCACGCGACGACCACCCCACGTGACTGCACCCATCAACGGGGCCCGTCGCAAGCGATTCGGGTCCTTGCCTCAAAGAGGCCAGCTCCCCGGCCGGCACCACAATCAATTGCGAATAGAAGCTCCGTTTTTCACAAGCTTGCGCATTGTGTCACTAGTTGTGTGCGATCCTTAGCGTGTGTGCAACAACAATTGCACATATTGCGATTAGAGACATATTAGTTATTGACAGGTCAAAATGCTCGTGATAAACTCTACGAACTTGTCTGGGCGAGAAGCGGGCTGAATCTCGGGGAAAACGGAGAGGTCGGATGTTTCAGGAGTACTTCCCGCTGATCGTATTGCTGATCGTGGCAACGGCGGTCGGCGTGATCGCTGTGTCCCTTGGAGTCCTGTTCGGCCCGCGCCGCCCGACGCGCATGAAAGGCCTGCCCTACGAATCGGGCATGCTGCCCATTGGCCCGGGAACGCGCCGCATGCCGGTGCGCTTCTACCTCACCGCCGTACTCTTCATTCTGTTCGACATTGAAATCGTCTTCTTCCTGCCCTGGGCGGTGGTCTTCCGCAGCCTGGGCCTTTTCGGGCTGGTCGAGATGGGCGTGTTCGTGCTGATCCTACTGGTGGGATTGGCTTACGCCTGGAAGAAGGGAGCGTTGGAATGGGAGTAGAGGCCAAACTCGGCGATCTGGGCCTGGTGACCCTGACGCTCGAGAAGGCGGTCAATTGGAGCCGCACGCGTGCCATGTGGCCGATGCTCTTCGGCCTGGCATGCTGCGCGATCGAGATGATGAGCGCTCAGGCCTCCCACTACGACCTGAGCCGCTTTGGCATGGAGCTCATGCGCGCCAGCCCGCGCCAATCGGACCTGATGATTGTGGCCGGGCGCGTAACGCGCAAGATGGCGCCGGTGTTGCGCCGGCTGTACGACCAGATGCCCGACCCCAAGTGGGTCATTGCCATGGGCGACTGCGCGTCGTGCGGCGGGATCTTCAACAACTACGCCATCGTCCAGGGCGTGGATGAGGTGGTGCCGGTGGATGTGTACGTGGCCGGCTGCCCGCCGCGCCCGGAGGCCCTCATTCACGGGATCATCACGCTTCACCACAAAGTGGAAAAGGAGAAGCTCGCTGCGCACGCGTAGCGCGTGCCGAGCCGAAGGCGGGCGGCGATCATGCGAGGCGCCGCGGAGCGGTTGCGCGTGCTCGGGGCCGGGCGAGGGATGACGATGAGTGGATTGGACGAAGCGTTGAACGTACTGCGCACCGCGCTCGGCGAGGGCGTGCGCACGGTGACCGACTTCCGCGGCGAGACGACGGTGGAGGTCGACCCGGCGCGCATTGTGGCGGCCTGCCGCGCCGTGCGCGACGCGCCCACGCTCAAGTTCACCCGCCTGGCCGGGCAGACGGCGGTGGACTACTGGCCCGATGAGCCGCGCTTCGCAGTGATCTACCAGTTGCACTCGCTCGAGAAAGGCTTGAGACTGCGATTGCTCCTTCGCCTGCAGGGCGACGCGCCGAGCGTGGCGAGTGTGGTGCAGGTCTTCCCCAGCGCCAACTGGCACGAGCGCGAGATATTCGACATGTTTGGCATCCGCTTCACGGGCCACCCGGATTTGCGCCGCCTGTTGATGCCGGCCGATTGGCAAGGGCACCCGCTGCGCAAGGATTACCCGCTGGGCTATGAAGAGGTCCAGTTCACTTTCAACTTCGATGAGATCGACCGGAAAAAGCCCTATGCCAAAGAATGATTCCGGTCGCCACCTGCCGCCCATGCGGCCTGAAGCTCCCGTGACCGAAAGCGTGGGGACGCCCGAGGCGGCGCCCTTTGACGATCCGCGCCTGGCCGAGTACCGCCATCTGGTTTCGGAGCGCGCGATCAGCGGCGAGACGGTCATCCTCAACATGGGGCCGCAGCACCCTTCCACGCACGGCGTGCTGCGCCTGATCCTCGAGCTCGACGGCGAGCGCATCATCACCTGCATTCCGGATATCGGCTTCCTGCACACCGGCGTCGAAAAGAACATGGAAGCCAAGACCTACATCAAGGCCCTGGTGATGACCGACCGCCTCGACTACATGAACAACGTGGGCAATAACCTGGCCTACGCGCTGGCGGTGGAGAAGCTGGTGGGGCTGGACGTGCCGCCGCGGGCGCAGGCCATCCGCGTCATCCTGACCGAGTTGCAGCGTCTCTCCTCCCATCTGGTATGGCTGGGCACGCACGCCCTCGATCTGGCGGCCATGTCCGTGTTCTTGTACTGCTTCCGCGAGCGCGAGATCATCCTGGATATCTTCGAGATGGTCTCGGGCCAGCGCATGATGACCTCCTACATCCGCCCCGGCGGGTTGTGGCGTGATGTGCCCTCCGAGTTCGAGCCGGCCGTGCGCGAATTCATCAAGATCTTCCCACGCCGCCTGCGGCAGTACGAACGGCTGCTGACGAAGAACCCGCTGTTTATCGACCGGACGCGCGGCATCGGGGTGATCTCGGGCGAAGCGGCGCTAGAGGCCGGCCTGACCGGCGGCGCGCTGCGCGGCTCGGGCGTGAACTACGACCTGCGCAAGGCCATGCCTTACTCGGGCTACGAGCAATACGATTTCGAGGTGCCGCTGGGCAGCACGGGCGACGTGTACGACCGCTACCGGGTGCGCATGGCGGAGATGCCGCAAAGCCTGCGCATCGTCGAGCAGGCGCTCAATACGCTGCCGCGCGGGCCGGTGCAATCCGCCAACCGCAAGTTCGTCCCGCCGCCGCGCTCGGAAATCGGCCAGAGCATGGAGTCCCTCATCCACCACTTCAAGCTGTGGACCGAGGGCTTCGATGCCCCGCGCGGTGCGATCTACTCGGCCGTCGAGAGCCCGCGCGGCGAGCTGGGAGTCTATCTCGAAGGCAACGGCGGGCCCAAGGCGCAGCGCGTCTACTGGCGCACGCCTTCCTTTATGAACATCTCGGCACTGCCGATCCTGGCCAAGGGCCACCTGGTGGCAGATCTGGTCGGCATTATCGGCAGCCTGGATATCGTGCTGGGCGATGTGGACCGTTAGCGACAGACAGGATTGAGACGGATGCTGGCAGACAAGTACGCGGACGAGATCCGCAGCCTGCTCGAGAAGTACCCGGCCGAGCGCAAGCGCTCGGCGGTAATGCCGCTTTTGCACCTGGCGCAGCGCGAGTACGGCTACATCACGCGCGCGGCGCTCGAAGAAGTGGCCGAGCTGTGCGGCACCACGCCCACCGAGGTGGGCACGGTGGCCGGCTTCTACACGCTGTATCACGCCCAGCCGGCCGGGCGCCACACGCTGCAGGTGTGCACCGATCTTCCGTGCGCGCTGCACGGCGGCGAGCAGCTGGCCAAGAAGCTGTGCGCCAACCTGGGCGTGCGCCTGGGCGAAGTGACCCCCGACGGGCTGTTCATGGTCGAAGAGGTGATGTGTCTGGCCGGCTGCGACAAAGCGCCCGTGCTGCAAGTGCAGGATGCCCAGGGCATCCACTATCACGAGAATCAGAGCGAGGACTCGGCCATGCGCCTGATCGATGATTTGCGCCGCGCCTCCAAGGAGCTGAAGGCATGAGCCCCTATCGGCGCCCCATCCTGGCTGCAGGGCGGCGGATCGCATGAGCGAGCATATCCTGCTGCGGCACCGCGACATCGCGGATATCGACAAGATCCAGGTCTACCTGGCGCACGGCGGGTTCGAGGCGCTGCGCAAGACCGTGACGAGCCTGACCCCGGCGCAGGTGCTGGAGGAGGTCAAAGCCTCCGGCCTGCGTGGGCGGGGCGGGGCGGGCTTCCCGACCGGCCTCAAGTGGGCTTTCCTGCCCAAAGACGTCTTCCCGCGCTACCTGGTGGCCAACGCCGACGAATCGGAACCCGGGACGTTCAAAGATCGCGAGCTCATGGAGCGCAACCCCTTCCAGTTCCTGGAAGGCGTGGCGCTCGCGGCCTTCGCCGCGCAGGCGGAACGCGCTTACATCTATTGCCGCGGCGAATTCTGGGATCTCACGCGCGAGCTCGACCGCCACATTGCCGAGATGCGCGCGGCCGGATGGCTGGGCGAGCACATCCGGGGTTCGGGCTTCTCGCTCGAGATCTGCACCCATCTCGGGGCAGGGGCCTACATTTGCGGCGAGGAGACGGCGTTGCTTGAGTCGCTGGAGGGCAAGATCGGCCAGCCGCGCATCCGGCCGCCGTTCCCGGCCACCTACGGGTTGTACGGCAAACCGACGGTGGTCAACAACGTCGAGACTCTCGCCAACCTGCCGCCGATCATCGCGCGTGGTGCGGCCTGGTACCGCAGCATTGGCACGCCCAAGAGCAGCGGGCCGAAAGTGTTCTCGCTTTGCGGGCACGTCAACCGCCCGGGCAATTACGAACTGCCGCTGGGCACCACCTTCCGCACGCTGATCTACGAGGTGGGCGGCGGGCTGCCGGGCGGGCGCACGCCCAAAGCGATCATGCCGGCCGGCGCCTCCTCGACGCTCTTGCGCGCGACGCAGGCCGTGCTCGACACGCCGATGGACTACGAATCGGTCGCGGCCGCGGGCTCGCAGCTCGGTTCGGCCTCGGTCATCGTCCTGGATGAAACCGTTGATATGAGCTGGCTGGCGCTTAAGACCAGCCGCTTCTTCAAACACGAGTCGTGCGGCAAGTGCACGCCCTGCCGCGAGGGCACCTACTGGATGCTGCGCCTCTTGGAGCACATTCAATCCGGCCAGGCTTCGGCCGAAGACGTGAATATGCTGGGCGAGGTGGCCGGTCAGATTCAGAACAAGTGCCTGTGCCCGCTCGGCGAATTCGCCATCGGCCCGGTGCAATCCGGCCTGGCCCTCTTCGCGGAGGATTTCCAGCGTCACCTCTCCCAGCCCGCGCCTCGGGCTGAGGCCGTCGTGGTGAGTGAGCATGCCTGAGCCGACGCGTCCAGACATCAACCTGACCATTGACGGGCAGACGCTGCGCGTCCCCGCGGGGACTCTCATTGTGGACGCAGCCAAACGCGCGGGGATCGATATCCCGGTCTTCTGCTATCACCCGCATCTCGGGTCGGTGGGCATGTGCCGCATGTGCCTGGTGGAGATCGGCCGGCCGCAGGTCGATCGCGCCAGCGGCAAACCGGTGCTCGACGCGCACGGCCAGCCGCAGATTGAGTTCGGCCCCAAACTCGAAACATCGTGCACGACGCCGGTGAGCCAGGGTATGCTGGTGCGCACCTCGAGCGAGAGGGTGCGCGCGGCACGCCAGGATGTGCTTGAGTTCCTGCTCACCTCGCACCCGCTCGATTGCCCGGTGTGCGACAAGGGCGGCGAGTGCCCGCTGCAGAATCAGACGCTTGAATACGGGCCGGGGCTGAGCCGCTTCATCTTCACCGACAAGCACCGCCTGGGCAAACACCTGCCGCTCGGCGAACTCATCTGGCTCGATCAGGAACGCTGCATTCAATGCGCGCGCTGCGTTCGCTTTCAGAGTGACGTGGCGGGCGACCCGGTGATCGGGTTCTATCAGCGCGGACGCAAGCTGCAGATTGCCACGTTCTCCGAGCCCGGCTTCGACTCGAAGTTCTCCGGCAACACCACCGACATCTGCCCGGTGGGCGCGCTGACCACGGCCGATTTCCGCTTCGGCGCGCGGCCGTGGGAGATGCGCAGCTCGGCCTCGATCTGCACCCACTGCCCGGTGGGCTGCAACACGGTGCTGCATACGCGGCGCGAAGCGGCCGCCGGCGGTCGAATGGAAATCAAGCGCGTCTTGCCGCGCCAGAACAACCATGTCAACGATATGTGGATGTGCGACAAGGGGCGCTTCGGGTATGCCTACGCTACACATCGCGAGCGGCTGACCCAGCCAATGGTGCGCCAGGGCGAAACCCTGATGCCGGCCACGTGGGCGGAGGCGCTCGAGCGCGTGCGCATGGGCCTGGCGGCCGCGGGCGAACACGTGCTTGGGCTCTTGGGTGACCGCCTCTCGAACGAGGATCTGTTCGCGCTGCGCACGCTCATCTCCGGGCGCGGCGGGGCGCTCACGCTCGACTCGACCATGGCTGGTGGCGACCAGACCGCGCAGGTGGGCGTCGGCGCGGGGTCCAACCTGGCCGATCTCGGCCAGGGCTCGGTCATCCTGCTAGCCGCGACGGACCTGGAAGAAGAAGCGCCCATTTGGTGGCTGCGCCTGCGCCGCGCTTCGCAACGCGGCGCTACGGTGATCACGGTCACGGCGCGCCCCACGAAAGCGGACCGAATCGCCACGCACGTCGTGCGCATTGCCTACGGCGAAGAGGCCGCGACCCTGGAGGCTCTGCGCGATCCGGCCCGCGCGCCGGCGCACTTGCAGCACGCTGCGCGCACCTTCGCCGACGCCGAGAACGGCATCCTCTTCTTCGGCGCGGACGGGCTGGGCTTTGAAGGCACATCCGCGCTGGCCCAGGCCGCGGGCAATCTGCTCATTGATACGCGCCACACCGGCCGGCCGAACAATGGCCTGATCGGCGTGTGGCCGCGGGCCAACACGCAGGGCGCGTGGGATATGGATGTGCGCCCCGATGGGCGGCGACTCGCCGAACACATGGCCGGGCGGCAGGCGCTCATCGTTGCCGGCGCCGACCCGGTCGGTGATAACCCTGCGCTCGCGCCGGTCGTGCGCGCGCCAAAGCTCCTCGTCGTTCTGGAATTGTTCCTGAGCGAGACGGCCAAACTGGCCGATGTGGTTTTGCCCGCGCAGTCGTTTGCCGAACGCGAAGGCAGCTTCACCTCTGGCGAGCGCCGCGTACAGCGCTTCTACCCGGCCGTGCCGCCCGCCGGCCAGAGCATGCCCGATTGGCAAATGGCCAGCGAGATCGGCCGCGCGCTTGGCCTGGCGATGCCGTGGACTTCGGTCGGGCAGGTGTTCATGGCACTGGCCGCAGCCACGCCCGCGTATGCTGGCCTGACCTATGCCGCGCTCGCC
>Ga0315288_10006307_pt1 | contig 15049 bp, 43 predicted proteins | sample YL17G11_20_MG_FD_203454 | JGI IMG/M metagenome (GOLD analysis project Ga0315288, IMG submission 203454) | Sediment microbial communities from Yellowstone Lake, YNP, Wyoming, USA - YL17G11_20 | ecosystem: Environmental > Aquatic > Freshwater > Lake > Sediment | place: USA: Wyoming | collected... | reverse complement strand
GTCTACTATTTTATTAGTATAGTAATCCTCACAAGTTACTCTACCTGAACTATCCATATAATATTCCATTACATCATTTGGTGGACAAAAGTACATTACTAATGCTACAATTACTTCTGGTGTCATATTAACCTATCTTTCCTGTTAGTTCTACCCATTGTAACCAACTTTCATAGTTGGCAAATTTTGTTTTACTTTTCATATCAATAAAACATATATTTTTAAATTGATCTGGGTTAGGTTTTGGTTTAGTTTCCTGCATTACTATATTATCTTTAGATGCTACAAATAGATTAGTTAGTCTATCAGCATAATATCGTTTATGTTGACCATCAATATACTTTACAGTATATAATAACTTACCTTCAATTTCATCAATAGCTACAATTTCACATTTTCTATTGTTTCTGCCATCGACCAATTTATAGTTTAGGGTATACATTAGGCCACCCACTCCCAACCTTCTGCTGGAGCTAGGTCGTTAAGATCTCTTGTCCTAGAGACGATATAAGGCTTAATTTCAGGCAAATAAACGTCGCCCATCTCAGTTTCTAAACCCATCACAACACACCTAATAGTATCTTTATCATGTTTATCATCAGTAACGTAGTATTCCCAACCATTTCTGAGAATGATGTGCTCTGTTACATTTATTGTCGTACCATATTTACTTTTCATTACTTTCATTTTTTACCGCCTTGTTATAGCCTTTATAATACAAGAGTCGTGCCAATGGCCCCAAAACCCTAAATTGATTAACAATGTCAATAGGTTTCCATCTCCAACCACCAACACCACCTGTAGACCTATTGACTAAAACATAGTCATATTTTTCTGGGTCTGAGTAGTTAATTCTCCAACGATTAGTAATTTCAAATAGTTGACCTGATTGTATATGTTTTAGCCAAGTGCCTATTTTGTAGTCAGTCACAATATAATACCTCAAATGCCTTTAAATCCTTACTAATGAATTTCCATTCGACTGACTTCTCGCCTCGATTAAGAAACTCTTTGATCCACAAAGGAGTTATTTCAAACAGGCCCTCACCATCACACCATTGATAAAACTTTATATTTTTAATAATTTCGTGACCAAACTCTAAACCTATAATTATATGAGTTAATACTTTTTCTATGTTATTAGTTAAACTTTTACTATTCCATTCTGAAGGTTCAGCAATAAGTATAACATCTCCGTAACCTTTTTTCGTTCTATAACAAAGAAAAGGATAATGATCTTCAGTAGAAACTCTAGTCCATTTAATCATTTAGCACCATATAATAACTTAATAGCTTTAGTATCTTTACCTATATAAGGGTATAATTCTCTTAGTAAATCTAATGATAAGTACTGGGTATAGCTTGTCACATAATTACCAAGAGATAAAGATACGCCAATATCACTATCATCAAAATCATTACCATCAGCCATTATAATAATCTTAGTAATCATTTCCACCCTATTATCTGTAGTAACATACACATAGCCACCAACTTCATATTCATCTAATTTTATCATATAATACTTTTATGGTTTGTTTAACTTTTTCATCAGTAATCACATCAACACAATCAATAGAAGTAATTATTCGTTTATTCTCAGGTAATAAATATACTTCTACTAAATCAGTGTCACTATCATATAAACCTAAAGAGCAATATTGCCCTTGGTACATACCATACTGATTATTACTATTAATAAATCCCATTATTTATCCTTTTTAAAGGTTTCAACAACCATATAATAGTTAAAGATAACTAATATTAAAAAGAATAATGAAAGAGTTATGTTACCATCTAATAGATTTGAACCTAAGCTATAACTGCACAGTATTAGTGCAAGTAAGTTAAATATAATCATTTGTACCTCTTACTGTATTGGGTTGCAATTAGGGTGCCACCTTATAATCAATATATTCTATCTAAAGCTTTGGCCCCGACCAAACCTTAGACGAGTGTAAACAAATAATTTGACAGCTAGATTAACGATAGTATAAGGTATGGAAATAATTGAGAGTTATTAGATCTAAAGAAGTTCTAATCTCTGTAGGGCTTAAGTAGGAATACATTACGCCCTCATTAGTATGTTTTAAACCTAAAGCGTGACCTAGCTCATGTAGCATTAAGCTGTTAGCATCACAAGGATTAGCTAAGTTAATCCTAATCTCAGACTTTTGAATATAATTACCTCTCCAATAAGTACGAGTATTAGCTTGTTCTTTAGGATTAAAGTTCTCAGGTAAGTCAATAGACACCCTAATCAAACTGCTATTAGTAGTAACATTGAACAAATTGATATTAGTTTTATATTCCCATTCATCAATAGCTCTTAGTGTGGAATCTTTAAAGCTTAAACTAACATTAGTATCAAAACTAATAGTGATAGGAAAGCTTTTCCATATAGGACCATTTATATTAGGTTCATAAGCACAACCTATAAGTTGTAAACTAAGTAGTAGACTTATCGTCTTTATCATCAAATAGCACCTTAGCTGTAGGAGTGGTTTCTATTATATTAACACTTTTGTTAAATCGAATTTCAATCTCTTTGGCTATACCTTTTAAGGTTAACTTTCCATCAATATCACTATTGACTAAATGACTGACAACCATAGCAGCTAATGTTTTCTTACTAAAAGTAATAACGTGATATTTTTCTAAAATTTGTATAGCTTTAGACCTAGTAATAGTTTTCATTTAGTTTCTCTATCGTATACCATTACTATTAGTTCTAATGCTCTAGTCAATTCAGAGACGTTATTTTCTTTAATAGCTTTTTCAATATACAATTTGATGTAACCAAGATCAGCTAAGGTTTCAAGTTTATCAATAGAAACACTTGCTGGTTTATCGGTAACTATACCTTCACCATTACAATTAGGACATTGTTTTATTAACCTCATCTATTGCTCCTTTGATTCTAAGTAAATAGCTATTAGCACTAGAGGCCATACTAGAATAGCTATTAAACCTCGTATTAGCCTAATGTAGCTCATTTTAGTCACCATATCAGGCGCTTGAGCGCAGACAGTTAAAAACATACTTAAGCCACCCATTAAATATAGACCTAATAAGTATAACATACTATTCCCTATCCAATACTATTTGATTGCAGTATTCCTCATTAAGATGTTCTAGCTCGCCTTCTAATTCTTTAAGTAAGGTAAGATCAACATTACCATTACGTTTATAGTCAGCTAATTTTTGCTCTACCACTGATATTTCTTCATATAATCTATGTATTGTCATTTTATCTCCTTGTTAAATACCTTTATTTTTACAATAAGTCATAATCCATGCTCTTAGCTTAACAACTTCGTGATCTTTTAGCTCTATATGGTAATGAGTAATAGTGTTTTTCATATTTGGAGTATATAATAGTACTGCACACTCCTTGTTATTTTCATCTTTGTCTGTGCTTATTCGTAAGTTGTTAATATTATCTAGCTTAATAATTAAATTAGGGATTTTGATCATAATTTCCTTTTATACAATAGTTTAGCTGCCTTAGTATCAATTTCTTCAAATTTGTATTTAAACTTACTTACAGAAGTATTGTTATCATCAATAATTCGATAAGTATCAATATGAATTGGGGCATTATCGAACGTAGAGGTTTCATAGATTTTGTTTAAAGTAATATTAATATCACTGTCAACATGAATACATTTTAGCAACATAATGTAAACTCGTAGTTATGAAATATAGTAGGTAATACATGATATTCTGATTCTCCTGACTTTATAGCTAATAAAGTCGTTGTACCTTTATCGTAAACTATCCATTTTCCTGTAGCAGTAGTGAATAGATCACCTATTTGTAGTTTCTCAAAGGTTACTTCATAAGGTACATTATAAGTTTTAGACACCTTGATGCCCCTTACCATAGAATAAAGCTATATTGAAGGCGTGCTCAGGGTCTTTGGTTCGCCACCAACCACTACTTAACATAGTGTTGGTAGTGTCATTTCTGAGAAACCCATAGACTTCGCCACATTCACCAGCGCAATAAGTAAAAGAGTAGTTATCTTTAATTAATGTCTTCATTGTCACCTCGTATTTAATACTATTGCAATTTAGATGCCAGCCCTAATCAAATATATTGCTTTAAGACTTCGCCCACAACCCAACTGTCAACAAAATACTATACAACTGTCTAAAGCTTATACAGTATCTGAGCACATTTAGACTCAGATATTAACTTAGCATTATTATCATAAAAGCTAGTAGGACTAAAATGATCATCAAAATAATCATAAGATAAATAATTCTTAAGAACTTTAAAATGTACTTGTCTATATGTTGATTCTTTTATCTCTGTTATTAATATAAGTTGGTCAAAATCAAATTCAGTATATTTATCAGAACCTTTTACTCTATAAACTTGACCTACTTTATATTCATTTGCCATATAATACCCCATCATCTTTACCTATCTTAACAGCAATAAGATATATCATCTAATTACCTCTATTGCTTTAAAGTATTCATTATAAGTTAGTATAATAGCTGCATCTATTTCATGTTTTATATATGAGACACCTCTAAAAGAGTACCAATCATTTTTAGTAAATGCTCCTCTTTTAGCAAGACACCTTTTGGCTCTTTTTAACATAAGCTTAATCTTGCCTTTACTAGTAGATCTAATACCTATTGTATCAGGTCCTATATGTATGATATATCTCATTCTATCTTCTCTCCTTTAGTATCTATATTCTGTAGTCTGACCCAATTACCATCAGAATACTCTAATGTTCTATCTATTACATCATTAATCAACTTGACCTTAGTTGAAGTATTACAATCAGTACTGTTAAGAGTTTCTTTAATGGACTTTAAAGCCCCTTCTAAGGCCCCTTGAGACCTTACAGCTAGTGTAAGCTTATCAGTGGTATCTTGATATAGGTTTTGGTAATATCCAATCATTTCTTATCTCCAATAGTTTTAGGTTCGCCCACACTAAACAATAACGTGAGAGCCTTAGCATTGAGTACCTTATAACCCGCATTCTTTAAGGGTTTGGTAAAGTTAAGAATACCTTTTTCACTACCTTCTAATTCTACCCAACTTAATATATCACCCTTATCGTCAGATGAAAACAAGTAAGTCTCAGTTGCTAGGTTAGATATAGAACTAACAACATATTTAGTATATTGTTTTTCAGTCTTTGGATATTGACCAATCTTCATTTTAAACCTATCATACATAAGAGGTTCACTTAGCTTAAATAAAGCTCTGTTGGTATTTATCAGTTTAATAAAGGTAGCTGTTTTACTCATTCTATACCTCTTATTAGTTCTTCTTGGCTATATTCAATAGGTTCTATTCTTAATTCTATTACCTTTTGATGAGTTTTAATAGCTAAAGTTGCGGCCTCAAGGAATGATGATAAAATAGTAACTCTAGTATCGTAATAAACTGCCATTATCTCAGTGGGCACTTCTTGAATAGGCATTGCTTTAGGTACTACTAGATATAGCCTCATTCTTCACCTCTTAATAGGCTCAAGTTAGCTAAGTCTATATCTTTCCAATCAGTAGCACTACTAGAACCTCCAGTTAATAGACCTTTAGCGTATAAAGCCTCTCTAATAGTTTGTTGTATATCGTGGTAATCCTTATTGTTAGTTGTCTTAATAGTTATCTCTATGTCGTTCTTAACCGAGTCGTAGCTGCTAATAGTTATTTTAAATAGCCTTAAGTTCATTTTATGCTCCTATTTTTATATGGCCGCCACACCCTAATTAATATACCATTGAATACTAACTATGTGCTTTAAGATAAACTCCTTATCAGTAAAGCATATACCATTAAAGTCGTTAGCATAACCTATAACCTTACCTTCATACTTAATAGTACCACTAGTATGTAAAGGCGGTATACTAACACCTATAGCTTCTAATCGTTTACCTTCTAGTTCACTTACTGATATTGTAGAACAGTTCATTACTCTAGTGTAGTCCATTATAGCACCATATCCTTTGCATCATTATAGTCTATATCAAATAGATTCTCTACCATTGCTATTAGATGTTCTTTAGTCTTAACTCCTTTGGTATACTCCCTAAATAGGTTATAGTTCCTATCAGTATACTTATCACCATAGCTACACTTAATAGCTCTAATAGTTTCTTCTATAAGAGTGTTAGAAATACTCATTTTATACCCCCCCTTAGTTTTTGTATAGGCTTGTTTTTCATATAGTATGTATACTGCATATATGGTGCCATGTTTATAAGCATTATACGAGTACTTAGCTGTTTAAGTTGTATACATAGTTGTAGTAGTGGTAATAGTATAAGTAGCTGTAATTGCTGAGGAATACTCAGAAATACGGTGTTTTGACAGTTGTCTAAAAGAACTACAGTTGATCTCTTGTCGGTGCTATTCCTACTAAAAATACCAATATTACAACAATAATTACCTATAATACTACCAATTATACCACTATTACCACTTATACAGCTTATAATAGCTATAACATCACTAGTTATACAACTAGTATGAGCTAATATAGCATTAGTTATACTTAATAAGAAAATTTCCATAGGAATAAATCTCCTTTTAGTACTTGTTCTAGGGTTATTAGTCCCAGATTGATACGTCTCAGAATGAGAATCCCAGAATGAGACATGGCCTGACTTTTGCATTAGCAAGAATCGTGCCATATCAGATTGAGACATCTCACATTGAGACATGGCCTGACTTTTGCAAATGCAATACAGCCGCCTTCTCACTTTGGAGCGTATCGTTCTCAGATTGATAAGATGCAATTTGTAGGCCAGTGACAATTTACGCCAAACAATCCGGATCTCAAATTGAGACTGAAATCGTATATATGCAAGATCAGTGCCATATCAAACTGAGACGAGCTAGTGTTGAACTAATAGACATTGTATATAAGTTATACAGACTTTATAACTACATGTAATTGCTATACTATTAGTAATAATTATCATACTGATACAACTAGTGTATATAAGTTATACAGAATCTTATAACCTATTGATATTGTTCAGGAAACACGTTGGCACGTTTATAATGCAGCCTTATTTGTCACTGTATTGTAATGATACGTCCCAAATTGCTACACTCACTCTGAGATTAAATTTGCAGAATGCCACTAGGCAGCCTAATAAGGTCAAGGTTTGATCTGTTTAACTTATCCTTATCAAGGTACTCATAGTTGAAACAATAAGACAAAATCTCATATTGAGACTGGTATCTGAATTGCATTATAATATAATAGAATCTAAACAGGGGGTAATAAGTGACATTAAATAAGTTATTCAAGGTGTTAGAACTAAATGAAAAGTTAACACTAGAACAGTTAAGACTTGGAGATAAGGCTAGTGGCGTGCGGTTATCAGAACTAAACTTGCACCGAGCCTTAATAAAAGACTGTATTATAGAGAAACTATCAAAACGTATCAATTTGAGACTTAGGAGGTCTGCTTGATCAAAATTAAAGAGAATACCATTCAAGATGAGATCTTAGTGTGTCCATATTGTATGAACGAAAAGAATTGTGAGTCTATGGGCTGTTGTGGCGAGTCTGACTGTCACTTTGAGAGGGCTATAACGACTATAAGCGGAGACTGTTACCTTATCAGTGAAATAGAGATTATTAACTAAATAAAAGGGAGTGTTATCATGAATATATTGACACAAAATGCAAAGATGAAGAAATCGTCCCAAAATGGGATTGACGTATATAACTTTGGTATACCAGCGTTTCAAAGTGAGACTGGGTTTAGGACCTGCCCAATGGCTGGGGCCTGTGCTACGGGATGCTATGCTAGGTCTGGGACCTATAGGTTTAAAAATAGTATTAATGCCTATCAAGAGCGTCTCAATTTGACTCAATCTAAACACTTCGTTGATATTATGGTAGCCGAGATCACTGTTAAGTATTTGAAATCGTTTAGTAAAGGTAATCAGTGTATCATAAGGATACATGATGCTGGTGACTTCTATAATAGAGTCTATCTGACCGACTGGGTAATGATAATGGAAAAGTGTCCCAATGTGAGATTCTATGCCTATACTAAGATGGTGACATTGTTTGAGGAATGCAAGGCCATATTTCCTAGCAATTTCAGATACATATACAGCTTTGGCGGCAAACAAGATTCTCAAATTGATACAAATAATCATTATCACTCCAAAGTGTTTCAAAGTGAGACTGAGCTACTGGCAGCGTCTTATATTGATGCGACCCAAGATGATATGGTGGCTGCTCTAGGTGTCTCAAAACGAATCGGTCTGGTATACCACGGCGTCAAAAATTATACTAACACTCTGTGGTCTGGTGTCTTGAAATAGTACAACTGGTATAGGTGCAAATCCTATGCCAGTCTCTTTTTGATACAATTTCCGGATTTACAGTATAGACTATAGCAGTATCAATATGATACAATTTCCGGTTTACTCGCTTTAAAATCTCATTATGATGCGTATAACTTGTGACATTGACTATAAGTTATACAACTACTTAACCTATTGATATTACTATTAGTTATTATGTTGAGCTAAATAATGTCTATTAGTTCTACAAATTCTCATTATAAGGCTATTGTAATTACTAGCTATTATTAAGTTAACTTTGGCATCTGTTGTGCAATGTATATATGTATCAACTAATTAAGGTTGACAACTAAAGGGGTTCAAAATGTATTCAATTAAAGTAAGTGATTCAATAGGTCAGCAAGTAAGCAAGGTTCTAAAGGCTCACATTGAGGCAAATGGAGCTGCTTGGCTAGTTAACTTAGGTTACGGCCCAAGCAATGATTATGCTGCAAGTGTGGCTAGCCTTATCACTAGTGTAACAGGACGATACACTCGTTTTGAGACTGTGGCTCGATACATTAGAGCTGAAAAGTCTATTTGCAGAAATTTGCTAGCCTTTCAAAAAGCAACGTCAGCAAGTAACGTATAATATTCAATAACTTGGGCTGCCCCATAACGGGGCGGCCCCACCAACTAACCAGGAGTATCATAATGAGAAAAATTAACGTAGAATTGAATTTAGCGAAGTTAGCAACTAAACAAGTACAACTAGCCCAAGTAAAAGCTAGACTAGACGAGCAACTGCTTCGATATGAGACGACTAAGGCCCAATTTGAGGCAAAGTCGTTAGAAGTGACTAAACTTGAGACAGCTATCAATTTGATACAGTCTACCCCGTCTGTATCATAATAGGACAATTCCCCAGGTCCGAGCCTCTGTATCATTCTGGTACGGGGGCTTTCTTTCTTATAATGAGAATCCGGATTTACTTGTACAATGGCACAACTATTGCATATGCAAGCTATGCCAAGTCTCATATTGTTACGGCTATAACGCTCCACGATCAAGCCTAAATTGTCACCACTTTGTACCATACTGATACACATTATCATTGTAGCATATATAGAATATGGCATTAAACCTTCTAATAGGTCAATATAGCCTCGTCTCATGTATACCCCCTATCACTACTCAAACTAAAAAATGCCTATAACCCTTATATCGGCATAGACTAATAAAACTAAAGTGATTATTTTTAAAATAACCCTAAAGTCCTATTCAACTATACCGATAAGTATACATAACACAGGGGGATATATGAACTTATTACAACTAATAACTAGAATCTGGAATAGAGAGCAAATAGCAGAACTAGAACTAGAGGCAACTATAGCACAAGTAGATCTCGAAATGAGACAAGCTATTAAGAGGGAGTTAACTCGTATAGCTATAGAGGCAGAACTAAGAGCTAACCCTAGCCTTGAAGTATCTCAATTCTATAAGAGGGGCTAACGCCCCCTTTTAGGATATTGGGCTTGTGCTTATATCGGTATAGGCCCAATTAAATAAAGTACTTATTTTTAAAATAAAGCTAAAGTTATATTAAGGTATACCGATAAGTAGATATAAGTAACAAAGGGGATTATGTGAAACAACTAATATACATTAAAGCTAAAGTAGTAAATCAAGTAGTAGTAAGATACTTAGAATCAAAGGGATACACTGTTATAATAATTTTAAAATAACTAACAACTAACAAAGGGGATTATATGGGTACTGTATACTTATCAACTAAAGCAACTAATAGAGTAATTCAATATTACATAGCATTAGGTTATGAAATTATATTTGTTAACTAATTATAAGGATCAGCTAACTAGTAGTAGCTGAAGGGGATACGGTATAGAAAAAGTACCTCCCCTAACCCCACCAGGGGTACTCGGACATACACCGTAATTTTAAAAAAATTTTAAAATAGCCCCTATCGGGTATAAAAAAGGGGCGCCACAGAATATGCCGTATCTGATTCAGATTGAATCCAGATTTTTAAAAAAATTTTCTTTCAGACTTATAATACAACAACAAGTCAGTATTACTAATCTTTCTAAAACTAGTATTAACACTATCAACAAAACTACAAACTATACTCATTGTTCTATAATTACTAACATCACTTATAAGTATATATTTACTATCTTTAATATCAACAATTCTAAAGTAACAAAGTATTTTACCTTTATCTAAACCATAAGTGATAATATCACCAATACTATACTTTGCCATATAACAACCTTAAAGCTCTATCAGTATTAATATTACCTATAAATACTAAATAAGGTAAAATATCAAACATACTACTATTATAACTTGTCCAACTTATATTACCTTTTAGTACTCTCACCTCATATATACCATTTAGGGTATTTGTATAATGAGGCTCATAACTAGTTATTTCAATAACCCCACTTAAAAAACAACCTTCTCCGTGGTCCCAATACTTCTCCAAAGAGATTATATCTCCAACTTGAAATCTAGTACTCATGTATCCCAATCCCCAGTAGATCCTGTATTTCTTTTATAAAGTATAAGTTCTGCTTGAGTAGGTAATCTAAAGTCAGAATGGTCTAATTCTTTAGTATTAATAAGTAAAAAAGAACCTTCTATATGATCGTAGACATGACAATGTTCTTCTAACACTGATAGTACCTGAAATAAGTACTTTCTACCATGCTCTTCATAGAAATATATATCGCCCACAGAAACAGACTTACTTGCCATATAATATCTTCCCACCTGATTTATCTAATGATATTAACCACTTAGACTCTACTAGAGTAACATCACCGTCATCGCTATATACTACCCAGTAGTACTTCTTGTCATCTATGAACAAAGGGGGCAGATATACCCTACATAGTCTTTTATCTACTAAGTAAATGTCATCTTGTAATTCGTATTCTTGATGATACCCTATGTAAACCTTTTTATTTTCAATTATGTAAATAAATATGCAATAGAAGATAATCCTTATATATCAAGTAGTAACACTATTTATCCCAAAACACAAGAAATATATATTATATCTGTAGAGGTTTACTTAGTATATACACATAAGTAATTGTATTACAGTATTATATAATAAGGAGATATGAAGTTATTTCTCAAAAAGAAATAACTGATTATAAAGTATTATATAATAAAGCTATATAATAAGGAGATATACTATACCAAAGAATATATTTATATTGACTTGGTGTTATATACTACCCCCTGTAGTCCCCCTTCATTTTTGCTTGACTTGGTACGATTATTGCTTTAAGGTAAAAGAGGTTACATGAGTAAGAGGAAACGGTACGTGATAGATGAAACTACAATATTACCAGATATATTAGAACAGAAGAAGCTATACATTAATACCATAACTAAACAGTTATATAGATTTAATGAGTATGAAAGACTATTCCATTGTTTCAATGAAGCTATAGAGTTAGATTATAAATATCCACATGATGGCTACCTTGTAGAAGTAAAGAATGAAAAGGTAGCTAAGTTACTATTTAAACAAGGCCCACACAAACTCCCTGAGAAGAAATAACTGACATGATTGATTTTGGTAAGTTCAAATATAAGATAGGTGATAGAATACGTAGAATAGGTTATATAGCAGAGTATGAGATACTAGCTATAGATGATATCAATTATTGGGGTTATAGTTACTTCTATTATAAGTTGAAGAACTTAAGTAAGGGATGCTTAGATCAACCAGAATGGCTTAGTCAAGGTATAGTTCATATGGTATATGAACCTTGTAATCCAATGATAAAAGTACTATTTAGTAAACCTAGTAAACCTATATTTGGTACTACTGTTCAAGATGCTATTAATGATATTGGTAGTAATAATACTACCCCCCACCGAGTAGAGGAGGGTTTGCCCGACGACCACTCACTGGAAGCGTTGCCAGGTATCATCCCAAACTCCGAAGAAAGTGTCTCGGTAAGCGATGAGTAGTATACCAGCTATAGATTATCAAGTAGGGGACGTTATAGAACCCAAAGACCAAAGGTATAGGCACTTCAGATCAATTGTAGTAGATATAACAGAAAAAGGGATTATAGTAGCATTTTTGAATTACGATGCAGAACCTATAATAATAACCCATAATGAAGCTCATTTAATGACCAAAAGCATAGCAGGAACTATATTATATGGAAATAAAGATAAAAAACATACAGGAACTATATTATATGGAAATAAAGATAAAAAACATAGTAAAGCTTAAAGAGACGAATGAGATATACGAGGTTATCAACATTATAGGGGATATATTGCTCTGTAAGCCCATAAACGCTTTGTTAGACAAAACCTTTCAAAAATATGGCCTACCTCTTAAAAAAGAAGACGTAGAAGTAATGATGGACCAAGAAACTGACGCTTTAAATATACTATTTAAGAGAGAATCAGAATAAATAGTAAAAGCAACCGTTTACTTAGTATATACACATAGTACTTATGGGGTAGCCTAGATAAAGGCTTAAAGTACTTATGAAATTTAGATTTATTGAATATGAAAGAGATATATACATAGTCATAGGTATGGGATACGACCATTCTAATATATGCCCAGAATACTTCATATGTGTCCCCTTGACTAAAAGAGGCTTATTTAAGGCTTCTTTACAAGTACAAACAATAAAGATAGCATTAGATGATGCTATTGAGATAACGAGTAAGAGTAAGCTTTCAATTCTTAAGGTGTTATATGGGTAGTAGATTTAATGTTGGTGATGTAGTATTATATGAGAATAGACTATATACTGTTAGATCTATACATTTTCTTAATCCACAATTAAAGTCAGATCCTTATGTTTGTGGGTTGGTGCCGCTTGGGGATAAAAAGCCCTCTACAGAGCAGTTAATGGTAAGAGAAGGTCTACTTAAGAAAGATAGCTCAGAAGCCTCCACAAAGGCTATAAAGGTGTTATATGGGAAAGGTAAAGGAACAGACGATCTTAAGTAATGACGCCATGGCTATAGGATTAGCAGAAGTTCGTATTAGATTTGATAAAAAGCTCTATGAGAACTTTAGTACTGGTAATAAAACCTCTGATTTCACTATAAATGATATAGTAAAGTGTACCTATTTAAAAGGACTATTTAGAGTAGTATGTTGTGGGATTTATGGTACAGTTACATTAAATACCTTAAATTCTAAAGAGACGACTTGTATAAGTGCTGATTTCTTAAAGAAAGTGGCCGCAAATACTAAAACCCTTAAGGTGCTATATGGAAGTTAAAGCTGGAGATTACTTATTAACTAAGGAAAAGCAGCTATATAGGATAGTTGATGTATTTACAGATACTACAGGAACCTATTATGACATTAAAGCCTATAAAAATAATATAGTAAAGCACGAATACATCAAAGCTATACCAAGAAATAGGCTAAAACACCTTGGAAACATCATTTCTGAAGAAAATATCACCAAAACGTTAAAAATTCTTTACGGGTGACGTTTACTTAGTATATACACATACTATATATGGGGGTTAGTTATGGCGAAAGTCAAAAAGAGCAAGAAACCCAAAGAGATACCAGAAGAATTGTCAGAAGAGCAGTTTGAGGAGTTGGTGGAAGAAATTAGTCAGTTTGATGACAAATTCTTTAGTACCATTGCAGGAACGGATAAGTACGAAGTCGTACCTACTGAAACTGAAGATGGAGAACCTTTAACCAAAGAACAGTACTCACTTGTAAAACACGAGTGTTCACGTTTAGGTTTATCGGTTATCTATAAAATGGACTTACCAAACGGGATAACTGTTTATACAAGCATAGAAAATAATAAAGTAGGATATGTTCACGAAGGAATGCATTAAGTCAGCGTCAATGTTTTTTCATCCTTATTAATTGTTAATATAACAAAAAAGGAAATCAAGACCAGTACTTTCCATGTACCCCTAAAAGTAAATGTATCCTATTTAAGTTTTGAGGAGAAAACGATGGTAGGAAATAAGATTAAATATACCTGCAAGAATTGTGGGTGGATTACTTCTATTAGAAATGAATGGGCAGATTTAAAGCCAAAACGTTGCATGAACAAAAAATGTAATACGAGCTTTCAAAAATCCCCTGAGTCTCTAATAATAGAAATGCCTCAAGAAGTAGTAGCAGAAAAGAAATCTCAGAAAAAAGGCAAAAAGAATGAAACCGAAGACAGTAACTCTTAAAAAAGCTGCTGTCATTTCTAATAATACTTTTAAAAAGAGTGTTATAGAAGATACAACCAAGGTTGCCAAATATGAGCGAAAACGACAAAAAAGAAAAAAAAGTAGAAGACGAGAGGACTAGTAATAGTGCCGAACACCTTAAGCTTTATAAAACTGAAGCTCAAGAAAATTCTAAGAACTCACTAGAAGCCTTAAGTAATGTTAAGAAAATATCTAATAAGAATTCTCCCTGGACTCTTACTCAAGAATTGCTACAAGAAATTATAGCAACTTACACAATATCTAATCCAGATAAACTTCCAGCATTAACTATAATGGTTGATGATCTTAAAAAACAAATAGCTATTAAGTATGCTGAAGATCTAGTTACCCAAGATATACTATTAAAAAGTATACCAACTATGCGAACTGTTCGGGAGTGGGTAAAAAGAGATGGTTGGGAAGAAGCTGTATGGGGATATATTAAAGCTGATGGCCTGTTTTCTCCAAATAAGAGAGCACAAGTTATTGAGTCTTTACGTTCACGAGCTA
>Ga0315288_10006306_pt1 | contig 15049 bp, 18 predicted proteins | sample YL17G11_20_MG_FD_203454 | JGI IMG/M metagenome (GOLD analysis project Ga0315288, IMG submission 203454) | Sediment microbial communities from Yellowstone Lake, YNP, Wyoming, USA - YL17G11_20 | ecosystem: Environmental > Aquatic > Freshwater > Lake > Sediment | place: USA: Wyoming | collected... | reverse complement strand
TGTAATAGGAATGGAGGTAGCGATGAGTTCAATGCCTCTCAAACAAGAGATTCACCAGATGCTGGACGAACTTCCTCCTGAGGTTCTGCTGGAACTGGTGGACTTTCTCGACTTCTTGTGTTTCAGGGCCAGCCGGGAAGTGTCTGGCAGCCGGGTTCGGGAGGCGATACGTCTATACGTGGCGGAAGAGGTCAGCCTGGGCCGGGCGGCAGAACTGGCAGGTATGAACTACTTTCTGTTCGAGGAATTGCTGCATCGGCAGGGCATTCCCGTTGTGGAACCTCAGATGGTAAGCGAAGCAGGACAGGCCGCGCAGCGGGAGATTGCCGATGAAGTCCTCGCATGAATCAGGTCGTAGAGCGGTGCTCCTCGATGCCAACGTGCTCTCGCGGTTGGCGCGCGTGCACCAAACTGAGGTCCTGCTTCCGGCCCGCATCTCTACATACTTCATGCCAGCCAGCATTGTCTTCACCAACTACTCTCTCCATGGCCCGGATTTCTTCCTGCGCTTCCTCTTCGGTCTCCGGTCCCAGGCGCGGCTGCAGGCCCCGGCTCAGCAGGATCTCGCGCATGCGTTCCCAGGAGACTCCAGTCAGCGCCGCCGCCTTGGCCAGCGAGATCTCCTCGGCACGATAGCGGTGGATCGCCACTTCCAGGCGCAATTGGGGCTTTTCAGACAGCAGGGCACGGACCGCATCCTGGACGACGGCCCTTTCATCCTCATACAGCCCCGCCGACACAAAATCCTTGGTTTGCCAGACTGCCATCATTCAACCTCCTGAAATGCCCGCCCCGCCCCCGCCACGGATGTGCCCAACAGGAATGGGCTCGCCATCTTCTTGCATACTCTCGACGTGGAGCGCTATGGCTTCGGCGACGTTATGATGCCACCACCAAAGGGTCTGGTGCATAAGACCAGCCCGCACCCCTGCAAGTTTCGTGTCCCTCCGGCCCTGTTGCCCTGACCTGTACGGTCAAGGCAGTCTCATATGAGCGAGGCCGCGCCGGGCGGCAAGTATTACCTGCTCTTACGCTGGCACTGGCTCGCGCACAAGCAATGGTTCGTAATGCAATACCATGACCTGATCAGGCCGTAACCCCAGCGAAGCATACGTGCATCCCTGGCTATCACTGAACTCAACTTCAAATGCCTCACCACGCGCTAGCATTTCCACCACGGTGCCAACTTGCCCGCGCCACAGATCGTGTTCAGGCAGATCAACCGTCAAAGCCACTACGTCAAGCAATCCGATATTTCTCGACTCGCGCAATTTCCTCACATTCACTACGGTGCGGTCCGCATTGGGCACTTTCGTCGTACCACGTCCGACTTTGTTGATGCCGTAGACAGTGTACCGCAATTTGTGCGAAAGTCAACGTCCGGCTTGCCAGGGTGCGGTTCGCGCGGTTACAGGTCTTTTGAGACCTGCCACGTCCGATCATAGGCTGAAGGGGTGGGACGCTACGTTTCGAGTGTATGGTGCATAGGATCGGCCCGTGTCCCTGCAACCTTCGTGCCAGACTGCATCGATCCGCATTGCGAAGGATTTGAACATCTCACAGGACATCTGGCCCTGTTCCTCTGGTCTGTGCTTTTGGAACGATCTGCATCTTGCCTGCACCCCCGAAAAAGTATTGACTTGTGCATAGTTTTGTGCTATACTGAATACGGACTAGGGGAACAAGGCGGAGGTACGAGTTGTTTTCTTCAGGCTTCTTCGATCGGGTCCTGTCTGCACTCAGAGACAATGCATTGGAAGGCATTGGAACCATCTTCGCCATTCTTGTGGTGATTGTGCCCTGGGTCAGCCGCAAATTGAGGTCAAGCTTCTCGAACACCCAGTTTCAGAGAGTGTTTTGGTGGTTGTCTGTGCCTACCCTTTCAACCCTGACGATTATTGCGGCAATCTGGCAGAGGCTGGAGTTGGTGGTCACATTCAGTGTCGCGATAGGGATTTTGTACCTTGTGAGGCAGAAAGAGATTTCAGGGGTGCAAACTGAGTTGGAGCAGCAGCGCAAGGAACTAGCCGAGACAGTGCGTAGAGACAGTGCTGGCGAAAGTGTGAGTCCATACTATGTGGTAAAAGGCGCAAAGCGAGGCCAGCCAATTCAGAGGTCATGATAATGTGCAAGCTTGCAGGTCAATTGTGGACAAGTCTCAAGTGTTCAATTGTGCGCGGATCTAGGCGCCCTAGGCGACACAGCATGGAGTTGGGGCCGGTGTCCTTGCGGCAAGAGAAACTGCCTAAGATAGTCCGTGATGAGGAAGCAGGTATTGTCCATGAGTTCAGGTTCACCCAAGATGAGCTAAACAGAGCAGATATCTTGCGAAAAAAACCGCACCCCAAATTGAAGCGAGATGCCTATGGTCAAACAGTTATTCAGGATTCCTGGGGGGTATGACCATGATACGAGAGATCGCTCGCATGGGAAGAAGAGTGCTGAACCAGGTGGAGAGAGAAGGCTATGTAATTGAGCGCTATGATGCCCCTCCAGGTCAACCTATTGCTGCATTCCGGGGGAAAGTTGTCGTTGGAGAAAGGACCTACCCCTGTGACACGGCTTTCTCGATAAACACCGGAGATATACCTGGTGGTGCTCGGGCGGAGTTCGCCACACTCATTCACGAGGGGAGGCAGGGAAAGAATGTCGAGCACCAAAGACAGGTGATCAGCAATCTGAGTAGTGATCTCCCCGGGAAACTTGTGCCAGATTACAGAGACAGCAGCTATGATGTGATGTATATTACCTCTGAACCAGCCTCGAAACTCGACGGCGATTTGGCCGTTGACAATATTCGCCACCATGCACAGGTAAAAGCCACAATAGAACCCCACCTTGAGCATCTCGACCAAACACTTGGCCTAGAGTCACACACACAGCTGAGTGCCAGCGAACGGTTTGGTAAGGATTATATGAACGCAGTCAGAGGTCTGCCATCTGCTCCCAAAACTATCTACATTCCTGATCAAAGCCGGCGTAAGGAGGGAGCCCAGTAGCAAACGAGGGTAGTGTTGTCTGCCGAAGTCTGTACGTGCCATGTGTTCCCTGCCCCATCTACTTGCGCAAACCGGCGCGTGATTACTGGTAGATTGACCCCCTCAATCTGTGTGGCTGGGGGGTTTTGTCGTAGATAGGATGGCGCGCTGAGGGTTCTGACTTCTGCGCAGAATTGACGTATACTAAGGGCAAAATGCAATGGAAACAGCCTCGCGGCTCTGGGCGGCCCGAGGCGGTGACAGGACAGTGGACGCGCCCTGATGCTGACGACTGGAGGCAGCGACAATGAGCACTTCCTCTCAGAGATCAACCAGAAATAAACCAGCCAAACGGATCAGTCCTGCGGTACTTGCAGCGATTATTGCAGGTGCATTTGCGCTACTTGCTGCATGTATAGGGGCAATCGCCACCATCGTAGGAAGCGCATGGGTATTGATACAGCCCCAGGAAGCTCCAATAATCGTACAACCTACTTTACCTCAGGTAGATGTAGTACCTACCCTGGAACCAACTCGAGATACTTTTGCAACAAGTCCACCTGCTCCGACTACTATACCCGAAAGTCGTCCAACCTCGACATCCGAACCGGCCATTCCAACTGCCCTCTCTGCTACACAACCTCCTCTTGCCATATCAAAGCCCTTGCCGTTTAGAGACACCTTTGATTCAGGTTTGAGTTCGGACTGGGAGGTACAGTCAGGGACTTGGCGAGTGGTAAATGGCCAACTCACGGCTGACCCTGGCCATGACTGGTCAGTGATATTGGTGGGTGATAGTGGTTGGTCAGATTATGTGCTCGAAGTCGATGCGTATAACTACAGCTGGAGCTACCCAATCCGCATTATTGTCAGAGAAAGAAACGGGAATTACCTCGCTTTACAGACAAACTGCTGTGAAACCGATTGGATAGCTGTAAGCGGGACTTCTGAAAACGTGATTGCTCACTTAGATAAGGGCGGGTTGAGTTTCTCAAGGTCTGAAGGGTTCGTCAGGAATCACTTCCGGATCGAAGTGGTTGGACAAATGTATTCGGCCTACATTGATGGCAGCCTTTACTTACAAGTTCAGGACCAGACTCTTTCAAACGGCAGAGTAGGGCTTGCGCTCTCGTATCCTTTCGAGAATACAGTCAGGTTTGACGATTTCGGGGTAACAGCCCAGTAAGAAGCTACCTAACATCTCGCTCCGCAATCCGTTCCGCACTCGTTGGGGTGTCTAGCCAATATGTCGTTGGATGTGATCCATTTGAGCACATCGGGGGCAGGCGGGCGGAGCCGTGGATAAGTGAGAACCGGCTGGACGCAACGATACTGGGATAGAAAAGGGAAAGGAGACTGCTGTGATGGCAGATACCTCTCTCAATGAAGTTCCGGATTCCGAGAGCATGGAAAACGCACGCGTTGGCTACCAGGTAGCACTGAACTTCGTTTGGTATCTTGGCAACCTGGTTTGGGCGAAGTACAACGCTATGTTGGTGGTGAACGGCATCATCATTGCTGCTATCGGCATTGGGTTGACCGGCCAGCAACCATTACCAATTTTATCTGTCGGCCTTCCGGTTGTTGGTCTTATCTTGTGCGCACTATGGTTTCAGTTGGTCAGACGCGGAGTAGATAACATGTCTTCCTATATGGCAGCAGCACAAGAGCTGGAAGATGAGTATCTGAACAGTCAAGTGAGGGTGCTCTCACGAGGACATGACTTCGGGGCTGGGAAAGAAGTGACCTACCAAATAGGTGGCAAGCGCTCGACTATTCGGATGAGCGTTTTGGGGCGCCTGATGCAAACTGGACCTGCATCTTTCCTCGTCATTGCCGTTTTTGCCATTGTATACGTACTGATGCTTATCGAGGCTTTTCGGTAAGTGAGCGCATCCGGGACAAGCGGGCGGCGCTGTGAATGAGTGAGAACTGAGCGCGGACAGCCCGCGGTGCCAACTTCTAAGCCCAGAGTCGAGCATGAGAGTGCTCGCTCTGGGCTCTTTGCTTTTCCACGGTAGAAATTCCCCCCTTTTGCCCCTCGACCGAACGAAGCAGCGCAGCCGTGGACGAACTGACTGGCTGACCGCCAATCCCATTTGAATCATATCCCCCTGCGCACAACGAGACACGGGCGGGGCTAACCTTGGCCCCGCCCGTCGCTTTGTCTCACACGGGCTCCACGACCCCGCTTATAATCCCCCGCGCCCCTGAGCAGGGGAACCACCGACGAGGAGAGACTGATGGGAATCGTTCACGACGCCTTTCTCTGGCACTTGCAGACCGAGCAAGAAGACAACGATCGCGCGTGGCAAGAGGCGCACAGCCACCGCCTGGCCGTCTCTGACCTGGGCCACTGTGTCCGCAAAGCGTACTTGCGCCTGCGCAAGTCCCAGGAGACCCACCCGCACGACGACTACGTGCTGAGCATCATGCGCGATGGGAATATGCACCAGGACGACACGGCCCGTGCCCTGACTGCCTGGTACGGCGACCAGGTGCACTGGGACAAGGACGACCCTGCGCTGTGCGTCGGCGACGACAAGTGGCGCGGCCACCTGGACTTCCTGGTCGGCACACCAGCCGGCGACGTCATCGTCGAGCACAAGGCCACGAACCCCGACAACTTCTGCAAGCGCAACCGGCTGCCATACCCGTTCCACTGCTACCAGTTGGCCGGGTACGGAATTTTGCGGCAAAAGATGGGCCACCCACCCGCCCGTCTGCTGCTCTACTACCGCTCCTGGGGCCACTGAGCGGAGATCGAGTTGTTCTCCACCGAGTACGGCATCTCCTGGGGAGGCGAGTTCGACGGCGACTATCGGGGCGGCATGGTTGACGTTGCGCAGAGCGCGGTCGGCTCCAGCGCAATGTACTAGGCGCAACTTGCCCTGGTTATTGGGGTGCCGGGGCAAGCACTCACTTGCCCCGGCGTTTTGTCCCGACTATTGGTGGTTACGCATCACCAGCGGCAGATAGACCAGGCGCTCGTGAAAGATCCACTGCAGGTCGCTTCTCAACCTATCCAGCTCAACGTTAATGTTCAGGCCCGCAGTGCCGTGGTACAGGTCTCTGAACTGTTGGAGCCGGTCTTCCGCCTTCTGGAAGTTGGGCATGTAGCCTTCATGGTTGGGATTGTCCAGGTAATGAATACTATCAACCATCACCTGCCAATCAACCCCGGGGTGCGCAAGCTTCAGGCTATGCAAGGCGGAGGTCTGTAGGCTGGTGCGCGCCGGAAAACCGTGGTAATAGTTCGTCAGCGTCAGCGCAGCAGTGCCAATGAGGTAGGTCATCGCTTGGAAGGCTTCAGTGGGGTGGTCGCTGGCCCTGAGAATCCGGAAGCTATTGGAATCTATTTGGGCTGTCACTGTGGCGGAGTACGCCGGCACCGCGGCGATGTCCCAGTGAACATTGGAACCAAGTTGAGAGAGGTACCACGGATGACAGTGCGCCATCGCAATGTGGCCGGAGTTGAAGGAGTTGCTGTTGCCAAAGTGGTCGCTGAGCTCATAGGGAGTGTTGGGGATAAAGGGCTGACTGCCCCACATGCCGTCATAGTACCACTGGAACGCCGTGCGCCAGTTGGCCGGAATCTGGGCGTCACCATTGGCATCCACAAAACTGTGCGTGCCAAAGAGGGTGGCCTCGCCGCGCGCGCCATTCCACTGTGTGAGATAGCCGAATTGCACGATGTGACCTACATCAAAGGCCGGGTTGGTGGCGTTCCTACTGTTGTTATCCAGCGTCAGCAACTTGGCAATCTCCTCCAGTTTGTCTATCGTCCACGCTCCACCGTGAACCGTGTCGGTGTATGGCTGGCCGTACTGATGAGGAGGGTAAGCCAAACCCGCCTGAGCAAACAGGTCTTCGTTGTAGTAGATATAGGAAGGGTAGACGTCGAGCGGCAAACCGGTGAGGCCCTGTCCTGCCTCGCAGTACAGGTTCACCAGCTCGGGGTCAAAATCGCTCAGGTCGTAGCCGGTAGCGGTGATGATGGGCGACAGATCCAGCCATTGACCGTAGAAGGAATTGGAGGCAAATATGCCCATCTGCCCTACAATGTCCGGAGCATTGCCTTGGGCAATCTGCGTGCGCAATGTCTCATAAGCAGCCGAGTTACCAACGACTTCGAGAGTGAGGCTGATAGTTGTCTGCGACGCATTGAAATCGGCAACTACTTGTTGCTGGACAGCAACTTGTGACGGGTCAGTGCCCGCGCCCAGGCCTACAAACCAGCGGATGGGGACTCGTTCGGCCGCTGTGTCACTCCTCGGAGAAGAAGCGCTTGCAGGCAGTGTGACGATTAATAATCCTGCAACGGCGCCAACCGCAAGCGCTACGGCACCGATGAGATGAACGGATCTCCTTTTCATTTGTTCTATTTCCTTCTTTCTCGTGCTTAGCGACTTGTGCCGTTAGCGCAGACGCACGTAGCGTCTGCGCTAGCTATGTACTACGCGGAGCCCGTCATCCTCTGGCATCTCGGCATCTTTGACGGAATCCGTCTGATTCTCTCCAGAAGCTGCATTTGAGGCAAATCCCCTGGCGACTCTGTCCCACGGTCCCTGGCATCAGGGCGATTCATCTCACTTGATAGTGTACTGCAACTTCGCGCGGAAGTCAATGCCTTCGGTAACATTTACTCGTGATCAGTCTATTGGAGGGCAAGCGACCGCGGACCCTGGCCATTGCTTGCACAGACAGAAAGCCCCGGCTCACAATAGCCGGGGCTTTTTGCACTGATGCCACCCACCTGGTATGGCGGAGGGCGTGGGATGCTGGCTACAGGGGTGTGGGTCACAAAGTCGGCACCAATCCCTGCACCGTTCGTGACAAATCGTCAAGGCCTGCGATTCTCGTAGATTTCTCGGTCTTTCCCCACCTGAACTATACAGTTCTCTGGTAGATTAACGAGCGTGCTTTGTTTCCGGTGAGTGCCCAAGCCACACAAGACTGGCCATCTCTTCGTCAGTTACTCCCCACGCAGCAAACCGCCGACCTCAGACGAAGTGTTGAGTGTGCGGAAGGAGCGAGTACGATGGACGCTAATTGTATCGGCTGCAGGAACCACGTCGTCTTCCGGCTGCCCTGGCCGGTGGCGGTACCCCAGGAGTGGGCCATCCACGAAGTGAAGAGCGTGAGCGGCGACCGCTATCGCCTGGCGGGGCCGCCCAGCGACTCCAGCCAGTCCTGTTACTACTGGCCCTGGGTGTGTGTGCGAAGGACGCGCGAGGAAGCCGAGCGGGATGCGCTTCTCTGGAAAGGGAAGGGGGATTACGTCTACGGCGTCGTGGTCGCATTTCCCCTGGGCGGCTACGTCTGGTATCAGACAGGGCTGCAACCCCGGTCCAGGGCCGAGGAGAGAGCCCGGCAGGCGATGGTCAGGCTGGGAGTGGAGTTGGGCCTCAGAGCCTGATCGGCCGGCACCCTGCCCATCCCCTTTTTGTGATACCATTGCACCAGTTCGCTGACGCCCAGTGCATATCAACATGGAATCTCTGTAGCTTCAGACACTATCATGCACAGAACCTTGGAAAAGCCCTGAACCAACTGCCAGACTCTATTGACATTATGCGAAAATCTGGTAGAATAGAATTACCCGCGCGAAACAATCTCACACCATTTCAGCGTGGCGCAATAAGCCCTCAGAGCAAACTGATGCGACGGGCTTTCGAGAGTCAGGGCCACGATGCGCGAGCAGAATGAATACTATGCAGTCTGTTCCTTCGGACGATTTCATGGCCGGAGCCGAGCCCCAGCCACATTGTGCACCAGGAACTGGACCCTAGTGATCGCCCTGCAGGGTCTATTCGCTCTTTGATTCTCTGAAGAAGAATCCTAAAGCGATGCCAAGAGGGGTTGCGACGTAGGGCAATACCGCCTTGGCAAACTCAACGATCAGCTTAATCTGCTCTGCAGGATAACTACTACCATTTTCCAGGCCTAAGACTGGCTGGCGGAAAGTCAGTATTGAGATAACGATTATGCTGGAAAGAATGGTGAAAGCGAACAGACCGAAAAGACCGTAGGCCAGATTGCTCGCTGTCCCAAGACGAACAATTTCTGTCCAGGGCTTCTCTTTTCCCTGGGTTCTTGCGATTTCCTGTTTGAGGCTGATCTGCTCTGGCAGATTCTCTTTTCGTGCCATATGGTTCTCCCTGTTCGTCGTGGCAATGCTGGCTAGAGTGTACTAGTTGGAACAGGTATGCACTCATATCAGATCTATGATGAGTTCCTTTTTCTCACTTCCGCGTTCAACAAACACATGTGTACCAGGCTCGCTCTTGAGTGACCGGATATATACGAGTAGACCAGCTGCTTTGCGCAGTACATCAGCAACCGACGTCCTTTCGTCATCGGCAATCTGCCTCAGCTTGTTGTAGCTTTCAATGGGCAGCTCAATGGTATATCGTTTTACAGTCATCTTCCTCCCTCCTGCGTATGAGATGCGCATTTTCCATGTATATTATACGCAGAAACAGGGATTTGTCAAGAGAATACCGTGCTATCAGAGGGCTTCTCCAAACGGGAAGGTTGTTCCCTATTGGAACACCTGCGAGGAGCCCAAGTGGGGTACATACCCTTCGAAGACTATGTTGGAGCCCGCGGAATGGTGGGACCGAATGACTTGACAAAGAGTATGGGTGCTATCAGTTGAGTCAGGGAGTGAAACCACATGACATTGGCTGAAAGTGGCAAGCTAGAACCAGGGACAGAGTTGTTTGGCTACCACGTGCTTGGTCTCGTGGCCGAGGGGGCCTCAGCCTATGTCTACAGAGCTGAGCACCCAGAACTACCCATTCTCGTGGCGATTAAGCAATTGAGACCTGAGTCCATTAGGGACGCGAATAAGGTTGAGCGATTCCTCAACGAAGCCAGAACCGTGTCTAGGCTCAAACACCGAAACGTGGTTGTGATCTACGATCTCAAGCACGATGAAGAGACTGGGATGTGCTACATCTTTACCGAGTTTGCTGAAAAGGGGACTCTGGCCGATAGATTAGAGAAGTCTCCTGAAGGGTTGCCAGTTGACGAAGTCATACACCTAGCGATTGGCATTTGTGATGGCTTAGAAGCTGTCCATCGAAAGGGAATCCTTCACGACGACATCAAGCCTAGCAATATCCTCCTTTTTGAGGAAGGGGCGGACCGAGATGAGCCCAAGTTGACCGACTTCGGTATTGCTACAGCACCTGTCGTCGAAGGTGCGGGCATCCCGAAGAGCATATATGGGTCGATCCACTATATGGCTCCTGAACGACTGACACAGGATAAGGTTGATTGTCGGTCCGATCTATATTCTCTGGGCATCTCGCTCTATGAAGTTCTTACAGGGCATGTTCCTTTCAATGGTGAAAACGAGCGGGTCTATTGGGCTCATATAATGGAAACGCCCACGCCGCCAAGAGAGTTGAGACCAGATATTCGCGGTGATCTTGAAGAGATAGTACTTCAGGCGCTACGGAAGAGGCCCGAAGAACGCTACCGGTCTGCTGCCGATATGGGTGAGGCGCTCAGAGCGATCGCGGATGCTAAAGTCAGAAAGGAAAGGCGTCACAGGTTTGATGTCCTCCTTGAGCAAGGGGAGGGACACCTTGAAAAGGGAGATTGGAGAGCTGCCATTGAAACACTACAACAAGCCAGTCCTCTGGAGCCAGGCGATGAGCGGGTGCTGCAGGGACTGGAGACGGCAAAGGATCAACAGAGACTTGAGGAGCTATATCATCTAGGTGTTCAACAACTGGGTGTAAGAGACTGGGAGAACGCGGAGGAAAACCTAACTCGAGTGGTGGAATGTGACCCGGACTACGCGGATGGACAGGCTAGGGAGCAGCTGAGCCACGCGATTCGAGAATCCGAGCGTGAACGGAAGCGGCGTACTCTGGCCGCCTTGTATCGCATCGGTATGGTGTACTTTGGCAAGCGGCAATGGAAACAGGCGATTTCAGAGCTACAGCAGGTATATGATCAGGACCCAGAGTTTGAGGATACTGCTGAACGGCTCAGGGACGCCCAGAAGTATGTGCACGCAGGGCAACTGGTTGAAGAGGCCCAGCTTCACAAAGAAAGAAGAGAGTGGGAAAGGGTTGTTGAGCTTCTTGAGGAAGTTGAGCAGATAGGACCGCCTCATGTCGACGTGGCCGAGGAGTTGAGGAATGCTAACAGGAAACGGGCTGAGGCTAAACAGGAGCGGCAGATCGCTGAGTGGTACCTCGACGCGGAGAAACAGCTGAGGGATGGCTACCTCGAGCAAGCCCAGGATTTGTTTGAAAGAGTCTATAATGTCCAAGCTGACTATCGAGATGTTGTATCTCGGCTGCAACAAATCAAGAACAAGCTCCATTTGGACCAATTGTATCAGCGAGCGTATGAGTGTGAGGAGGCTCGCAATTGGCTTGAAGCAATCCAGACTTATGAGGCGGTTTTGGGGATTGAACCGTACAGTAATGCATCTGGTCGCCTGTTGCGAGCACAGAGATGTGCAAAGCCGGGGATCGTAGGGTGGGTCGCCAGGGCTACCGTGAGGATGCAGCATGGGTGGAACAAGTTGAACCGCAACTGGAAGATTGCTCTGGCAGGGCTGCTTATAGTGGCCATTCTTGTTTTGGTTGCTGGAGTAGTGCTTGTAGCCAGGTCACTTTCACATGTGCCAGCTCCAACGTCAACTGCTACTCCGCCGAGTATTACTGTGCCGATGCCCACCGCGGTGACACCCACACCGATGCCGACCAGCAGTCCCAAGCCAACACTCGCACCCACGTTCGCGCCGTTTGGAGTGCCATCCAAGGTGCCACCACCAACTGCAACACACACTGCTATTGTCACTGACACGCCGACGGCGGTAGCAGTAACGACAACGCGCCTTACACCATACGTGGCGACGGTTGTGCCGAGCCCCTATCCAACCCCTGTGCCTGAATTCGGAGGAATCATTCGCTGCGACGTGACTTTTAGATGGCAGTGGTCCAGGACGCTGGGTGAGGACGAGTATTTCGCAGTTAGAGTCTGGAGAGAAGGGATCGACAAACACGAGAGCAAGACTTGGACAAAGGAAGACGAATTCATATGCACACTCAGCGAAAAAGGCGAATATAGTTGGGAAATCGCAGTCTGTCAAGGTGACCCCAGTACGCACATCTGCAACCAGATGGCTGTTAGTGAGCGAGGGATCTTCTCATTCAACGGGTGCAACGAGCTTCGAGCCACTCCGATTCGGTAGGTAGCCTAGTGGGAGTAGAACACCTCGGAAGTCAGCAACTATGGGCAGTCTAAGAGCTCTGGTTATTTCGCTGGTTCTAGGTGCTTTGGGAAGCGTCATTGTGCTTTCCATTCTGTCTACTATGACTGATGGCCATGGTGTTAGTACGATAGGCAACATTCCACACAGCCCGCGGAATCTGACCCTAACCTCAACAACCCTGTGTACTACGGCCCCGGCAGACATAGACAAAACGGTTGACCCCGGCTGTGTTGATATGGGTGACACTGTGTCTGTCTGCTTCACTATCAGGAGACCAGAGCTGGATGTAGTTCTGGCGCAAGATGCCTCGGGGAGCATGGGGGACCAGGTTGGGGAAGAGATACCACATACTGCGCGTCTGACAGCCTCCAAAGCGGCAGCAAGCGCTTTTGTGAGCTATTTGCAGGATACAGACCGGGCCGCTGTCGTGAGTTTCAGTACTACTGCCTATCTGGTCCAACCATTGACAACGACTAGAAGCAAAACCCTGGAAGCGATTGATGGTCTCACGGCACAGGGCTGGACGAATATCGGTGAAGGCATCAGTGTGAGTCACAGTGCATTAGTTACACCTTCCTGCGCTGTGTCCAACACGGTCAGGGCGATCGTACTTATGTCTGATGGACGAGCCAATTGCGACCAGGTTGACTGCTCTGAAGATAGAACTCGGGAAGCCGCTGCATATGCTCGAGAGATGGCAGAAGGTGCAGCCAATGCCAAAATCCGGATCTATACAATCGGCTTCGGCAGCGACGCTGATGAGGCATTATTGCAGGACATCGCGAGTGTAAGTGGTGGTGCGTACTTCTCCGCACCCAACGGCAGTGTCTTAGAGCCGATCTATCTGACAATTGCATTGGAGCTACACAACCTAGTCATTACCGATGTCTTGGTTCCGCATGTACAGGCAGATTGCTCTCACTGGCCTGACGATACTTGTATTGAGGGCCCTGGTGGAGTTACCACTATTACCTTTGCAATCAGTGACAACTCACTGATATCCAATCCGCTGACCACCTGCTTCACAGCGAGCATTGGCTTGGATCCCGGCTTTAGAGGACCGATTAATGGTCCTGGCTCCAGCTTCTGCTATCGGAACCGCGATGGCCAGGCCATTTGCGATGGATTTGGCAATCCATGGATTGCTGTCAAGATGTGCAGACTGGTCTATCTACCCTGCGTCGCGAAATGCTATCCCTTGCCACACCTGGGCAACGGTGGCTTTGAGGACGGTTGGGCTGGCTGGATCCACGGAGGGGTACTCTCTCAAACAATCACCTCGACGAATCCGCACTCAGGTGATTTCGCCGCGCTTTTGGGAGAACCGGGTGATGAGTGTGAAGATGCGCGGGCAGGAAGTGCCTGGATAGAGCGGGGATTCTGTGTCTGCGCTGACGATTCTCCTACACTGCGCTTCAGCTATAACATCTGGACGTACGATTTGAATAGGAAACTCATAGATAAATATGATAGTCTTGATGTTACGATCAACGGTCAGCTACAGTTTCGGGATGCAAAAATAACTGGTGCTTATGGGTGTGATTCATCGGTGAATCCAGATCTAGGGTGGCGGAGTGCGGAGATTAGCCTAGACGATTACCGCGGCCAGCAAATTGTGATTCGTTTTGAGATTCGGAGCACTGACGGGTGGTTTAACACCTGGGCCTACATTGATGATGTAGAGATAAATCAATAACCAAACGTCGCTCCAAAACTCTCGGAGCCACGATGGTGAAGTCCATTCACACAGTATTGAGAGCAGTGGATAGCACTTGGGAGCAAATGTATCAAGCGTGAATCGCTTGTGTCGGTAACCCCTCTCGGCATCCAAGCCCAGAGTCGAGCATAACGGTGCTCGCTCTGGGCTTTTCGCTTTTCTCGGCAGAGCTTACCCCATTATCCCCCGAACGAACGAAGCGGCGCAGCCGTGGGCGCACTGACTGGCTGACCGCCAACCTCTCCTGAATCATATCCCCCTGCGCACAAATATAGACGGGCGGGGCTAACCAAAGCCCCGCCCGTCGCTTTATCTCACACGGGCTCCACAACTCCGCTTATAATCCCCCCGCCCCTGAGCAGGGAAACTACTGACGAGGAGAGACTGATGGGAATCGTTCACGACGCCTTTCTCTGGCACTTGCAGACCGAGCAAGAGGACAACGACCGCGCGTGGCAAGAGGCGCACAGCCACCACCTGGCCGTGTCTGACCTGGGCCACTGCGTCCGCAAAGCCTACCTGCGCCTGCGGAAGTCCCAGGAGACCCACCCGCACGACGACTACGTGCTGAGCCTGATGCGCGACGGCAACGTGTACCAGGACGACACGGCCCGTGCCCTGGCGGCCTGGTACGGCAGCCAGGTGCACTGGGACAAGGACGACCCCGCCCTGTGCGTCGGCGACGACAAGTGGCTCGGTCACTTGGACTTTCTGGTGTGTACCTCTACCGGCGACGTCATCGTCGAGCACAAGGCCACCAACCCCGACAATTTCTGCAAGCGCAACCGGCTGCCGTACCCGTTCCACTGCTACCAGTTGGCCGGGTACGGAATTTTGCGGCAAAAGATGGGCCACCCTCCCGCGCGGCTGCTGCTCTACTACCGCTCCTGGGGCCACTGGGCGGAGGTCGAGTTGTTCTCCAACGAGTTCGGCATCTCCTGGGAAGGGGAGTTCGACGGCGACTACCGCGGCGGCATGATTGACCTTGTGTCATTAGTCGGGTTAAAATGTACCAGGTCTGATCACCCAAAATGTGCCGGGTGTTTTCACCCAAACTGTACCGGCAGTGTGCACCCAAAATGTGCCAGTCTTGTTCACCCAAAATGTACC
>Ga0315288_10006305_pt1 | contig 15053 bp, 21 predicted proteins | sample YL17G11_20_MG_FD_203454 | JGI IMG/M metagenome (GOLD analysis project Ga0315288, IMG submission 203454) | Sediment microbial communities from Yellowstone Lake, YNP, Wyoming, USA - YL17G11_20 | ecosystem: Environmental > Aquatic > Freshwater > Lake > Sediment | place: USA: Wyoming | collected... | reverse complement strand
GGGCGACCTGGATGGTCTGGCCAGCCGCCTCGAAATTCTCGACCTCGCGCTGTGTACCGTCCAGGACCGGGCGAAGAACGGTGAGCTGGAAGGGTGGGAACTCGAGACGGTCCGCCAGGGCGTGATAGACAGCTTGAACGAGGTCGCGAAGTTGCGAGGCTGGGCAGTGCATGGAATCGACCTCCACCCGGACAGACCGCACTGAAGGGGGGTGCATACCATCTTGACCGAGGATGGCGTGAAACCAAGTGCGAGCAACCTGCGATCATGATCCACCCCGCAGGTTGGCTACATCTCGTCGTCGGGAAGATCCTCTTGGCCCCTGTCGCTTATAGCAACAAGTCTGCTCGGTTCTATTGACATCACCTGTTGGGAGTGTTGAGAATGCACCAGGAACGATCCGCCCCCAGCTTTGCCGAGATGGCATTTGCCCTCCACTGGGCACCCGCGGAGTTGGTCTTGGCACTTTGGGCCTATTTCGATGAGAGCGGGCACCCCAGCGAGGATATCCCCCTTGCGGTGGCTGGGTGCGTCGCAACCTGCGAGGCGTGGCGTGAGTTCGAGTCGGATTGGCTCCGGGTCTTGAAGGACCATGGAGTCAGTTGGTTTCATGCTGTAGATCTCGAACACGCCCATGGAGAGTTCGCGGCAGGGGGCGGCGATAGACAGCGGCGGGAGCGCTTGCTCGATGCCCTCATTCAGGTGGTAGGCAGACACGCTCTCCCCCCTGTGGGTTGCCTTGTTCCAACCCACGAGGTGAGAAGGCTTCGATCACGAAGGCCAAGGGGGAAAAAGAGCGAATCTGCCGAGGAGCGCTTGGTTCGTGAGGCCGAAGAACTGTTTGCCGATCCGTACTGCTGCGCACTGGCCTATTGCATGAAGACTGCCGCCGAACAGTTCGCTCTGCCTCGTGACGTGCTCCTCCATGTTGTCCTTGCGTTTCGGGACAAGACTGTTGGTAAGGCCGAAAGACTATGGGCAATCGCCCAGGAAATCTCGCCGTTCCGGGATCGAATGGCTGGCTTGACAACAGGGCGGGGCCAGGACCCGCGGAGGTTACCGCAACTTCAAGCCGCCGATCTTATCGCTTATGAGATCACACGCTCAACTCATCAGACGAAAATCCGGCGTGGATTCCAGCAACTGAGGGGATTGAAGATATACCTTTCCAAGGCGGATCCTGCGAGAGTCTTCCAGGGGTGGCTTGCTGATCCGTCGGTATGATGGGTAATAGGAGCCACACGGCTTAAGAGTGGCGGCCGCCTGGAATCTCCGGCTCTCCGGTCCGCAAGACTCTGGGTGCGGCCCCCCGCCGTGCGCCCAGGGCCTTGCTGTTTTTGGCACTTGACACCCCCTTTCCAGGAGGCGTATGTTATAAGTGTCTTATAACTCTCTGAAAGGGGGCGACCATGGGAAGGAGAGAGACCTTCGGGGAATACCTGCGCGCCTGCCGATTGAAGGCAGGCTATGGCCTCCGGGTGTTCGCGGAGGCTATCGAGATGCAACCCTCCAATCTGAGCAACGTGGAGCATGGGCGGATCCCAGCCCCGCAGGATCTCGGGACCCTGACGCGGATTGCCGAGACCCTCGGATTCCCCGAGGGGTCGAAGGAACGCGAGCGGCTGTTTGACCTGGCGGTGGCCCACAAGAAGCGTGCGCTCCCCCCGGACGTGGCCGCCTTCGCTGCCAGGACCCCCGGGATCCCGGTGATCCTGCGGACGCTCCAGAACCGGCGGTTGGGCAGGAAAGAGATCGAGAATCTGACTCGGTACATCAACCGGCGGCTCAAGACGCGATGAAAGCGCCTCACGTTCTGCGGCATCCGATCCCGAAGCTGGAATCCCTAGCTCAGTCCCTCCTGCGAGAGCGCTGGCCCGCTCTGACGATCCCGGTGGACATTGACTTCCTCACCGAGCAGGAACCAGGGGTGGTCCTGGACACCGAGCGGGGGTTGCGGGATCGGTACGGCGTTCCCGGCGCGACCATCTACCACCCGAAAGAGGATCGGTTCACGGTCCTCATTGATGACGCGGTGGCGGACGGGAACCCGGGATTCTACCGGTTCACGGTAGCCGAGGAACTGGGCCACGTGCGGCTCCACCGTGCGGTCCTGCGAGGCCTGCGGACTGTGGGTGACGCGGTGGCCCTCCAGGCGTCTGAGGATTACCAGTACATGGACCGGAACGCCAAGTGGTTCGCCTCGGCTCTGCTGATGCCTCGGGAACCCCTTGTTCGGGATGTCCGCCAGCTCTATGCCAGCCTGGTGAAGCAGTTCGGCTTCGGCCAGCCAGAGCTTTTCATGCAGTCGTTCGTGATCCGGTTAAGCCAGCGGTATGTCGTCAACGTGCCTCCCATGCGGTATCGATTGGAGCGCTGGCCCGTGGAAATGTTGCGGGTCATTCAGCGGGCACTTCAAGAGGAGGTGCCTTCTCTGCCTGAGTGAGGCCCTAGTTTTCCCCCGGCCTCCCGTTCGCGATGGGAAAAGGCCCCACGAAGGCGAGGGACCAATGGGCAAGGGGGTTCCCCATGAAGCCGAAGAACGCCCTCCGGATGTTCAAGGAAATGCGACTGGACGCCCGGGGGTTGAGCATCCGCGACCACTGGAAGAGGTGGCACCCGAAGGCGTACAAACGCCTGGACGAGCAGGGGGAGGCAGAGGACTTCTTCCTGAAGGAGCAGGAGGCGTACTACGCCATGGAGGACCGGCTGGCGAAGCAAAGCCTCCCAGGCGGGGGGGCCCACGAACTCCTTCGCGAGAGGTTCTACCCGCTGAGCCCCGAGGAACAGGCGAGCCTTCGACCGCCGAAGTTGCCCGTGTAGCTGCAGAGTGGCCCGCACCCCGTCTCGGAGGCCTTCGACCCCCTTGGCCAGGATTCCGGTGGGCCTGCGGGAGAAGCGTATGAGGCGACTACTTCTCGTTGCGACGGCACTGTTCCTACTCGCTTCCTCTCTGCCCGCTCAAACGGCCGGATGGGTCCTCATCATCCCACCAATGGAGGGTCCGCCAACCTGGACGGTCCTCCGGGATGCCCCTGTGTCTCAATGGGACTATGTGAAGGCTCAAGATACGGCTTCGGCCTGTGAGTTGGAGAAGGAGAAAGCCCTGCGCGATGTCAGCGTGATACTCGATCAGTGGAAGGGGAATGAGGAACTGCGTTGGGTCTCTATCCAGATTGGTCTGAGATTTCTTGCCTCCCGTTGCATCCCATACGAACTCTGGTGGGGAAGCCGGAAGTAAGTACTGACTTGCCCACGGCTAGGCCGGCCAGCCGACAAGCCGCTTCCCGAGCGGTTGCCGTGGGTCCCCTTCGGGACTCCTGCGGGAGGAGCGCATGGATCCAAGAAGCGAAAAGAATCTGCTATCTCCGAAGTCCGGATGGCAGAGGGCCAACAAAAAACTTCAGCAGCTTCTGAAGTCAAGCCCGTTCCCCGCTGAAGGACTGAACTATCGCTACGCGCACAACTTACACCCTGCTCCCTCCATGACACCCGAAGAGGTCGGGATCTCCCGTGCGCTACTCGCGCTTGAGGATCTTGCTGAGTACCTCATCCGAATCAAGGGAAAGAAGAACACCCGCGAGGCCCGGGAGAAGTTCTGTGAACTCCTTGACCAAGTTCGTCACAGCCCGCCCGAGTTTTTCGAGCAGAAGCGGCTGTACCGCGGGCGGGTTCAATTCGTGCAACATGATGGCACGCCGCTCTCCCCTTTTTCTCCCAAGGATGAAGAAACCGTCTGGCGTGTCCAGCGATCCCTCTCTATTGCTCTGGTGGCCTTGTGGGAGGCCCCGCCTCAGTGGTTGGCTCGGCTGCGTCGGTGCAGAAATGAGAAGTGCCTGCACCCCTTCTTTCTCGACAAGTCCGCTGGGGCGGTAGCCAAGACCTGCGGTTCGGTAGCCTGTCGTAAGAGCTACAGCCGAGCGAAACAATCGAGAATCGGTGTCGCGGGGAGCCTGTCACACATCGCCGATGTCAAGAAATTTTTCGAGCGAAAAAATCCGCCACCAACCCAGCTCTAGGCGACGGGACAACTCTCGGTCGCGTAGTCGATAGGATAGCTGGCGCCAGAAATCTAACCTGCCATAAACGCTAGTTCCTGAGCCTTCCCCCTACATTCCTGACGATACCCGCCTCCCGTTGAGGACGCTTCTACTCGCCGGTCTGCCACACAAGAAGAGCTTGGCCCTCAGTGCAATCTGGTTTCGTGTCACAGATCACGGCCAACCCGATTTGCTATAAGTGGCGTGTACCTGCTCTGTGCAGGCCCGTGTTTGACGGCGGGAGGTCAGAATGCGAATCGCCGAGTTTGCGAGGCGACTTGGGGTGAGCAGAGACACGTTGCGTCGGTGGGAGCGTCGCGGATTGATCGCTCCCTCGCGCGACTGGGCGGGACATCGTAGATTCACCCAGGCGGACTTTGAGCGACTGCGCCCGCTCGTACATGGGGGGGCGTGTCGGGAGGACGTGCCGATTGCTGACTGAGGCCGAGTACCGGCGCGCCCTGCGCCGGGGGGATAGGGGGTTCTGATGGACGTTCCTACAGTCCGCATCAAGCCGTTTGTCATCAAGCCACTCGAGTTGACCAGCCTTAGCCCTGAGATGGGCGTGAACATCCCGTCCAGCGGCGGCCTGTTCCCGTGGCAGCCTGCGAGTTTTGCGGCGAGTCAATGGCCAAGTTGGGGACCCGCCGAGAACCTTGCGCCGTCTCCCGCCCTCGCGCAGGAGCGGGAAGCCCGGCGGCAGCGGGAGCGCGCATTCAGCCTCCTCCAGCACCTCATGGCCCTGCCTGCCGATGCCACGCTCGAGAAGCCGCAACTCGATGAGTTGCGGAGCGCGGGAATTCCAACCGCGACCCACACCACGCCGGACGCGATCCTGAAGTCCCTCCGTGGCCCCGACATCACCCGCAAGACAATAGACAGTTTCGACGAGAACAAGAAGGCCCTGCTGAAGGCGCAGCGACCCGACGTATGGGCTTGGTACCTAGGCGCGGGGGATGGCGATTATGGCGAGATCGGCGTCGCCGGTGTGCAGCGCTTGGTACCTAGGCGCGGGGGATGGCGACGAGGAAACTGGGGGTCGGACGGCACAATGAAAGGGTATCCAGCAGTGAGGGGCACAGCGCGGAGCGGGTGCGGGGAACTCATGGAGTTGTTGACCCACATGAGGAACGACACCATACGCAGACTCGTCCTGGCGGCCCATGGGGTGTTTACTCGCCGCAACGCTCGCCTACAGGAGTGCATCACCGCCGGCGACACGGCGAAGCTCATAGGCTTGAGCCGAACCGCAGTCCTGAAGGCGATTGCCTCCGGTCGCCTCCCGGCTGAGCGCGGGACAGGTTCGGGGCTGGGCGGCCGGTTGCTCTGGTTGATTCGGCTCGATCACGTCCTCGTCTACCGAGTGGACCAACAGGCGCGGTCAGCAGGAATGAAAGCAGGGAGGCCAACCCGTAGTGTTTCGAGGCAGCGGGAGACCTTGTAAGGTCGGTGGAGGACCAAGGCACACCTCACCCTGACCACCTAGCCCCAATCCGAAATTCTCAACCGCCAAGGCGCCAAGAACGCCAAGCTGAAATGGCTCATTCGGAAAAAACGGACGACACTTCTGAAGACCCCATAAGCGCGGCCTCGCGTTTTTCGCTGGTGAGATCGGAACATCGCATCCTTGGCGACCCGGGTACCCAGCGCGAGCTGGGTGATCATGGCGGTTCAAAGTTTTTCTCGGATCAGGGCTAGTTGATCGTCAAAGGAAGAGTACCGGGAAAGATTCCCGAGGCATTTTGAGTGGAGTCCCTAGATGTCGCAGATACAACCACCCAACCACCAGGCACCCCCCGATCTGTTCCGAAGCTCGGATCTTGGCGTAAGCGCTTTCCTCACGGCCCTGGGCTTCCCCCTCTTGCGTGTGGACTGGGACGGCCAGCGGGCCGTTTTTGCCTTCCCAGAGTCGGCCCGTGATCGGGCCCTCCTGTACCGGCAGCCAGGCCGGAACCTGGTTGAGGCGCACAGGTTCCACCAATCCCTCCGCGAGTTGCGCGGGTTGGCCCGGGATGCGGGGGAGCGGCGATGAGTCCCGCAACGGCACAAATGGCGATCGTGATTCTCGTGCGCGTTGCCCTCGGCCTCATCCGGGGGGAGGACGTGAGCCGGTGGGCCCGTCAGCTTGAGGCCATCCTCCGGGAGATGGAACCCAAGGAGCCGCGGCCGTGAACGGCTGGTTCAAGTTCCACCGGAAGATGTTGGACCATGCCGTTTGGTCATTGTCTCCGGCTCAGTTCAAGGCCTGGGTGACCTGCCTTGCCATGGTCGCACACAAACCAGGCGATTGGTTTGATGGGCAGGAACGTATCGAGATTCCGCCTGGCTGCTTGATCACCTCCCAGCCCCACCTAGCCCAAGCGGCTGGTGTCGGGCGCCAGGTGGTGAGGGACGCCCTCCGCAACCTCGAACGCATCGGCTCAATTCGAACCAAGACGAGAACCAAGCGTTGGACGCTGATTGAAGTCGTAAATTGGCCGACTTATCAAGGGGCAGAGGCGGACGAGAACCAAGAGGAGAACCTACCGGGAACCAAGGGGGAACCATATCGGGAGAATGAAAGAAGGAGAGAAGAAAGAAAGCAGCATTGCCGATGCACGGGACGCATCGGCGCATCAGGGTCGGAAAGGGGACGGCCGGACCCCCAGGGCCCGGAAGACCGACCCCGAGACAGACATCCTCCTCCGCGAGTTCTCCCACACCTTTCAAGCGAAGCTGGCCGAGCCCTACCTGATCGAGTGGGGCCGGGATCGGAAGCTGATGGACGGACTGCTCAAGACCTACGGGGCGGAAAGCGTTCGGGCGAAGATGGCCGCCTTCTTCGAGCACGGGACCCGGGCAACCCGGGAGCGGCGCGCCTGGACCGTCCCGGAGTTCCGCCGCGTGCTCCCCCAACTCGTGGGGATGCAGGCGATGGGGGACCTGTGATGGAGCGCATCCCACCTCACAGCCCGGACGTGGAGGTGGCCGTCCTGGGTGCTATGCTCCAGGATGAGGCTGCTGCAACGGTCGCGGCCTCCAGCCTCGCCCTCCAGGATTTCTACCAGGACCGGCACCAGCTCATCTTCCAGGCGGCCCTCCGGTGCCTGAACCGGGGCATCCGGCCGGACATACAGACGCTTGGTGAAGAACTCCGTCGGCAAGGGAAGCTTCAGGAAGTGGGTACCGTCACGCTGGTGCAGATCGTCGAGGCGATCCCGACCGCGGCCAACGTCGCCTACCACGCCCGCATCGTGCGGGAGAAGGCCGAGCGGCGCGGGATCATCCAGGCCGCGGAACGGATCGCTGCAGCCGGCTACCGGGACCAGGAACCCATGGACGAGTACCGCGCCCAGGCTGAGGCCATGCTCTTTCAGGCTCTCCAAGGTGGCCAAGGCGCGGACATTCTCACCCCCTCCGAGGTGGCGGCATCGCTGGATCGTGAGGAACGGTTCCCCGGCCTTACGGTCGGCCTTCCCCTTTGGGATGAGCCGTTCCCCCTCCTCACGGAAGGTCGTCTCGTCGTCCTGGCGGGGCGTCCCGGGATCGGCAAGACCGCCATGGCGTGCGCCGTTCTCTCTCGGCAAGGTCTGGCGAGGCCACCCATCCCCACCTACTTCATCTCGTGTGAACAGACAGCCCGTGAGATTGCCGAGCGGATCCTCGCCATCCAGACGGGGCGGACCCTGTACAGCATCCAGATCGAGAGCCTCGCTCTCCCGGAGGTACAGCGGTTGGCCACCTCGGGACCTTATCTCTCGGATGCAGGGGCCCCAAGCCTCGCCACCGTCTTGGGCCAGATCCATGCGGTCCGGGCGACCCGGGGGATTCGGCTCGTAGTGCTCGATCACATCGGCAAGGTCAGTGGGAGCCGCAAGGAGACCCGGAGCCTCGAGGTTGGGGACGTGGCGCGCGGGCTCAAGGCAGTTGCCAAGGACCTTCGCATTCCTGTCTTGGCCGTCTGTCAACTCAACCGGCTGGTGGAATCCCGGAACGTGAAGCGCCCCCAACTCTCCTTTGACCGCCCCCGCCTGCGGTTCAGCTCTGAGCAATCCTCGCGAGGCGCGGAGGGAGAATGAGCCCCAATCCGAAATTATCAACCGCCAAGGCGCCAAGAACGCCAAGACCGGATAAGCTCCTTGGGTGAGACAAACCAAGCTTCTGAAGGCCCCACGAAGGCGTTTTCGCGTTCTTGGATCGGGAGATCGAAACATCGCATCTTTGGCGACCTTGGCGTCATGGCGGTTCAAGGTTTTTCTCGGATCAGGGTGAGTCGGGTGGCTGCAAGGATGGCGCAGGACACGGCGCACGCGGTTCGCGATTTCCTGACGACCGGAGGGCACGGCACGGCCGGGGAAATCGCCAAGGCTCTCAAGCGGCGTCTGGGGGCCGTGGTGGATGCCCTGAAGGGCCTAAAGGCATCCGGGGAAGTGATCAGGCAGACCCGCAAGGGGAAGAGGGGCCGGCCAGCGATCATCTACCGAGCCCCGGAAGGAAATTCCGTGAAGGGCGTGAAGGATTCCCTTCCCGGAAAGGAAATCCGCCTGGACGCGGGCCAAGCTCTGACCGCGATCGAGGAGGCGGTTGGGCAGATCAGTGTCGAGTGGAATGGTCGGGGAATCCGCAACCTCACTGCCCCTCGCAAACTCCTAGCCCGCCTGGGGGCTGATCGGGACCCACTCTGGCGCCTCCTTCAGCGCGCGAAAAGCTTCCGGGAGACGGATCGTTGCCTGGGGTGCGGCGATCCCACGGGGGGGAGGTTCGGCCTGTGCCGGTCGTGCTGCGTCGCCTTCCGGCTCGCCAACCCGCAGTCTTGACAGGGAACGTTCCATGCCACCGCCACGCTGCCTCCGCCGGTTCCGGACAGTCACCGATGAGAAGGGGCAGGAGAGCATCCTCCTGCGCGACTTGGCCCGGGCGGTCGGCGTGACGGAGGAGGAGCTGCTGAGGTACTGCCAGCTCAAAGGGATCGAGGTGAGTGTGGCGGCTGGGGAGCCTGCACGCCCCAGGAGGCGCCAGGGGGGCCACCGGAGGCCGACAGGCAGGACGTAAAACATCGTGCGTGTGATCGAGGCGGTAGAACTTCGGCAAGAGCTGGACCCCTGGCTCGACCTGGAGGCCCTGAGCAAGTATTCCGGGCTATCGGTCCGCTCCCTCCGCGCCTACTTGACCGATCCGTGCCGGCCACTCCCCCACTATCGCATGCGGGAACCCCACGTCACCGTCACGAAGACCGGGAAGCGTCAGACCATCACAGGCAAGATCTTGGTCCGCCGCTCCGACTTTGACCGGTGGATGAGCCACTTCAAGCAGCAGCCCCTCGACTTGGGTGCCCTCGTGGACCCCATCGTTGACGAGGTGGTTGCGGAATTCTGCCGGTAAGCCCGAGATTTCCCTTGACAGCCTGTGTGAGTGGGCCTATACTTCTAGGCGTCTAGGCTAATACAAGGAGGTTACAATGCCCAGCAAGCGAGAGGAGGTGAAGAGCGTGCGACTCAGCATCAACGTGGACGAGGCCACGTGGAAGCGGCTCCGCAACGCCGCTGAGGTGGAACGGGATGAGCGGGGCCGGGCGAGCGTCAACGCCTTGGTCAATCGGATCATCGCGGAGTACCTGGCGAAGCGGAAGTAGTAGAAGGGAGGCACACGATGGGCGTGCGGATCCGGGAACGCAACGGCGCCTGGTGGGTCTTCATCTGTCACCAAGGACAGCGGAAGGCGAAACGGATCGGTCCTGGTGAGCAGGGACGGAAGGCGGCAAAGGCTGTTGCCGGGAAGATCGGAGGCAAACTCGCCCTGGGGGATTTCGGGATCCTGGACCGTTCCGAGAGCCCCGTGGCCGTCCCAACGTTTGCTGAGGTATCCGCACAGTGGGAACGGGTCACATCCCCGAACTGGAAGCAAGGGACCAAAATCACCTATGGAAACGTCATCCGGTCTCGGTTCGCGCCAGCTTTCGGAGCCCTTCCCATCAGCGACCTGACGGCGGAGCGGGTAGAGGCCTGGTCGACGGCGACTCGCGAGGAGGGGTTGTCCAAGAAGCACCTGGGCACCGTGCGGGCCGTCCTGCGAGGGATCTGCCGGCGGGCGGTCCGCTTGGGCCTGCTCAAGACCAACCCGGTGGAGTGCATTGAAGGTAGCCTGGGGCGGGAGGATACCGAGGTCCGGCGGGCGGACTACCTCACCCCGGAGGACCTGGGGGGCATGCTGGCGGCGGCAGAGCGGCTGTGCCCGCGGGAATACCCGATCCTTCTGGTCATGGCGACGGCAGGCTTGCGTGTTGGGGAAGCCCTGGGCTTGCAGGTGGGGGATCTGGACGTGCCCAGCGAGCAAATCCATATCCGCCGGACCGTGCGGCGGGGGTACGCGAGCAGTCCGAAGAACGGGAAGGGCCGGACGGTGGACGTTCCGGCTACCGCCATGGCGTTCCTGGCGAAGATTCGGGAGATCCGGCAGGCTGAGGCAGCGGTTCAGGGCACAGAGGCCCGGTGGCTCTTTCCTGGGGCAAGCTGGACCACCATGCCCGAGGTGGCCGAGGTGGTGCGGAAAGGCCTGCGAAAGGCTCTCAGGGCGGCAGGGATTCGCCAAATCCGAGTGCACGACCTCCGGCACAGCTTCGCCACGGCGGCTGTCAAGGCCGGGGTGCCCCTGCTCACCGTCTCCCGGCAGTTGGGCCACGCCTCCATCAGTACGACGGCAGACCTGTACACCCATGCCGTCCCCGGGAGCAACCGGGCGGCGGCTGAAGCCCTGGAGGCCATTTTGACGCGCAACCCAACGCAACCCCCGCGCAACCTGTCCTCCTAACTCCTCGTTATTCCTGGCCTCTTGTCAAGGGACTATTTGCCGCCTGCGAACCGCTCGGCCAACAGTTTTCGCTGCATGGCGATGAGCTCTCGGATCCCGCTCGCGGCCAGTTGCAACATGCCATCGAGTTGGGAGCGATCGAAAGGGGTTTCCTCGGCCGTGCCCTGCACCTCGATGAACTTCCCCGCCCCGGTCATCACGACGTTCATGTCCACCTCGGCGATGGCATCCTCAGCATAGCACAGGTCCAGCACCACCTGTCCCTCGACGACTCCCACGCTGGTGGCGGCCACGAAGTCCTTCAGGGGGAACGTGGCGATCCGACCGTTCTGCCGCAGGGTGTGGAGCGCATCGGCCAAGGCGATGAAGGCCCCGCTGATGGCGGCCGTCCGCGTGCCCCCGTCGGCCTGGATGACGTCGCAGTCGATCCAGATGGTCCGCTCTCCCAAGGCCGGGAGGTCCGTGACGCCCCGGAGCGATCGGCCAACCAGACGCTGGATTTCAAACGTGCGGCCACTCGGACGGCCCGACGACGCTTCCCGCGGAGTGCGGGTCTTGGTCGAACGGGGAAGCATGCCGTATTCGGCCGTCACCCAGCCCTGCCCGGTCTCGCGCAGGAACTGCGGCACCTTATCCTCCACGCTGGCCGTGCAGACGACCCTGGTCTCTCCCACCGTGATCAGGACCGACCCCTCCGCGTGCCGGAGGAAGTCCCGGGTGATGGTGACCGGGCGCATCTCGTCCGCTCGCCGTCCATCTGGTCGCATCAGCCCTCCGATCTATTCCCGAGGTTGAGAAACGACGGGGGGATTCTCCTCGCCAGGGAAGCGCGGGCTGACGGGACGACGGAGGTCACAGCCTCCGGCCGTGCCCGCCATCTCCTTCCCCTCGACGAGGAACTGCACGCGCTTGATCTCGCTGAAGCTGGTTGTCAGGCTGGTGACGATGGCCGAGATGGCAAGCTCCGGTTGCGGGTCCGGCGCCGTGGCCACCGCCTGGATCTCCTTGTTAAAATCAAGGTAAAGGATCCCGAAGGCGTCCAGGAACACCTGGCGGACTTCAGCCGTAGCCGGTATGGGAGGCCACCCCCCGGACACACCATTGGCCAGTTCGCGAAGGACGGCCCGCACCTCCTCCGCCAGGAGGGGTCGGCGGGGAATCTCCCGTTCCAGTTCTTTGAGGGTGTCGCCCGATTCCTGCGGAAAGAACAGACGCACCCGGCGCCGTTCCACCGCTGCCGGCCGGGGAGTGGACTGCGGAGCCGGAGGGCGTGGCCGGACGCTCGGCAGGTCAATCGCGGCCGGCAAGATCTGCCACGCGATCGCCGCCGTCACCCCCAACGAGACAACCAGGAGGCCGAGCCACGGCCAGAGCCTGGCCTGGCGCGCGGCAGCGGGCATGCGATCACGAGTCCGCGGCGGCAGCGGCACCGCTCCCCATCCCGACCCGCCGCTCGTAGCGGACCTTGTACTTCGCGATCCCCTCGTACAGGGCCTCAACGACGTGCTGCCGGTACGCGTCTTGTTGAAGCTTGCGCTCCTCCTTGGGGTTGGTGATGAACGCGCTCTCCACCAGGATGGCCGGCATGGCCGCCGTGGCGAGGACGTAGAACGGCCCCGATTTGACGCCGCGGTTCTCCACCCTCAGCAGTTTGTCCAGGGAGGTCAACACGAGTTCGGCCAGCTCGCTCGATTCCCGGATGTCTCGCGTGACCGCCATGTCGGCGAGGGTGATCTTGAGCAGGGACTCGAGGTCCTTCCCCGCTGCGCCGTTGCTTTCGATCACCAGGTTTTCGCGCTGCGCCGACGCTCGGGCGTCGCTGTCCGAAGGCTCGCAGGTGAAGTAGAAGGTTTCAAACCCCCCCGCGCCGCGCTTGACGGCACCATTCATATGCATGCTGAGGAAGAAATCCGCCTTGCCCCGGTTCGCGATGGCGGTGCGCTCTTGGAGCGGGACGAAGACGTCCTCGGTCCGCGTCATGATGACCCGGATGCCGAGTCGCTGCGTGAGCAGCCGCCGCAGCCGCAGGGCCAGGTCCAGGACAACGTCTTTCTCCATCAGCCCAGAGGGGCCGACGGCCCCAGTATCGTGACCTCCGTGTCCGGGATCCAGGACGACGGTCAGCACACCGGGTCCTCCCACCGGGCTCCCCGCGTTCGCATTAGCCGACGGCGGGGTCGGACGGGTGTTGCCCGGCTGCCGATCGGATGCAGGGAGGGCGGGTTCGCCCGAGGTTTGACTCACCCGTGGAGCAGTTTCCGCCGGGGGCGGAATCGGTCTGACCCCCGCGGGAGAAACGGACTGGGCCGGGGCAGAAGACGGGCCGGGCGGAGAACCCGCGTCCTCGCGGGCCGCCCTCTGCTCCGACTCTGCTGGCGCACCGGCCAGAATATCAATCACAATCCGGTCAGGGTGCTTGAGCGTCAAGGTCCGGATCCCGGCGTTCCGCCCCTCGCGGAGAAGCCTGACCTCAGCCCCCCCAGCCTGTTGGGCCGACTGAACGGCTCGCACGGTCCCTGCCCGAAGGGTAAGTGGCTGGATGCTCTTCGCCAGCACGCCGTCGGGCACGACGATCCGCAGGACGTTACCGCTCTCTTCTTGCTGGATGGACCACTCCAGGCGGCCAACCGTTTCCAGGACGACCCGCGTGTGAGTTGGGTAGGTGCCCACGCGTATCTGCGTGATCGTCGCATCCCGCGAACGAACCCGCGCGACCCGCTGCTCCGGCTTCCACTCCACCGCCTCCTGACCGTACCGCTCGGCCAGCACCAAGGGCAGGAGGTCCATGGGGGCAAGGAAGCGGCGGCCCAGGATCCGGGGCGGAGAGGAGAGCGAAACGGCCCGGTCGCCGACCCGAACCGTCGCGCTACCCACGTGAAGCACAAGGGCTTGTTGGCTCACGCGAAGCGTGGCCCGGCCTCTGGCGGCCTCCACCTGGAACTTCCCCGAGACCAATGCAGCCACCGCGCGGGCATCGAGGTATTGTCGGCGTTCAACCGTGAGGATCGGGAGGCTGATGGAACGATCCGGGAGAGTCACGCTAACTTGAGCGGACCAGACCGGCGAGACAAGGCAGGCAGAGATCCCCAGGGCCAGTAAAGCGAGGCCGCTCAGGCGAGAACTCATGGTCGCTCGCATTGGGCTAGAGCAGCTCATGCCTTCTTTTCCAAGAGGTTTTGACCCTATCTGTAACACATTCCTCCCAGGCTGTCAAGTAACCTCTTGAATTTCAAAGGATTTCAATTTACTCGATTCTTTTTTGGGCTTCGATCGCTTTTCCAGCCATTAATCCTGATCGTTGGTCGCTATTCTGCGCTGCAGAAACACGAAAGGCCTCACGCGAAATCGCGTGAGGCCTTTCGGAGATTATCCCGGCGGCGACCTACTTTCCCACCCAGTTGCCCAGGCAGTATCATCGGCGCTGGAGGGCTTAACTTCCGTGTTCGGGATGGGAACGGGTGTTTCCCCTCCGCTATTGCCACCGGAAACCCGTCTACATCGGGCCCTGTCTGCGACGCCTCACGGAGTCCGGGGGTTGACGACGACGAACTCCCGAATCCTGGCAAACTGCTTTTTCCCCAAGACATTCCGCGTGACAAGATCGTCCAGCTTGCGATACGGCCTATGCTGGGCGATTCGCTCAGCAATGGCTGGCGTGATTCCCGGGAGCCGTGTCAACTCCTCCAAACCAGCCTGATTGATGTCTACCTTCGTTTGGGGGGGCGCCGGCACGGAAACATCTGCAGTTTCCGGCGACCGGGATTCAGCCTCCCGCCCAACGAGCTGGGCCGCGGCGATCCACGCCACCGCGGCCACGGCCAACGCGCTTCCCGCGCTGATCAAGAGGATCGTGCGTCGCATGGGCAAATGAGAATAGCGATCGGGGTATCCACCCTGCTTCCCGTATTATGATATGCAGAAAGAAATATGGGGTCAAGCCGCACGGCCGATTAGTACCGGTAAGCTGAATCCCTCACGGGACGTACACCTCCGGCCTATCAACCTCGTGGTCTTCGAGGGGCCTTCAGGGGCTTGCGCCCGGGAGATCTCATCTTGGGGGGGGCTTCGCGCTTAGATGCCTTCAGCGCTTATCCCGGCCGAACATAGCTACCCAGCAATGCTCCTGGCGGAACAACTGGGACACTAGCGGTTCGTCCATCCCGGTCCTCTCGTACTAAGGACAGCTCCCCGCAAATCTCCTCCGCCCACCGTAGATAGGGACCGAACTGT
>Ga0315288_10006304_pt1 | contig 15055 bp, 11 predicted proteins | sample YL17G11_20_MG_FD_203454 | JGI IMG/M metagenome (GOLD analysis project Ga0315288, IMG submission 203454) | Sediment microbial communities from Yellowstone Lake, YNP, Wyoming, USA - YL17G11_20 | ecosystem: Environmental > Aquatic > Freshwater > Lake > Sediment | place: USA: Wyoming | collected... | reverse complement strand
TGGGTAGTAGAGGATTGCCTCCTGCGAAATATAGGCCCAGGAAAGGCCGGCCTTGGCAGCTGTTCGCAGGTTGGAAGCCTGTGCTACGTATTGTTACTGGAAGCGGGGTGATTGGCGCGGGAGGGCTCGCTGGCAGATGAGGGCGGGGGGCCCCGCCCGAAGGCGGGGCCCCCGCTGATCACGACCTCACCCGGCCTTATGGCGTCGCGGTGATCTTCACATAGTCAGTGGAGTGGTCATAGGCGCTGCCGCCGACCCAGCCGGTGTGTACTCGTACTTTCACCGTCCCCCCCGAGATATACGGACTCGGGTTCGACGCCGTCGGGGTCACTGTGCTGTCCGAGGTCGTAAGGGTGCTGCTGCTCACCTGGTCCCAGGCGCTCGTGGAGTAGTTGTAAACAGACACCTCTTGCGGCTGGGTGCCCGTGCTGACCTTGCCTTCCACCGTCACCTGAAGGTAGGACAGGCTCCCCAGGCCGGTGTTGTAGGTGTAGGTCACCTGCTCCGTGTACTTGCCGTAGCGTTTTGCCGCCGCCGCGACCAAGTAGACGTTGTCTGACGCGTGTACGGAAGTGTGATCGCCGGACTTGAGGGTGCCGTAGTCCACCGTCAGGGAGGCGCAGAAGTAATCCTGCGCCTGCACTACGGTGATGTAGTTGTTCTTGGTCTCGCTGTCCGAGCCCTGCGCGTTGGTGGCGGTCAGGCTCACCGTGTATGTGTTGGCAGTCGTGTACTGGTGGCTCGGGTTCTGCGCGGTCGAGGTGCCGCCGTCACCGAAGGTCCACGACCAGGAGGTCGGGCTGCCGGTGGTCAGGTCGGTGAAGTACACCGTCAGCGGCGGTGCGCCGGTAGTCGGGGTGCCGGAGAAGTCGGCCACCGGAGGCCCCGGGGCGGCGGGCTCGGTGCCGTTCAGGAACTCCTCGAGATCGGTGTAGCCGTCGCCGTCGTAGTCACCGGTGCCGTTGCGACTCAGGTTCCCGAACTTCGCCGTCTCCCAGGTGTCGGACATGCCGTCGGCGTCGGTGTCCGGGTAGGCGCCGCTGCCGGAGCCGTAGGTCGGCCAGCCGCCTACGTCAGAGGGGTCGTTGATGAAGTTGCCGGTGTCGTTGATCACGTCGTTGATCACGCGAACATCCACCGAGTCGCTTTCATTGCGGAACGTGCCGTCCGCGTTCAGCCCCATGTTCGCGCCGACGTCGTTGAGCACGTCAGTGTAGGCGGCGTCTGCAGTGACATAGGGCGGGAGGTTGCCTGAGTCAAACGGTGACGTCACCTGGTAGGGGGTCTTCGGCGCGTGCAGCAGCTCGGTGCACGGATTCGGGCAGTCCCAGTTGATGAACGACACTATGTCCCACGGGTCCTGCGAGCTACTGGACCGGTTGGGCCCGATGTTGCCATAGGTGTAGTCGCCGGCGTAGACCCGCACGCCCGGCGTGATACAGAGCTCGCTGTGGTACTGGTCGGATATCAGCGAGCGCTTGTAGTAGTTGCCGAAGATGTTGTAGTGCGCCACCTCGACCTCAGGGACGTGGTAGTTGGATGCCGAATCGTCCCCCTCGATCAGGCTGCCATCAATGTCGAAGTGGTCCATGACGTTGTTAATGACCTGGTAGGTCGCGATGGCGCTCTGGTTGCAGTTCTTGGCCTCGGGATGCCGCTTCCTGCTGTGAACCATCAGACTCTTGAGCAGGGTGATGTTGTTGATGGTGTTGTTCGTATTGTTCCCGAAGAGAAAGGCCCCGCGGGCGGCGCCCGGGTGGTTGCCGCCAAGCAGCGCCTCTGCCGCCAGATGGCGCTGGATGGTGATGTCGTGGGCGGAATAACCGGTGGAATTGGGCCAGACTGTCACGCCCGTCCGGGCCGGATGCCAACTCGAGCTGCAGTGATCGAAGATTATGTTATAGGTGTTGCTACCGTTGACGAAGAAGGGCGAGCCGTAGCCCATCTGCACCTTGGAGAACCCGCACCGAACTCTCAGGTAGCGGATGATCACATCATGGGTGGTGATCTTGATCCCTTCGTTCCCCGTGCCCGAGGAACTGAACTTGACGCAGATGCCGTCGCCCGGAGCGGTCTGTCCGGCGACTGTGAGGTAAGGATTGGAGATCACAATGTCCGAGGCGAGCTGGATGATCCCCGCCACGCGGAAGACGACGGTGCGAGCACCGGAGGCGGTGAGAGCCGCCCGGAGACTGCCGGTCCCAGTGTCGTTCAGGTTCGTGACTTGGATGACCGTTCCGCCGCGTCCACCCACGGTGTTCTTGCCATACCCCTCCGCGCCCGGGAACGCGAGCATTGCGAAGGCCGGCAGGCTCAATGCCAACAGCAAAGCAACTGTACATACCAACAGCACTCGAAGCCCTACAGCTCTCACGGTTCGTCTCCTTGGTACAGTGAATGGGGTACTGCAAGCGTCACGATGCCAGGGGGCACGACTCCACGAACCGCTGTCCCCCAAAGCTCTCCGAACACCGCTGCTGCCCCTGACTCTTCCTCCTTTCAGCCACTCTCGCGGCGCTGGCAGCAGTCGAGAACGGTCCGAAAAAGCTCTGCCTCATATGGTACCTACAGACTGAACCTCTGTCATTGCATCTCCACACATGTTTCTTGCACGTCAGTGCAGTCATTGGAGACAGGTGAATAGTGGGTAGTAGAGGATTGCCTCCTGCGAAATATAGGCCCAGGAAAGGCCGGCCTTGGCAGCTGTTCGCAGGTTGGAAGCCTGTGCTACGTATTGTTACTGGAAGCGGGGTGATTGGCGCGGGAGGGCTTGCTGGCAGATGAGGGCGCGAAAGCCCGGCGGCGGTAGTCGGCTGGGGTGAGACCGTGGTGCTTCACGAAATGGCGATGGAGATGGCTCGCGTGCACGAAGCCGGTCTGCTCTGCGATCGCCGTGACCGGCAGATCTGTATCGAGCAGCGCGCGGGCCGCCAGTGCGAGGCGGGAGCGGATTTCGAACTGCCCGAAGCTTATGCCCATGGTGCGGGCAAAGGTCTGGTGGAAGGATGACGCGCTCATCCGGCAGGCATCCGCGGCTGCTTTGGGGGGTATCCGGAGGGCGGGCTGCGCGTGAACCAATGCGAGCGCGGGGATGATGCGGGCGAGATCGTCCGCCCGAATAGCGGAACCACCGCGCGCGCCGTGAGGTGGCCGCCAGTTGCGCTGGAGCATTATCAGCAGGTCCATCACCAACAGACGGACTATAGTGCGCCAGCCCGGCTTCTGCTGGTCAGACTCGTCACCGAGCCGGATCCCGATCTCCTGGGTCCGTCGTCGCATCTCCGGCGTTGTTACCCGGGGCCGCTTGCTTGCTGGCACGGTGAAGATGCGCAATAGATTGAGGTTCGGCTCCAGCCCGTCATCAATGAACTCCGGCAAGAAGCAGACCAGGACGATCTCGGCGCCTGATTTGAGGATCCGCCACGCGTGGGGTTCCCACATGCCCCCGAGCCAGATGTCTCCCGGCTCGGGGATCATGGTGAAGTCACCAAAGACAAGCTCGTAGCCGTTGCTAATGCAGATGCCAAGGTCTATCCCCTTGTGTACGTGGACGTGCAGCGGACCGATCTCGCTTGCCTCACCCTTTCCACTCACCCACACGGGGTTGTTCGGCGTCAGCCCGTGATCGTAGAGCACCGCCTGCTTCACCCAGTCGGGCTGCCCACGCCTTTTCGACTGGTTTGCGCGTCTCATGGTGAGATTATACCGTAGCCTTCGCATAATGGAAAGCTATTCCTGGGGATATTGCCTCCCACGATAGCGCATATTTCTTGGAGTGAACCCCTCTGACTGGACAGTTCAGGGGGTCGCGATAAGTACCCTCTGACGGGCTGTTTTCAGGTTGTGCTCGAACTCGGCCGGGGGCAGGTAGCCCAGGGCCGAGTGCAGCCGTTCTCGGTTGTAGATCTGCTCGATGAAGGCGCCGATGGAGCCGGCCGCCTCCTCGAGATTCCGGTACTCGGTCAGGTTCACCTCCTCGTGTTTTAGGGTCTTGAAGAAGCTCTCCGCCTGGGCGTTGTCATAGGGGTTGCCCCGCCGCGACATGCTGATGCGCAGGCCCGCGTCGGTGAGCAGTTTGACGTACTCATCGCACGCGTACTGCATTCCCCGGTCGGAGTGGTGGATGCACCCAGGCGGCGGACGGCGATCCGCCAGCGCCGCCTGCAGCGCGGCCACGGTGAGAGTGGCCTCCAGGCTGCGGGACAGGGCATAGCCCACCACCCGCCGCGAGAACGCATCCAGGATCACCGCCAGGTAGACGAACTCCCACCGCAGCCGCACATAGGTCAGGTCCGCTACCCACAGCTGGTTGAGGCCCGTCGGAGTCACTTCCTGACAGAGGTTGGGATAGACCCGGAAGCCGTGTCGGGAGTCGGTGGTCGAGAGCCATTTTCGCCTGCATTTCACTAGCAAATCTGACGCTCGCATCAGCCGTCCGCCTGAGGCGGACTTGTGATTCACCGCGAAGCCCTCTCGCTGGAGCTGCCGGGTCATGCGCCGATAGCCGTAGCGGGGGAAGCGCAGAGCGATCTCTTCGAGGCGATCCCGCGGATCGGCGTCCGCCTGGCGCTTCTCTGGAGACGCGCCCCCGGGCTGGCAGTAGTAGCTGCTGCGCGCCAGTCCCATCAGCTCACACCCCCGCGCGACCGAGCCGCACGCGGCCCGCTCAGCGGCGATGAAGCCTCGCTTCTCCGCTGGAGCGTGTAGGCCACGGCCCTTTTTAGCAGGGCGTTCTCCATGGTGAGCTGGCCCACCATTCGCTCCAGTTCCAGGATGCGCTGCTCTTGGTTCTGGCCTACCTGCTCGGGGTCAGCCAGCCGGCCCTGCGCGTACTGCTCTCGCCAGTTGCGCACCACCGTCTGGCACAGCTCATAGCGCCGGCACATCTGCGCCATGCTGGCCGCGCCGGCCAGCACCTCCTCCACCACCTGCCGCTTGAAGGCCGCACTGAATCTTCGTCTCACTGCCATGATGAGGCTCTCTCTTTCCCGCCTCATCAGAGAGTGCTACATCCCGCCCCATTCTGTCCAGGCCCAGGGGTGCAGTCCATCTTTGCACTGACGTGCAAGAAATATGTGTGGAGATGCAATGACAGAGGTTCAGTCTGTAGGTACCATATGAGGCAGAGCTTTTTCGGACCGTTCTCGACTGCTGCCAGCGCTGCGAGAGTGGCTGAAAGGAGGAAGAGTCAGGGGCAGCAGCGGTGTTCGGAGAGCTCTGTGGGACAGCGGTTCGCTGTTCACGACAGCAGTAGAACTTTGGGAGGCTGAAAATCCAATGATGAACCGACGTCGTGGCTTTACGTTGATTGAGCTGCTAGTGGTGATCGCGATTATCGGCATCCTGGCAGCAATGGTGTTCCCTGTTTTCGCCCGGGCGCGCGAATCGGCCCGCAAGGCGGTCTGTCTGTCCAATGTGAAGAACATCGCCCTGGCATTTCAGATGTACCTGGGAGACAATAACGACACCTTTCCACCAGGGGAACACGACCCCGAGGCGCTTGCGTTCTTTGGGGCTCTGGGTTGCTATCCTGAGTACTCCCAGGTGGTCTTTGTCAACCCATACCGGCGGTTCCAGGTCGTGCTCGATGAGTACGTCAAGAACCGAGACGTCTGGCGATGCCCTAGCTCGACAATGATCTGCTACCCGAACGCCGTCCTCGGGACCAACTGGCTCGATGAACTGATGACCACGGACATTAGCGTCTGGGGCGACGGCGGTCTCGCTATCCCGTGTTCGATGGATGTCTGGCCGCCGGGCTGGGGCGGAGATCTGACCGATTCGCTCGTGCAGGGCACGGTGATAGATCCAAGTAATGGTGACGTTCCGTTCGGAAAGATGTTCGAGTCCAGCATAGGGGCCAACCAGTATTACCTCTACGACAAGAAGCTCTCTGCCCTTGACCCCGTGAAGCAGGTCGTAGCTGGTGACAGCGTGATGTCCTCTATGATAGTCCCCAGTATGGTCATCTTCCCGAACGCTTGCATGGCCTTTAATGGTTCCGAGGCTGACGAAGACTGCAATCTCAGCATTGCGGGATTTGTACATGCCGACGAGAAGCACGCCATTTACGATGGTGGTGGGTCCATCACGACCAAGTACACCCGGCATCTGGGTGGCAGCAATCTGGCCTTTGCCGACGGACACGCAGCCTGGTGGCCTGCAAGGCGGATCATAGAAGCCTTACCTAGCGGCCATTTGAAGACGAAGATCAGCGATGGGGACGGCAGTGTCTTTATCGCCCCAGTGCCGTCAGGCAAGTGGGATGGCTGTCTGTGTGAGTACAGGGGCTGATTGCAGTATAGGGCTCTGCTACTAGAGCACCCGATAGTCGTATCAGAGCCAGAGGGGGAACGAGGAACACGGAGCGCCCCGGCGGATGCGTGCCGGGGCGCTCCACTTGGCTGGGCGCCGTGATTGACAGGCAAGATAGGGGCATGGTTGTGGAGGGAAAGCAGATGGTGGCAGTCGGTGAGCAGAACACGGAGCCGTTGTGGAACCCAGCGGACCGCAAGGAGGTCTTCAAACGGGGGTTGTCCGTGACCTGGGGAGGAGAGCCCCGGCTCGGTTCGATCATCGGGGAAGAAGAGATCGCGGCAACAGTGCAGGCGATCCGCGATTCTATGGACCCAAATGTCGGCTTCGGCATGAGCGACGGCGAGGTGGAGGAGTTCGAGGCCGCCTTCGCCGCTTATGTCGGTACGAAGTATGCCATCTCCTGCAATGGCGCCGGCACCGGCATTGACATGACGCTGATGTGCCTGGATCTTGAACCGGGTGACGAGGTCATCACTCAGTGCGTCAACTTCCGCGCAGTGCCGATGGCGATCGCGGGACAACGCGGCAAGATCGTGTTCGCCGAGGTTGATGAGACGCTTCAGCTTGATCCGAATGATGTCGAGAAGAAGATTACGCCGCGCACCCGCGCCATCTATCCGACCCATATGAATGGCATGTCGGCCCCGATGGATGATCTCCTTGAGCTGGCCCAGCGCTATCCCCATCCGGAGCATGGCCCCTTGAAGGTCATCGGTGATGCCGCCCGCGCCAACGGAGGCAGTTACAGGGGCACCAAGATCGGCAAGCTGGGGTGGATGAATGTCTTCAGCTTCCACACCATGAAGAACATGACCACGCTGGGAGAGGGTGGGGCCATTACCACCGACGACGACACCCTGATCCCCATCCTCAAGGAACTGCGGCAGTTTGGCGGCGTGGGCTGGGGTTCGAACTACAAGATGAGCAAGTGCCAGGCGGCGGTGGGGCTGGTGCAACTAGCGAAGCTGGACGCCATGATCGCCGCGCGGCGGCGGCTGGCGTTGGCCCGCCATGCGATGCTGGAGGGGTGTCCTGAACTCACCTTGCCCATCGAACCGGAGGGGCACGAGCACTCCTACTACCTCTACTCGATCCTGGTGTCGAAGGCCTGGCAGGGGGAGAAGCGCGACCGGCTGACGGTACTGCTGCGAGATGAGTATGGGGTGATTACTGTGGTCGCTAATCCCCCGGTGCAAAATGACTTTGCGTATCTTCGCAAGCTGACAGCGGATCAGGAACTGCCGGTCTCACAAGAGATTGGGCGACGTCTTTTCTGCCCACCTATCCATCCCGCGATGTCCGATGAGGATAACCAGTATATCGCGGCCGCCATCTGGGAAGCGGTGGAGCGGGTGCGGGCTGAGGCCTAACGCAGGCCAGCCTGGAAGATCAACTCCATCATGTCCGAGAAGCGACTAGCTATCCCTAGAAGAGCAGGTGGCGTCACCTGGCGCGCGATAGTCGTCTCGCTGGTATTACTACCAGTGCTGATTGTGGTCGGCTTCTACGCCACCATCGTCTACAAACCTGACGACTATCTGTCGTGTATTCCACCAGCAGCCCAGTTCCACGTCCTGATGCTGCTGGCCGCAGTTGGGGCGCTTCCCCTCTTCCGGCGATGGGGTCTGACGCGGCGCGAACTCCTAGCAGTCTACTCCATCCTGCTGGTGGCGGCGCCAGTGATGGGGCGGGGCATGCTCTATTGGATGATCCCCAAGAGTATCGTCTACTACTACCTAGCGCGGGCGAATCCGGCCTGGGAGGCAGGCCTGCTGCCTCTGGTTCCTTCATGGTTTGCGCCCAGTGACACGGCTGCGGTGGAGGGATTTTTTCTCGGCAAGGCAAGTGTACCCTGGTCGCTCTGGCTTGTACCGATGGCCGCCTGGCTCTCGTTCGCGGTCGCGCTCTACATCGCCGTTGCCAGCCTGCTCAGTATTTTGCAGCAGCAGTGGATCCGCAACGAACGGCTCTCCTATCCGCTTGTGCATATTCCGCTGGACGTGATCTCTGACAGGACACTGGAGGGTGAGCCCGCAAGGCTTACGGCGGATCGGTTGCTCTGGATCGGCGTCATCATATCCTTCGCGTTGAACTTCCTCAGCCAGCTCAGCCTCAAGATTCCATCGCTGCCGCAGATCCCGCTCGGGCCCGTGCGAATTATCCCGCCGGCGAATGTCGGGCCGCTTGCGGGGCTGGGGGGATATGACCTGGTGCTATGGCCGTGGCTGATCGCGCTTGCCTACCTGATCCCAAAAGAGTTGTCCTTCTCCTGCTGGTTCTTCTGGCTGGTCCGAGTGGCAGTAACGGTGGCTGCCATCGCGGCGGGAGCACCGCCGCAGAGCTCGCAGGGCTGGTGGGACCCTTCGTTCCCTGCTCCGTATTACCAAGGTACCGGCGCGGTGTTCGCATTGGGGCTATGGATGCTCTGGACGGCCCGCAAGCACCTGGCGCGAGCGACGCGTATCGCGTTCGGTTGGGGTGCGCCAGGATCGGATACCGAGGAACCTGTGCCATACCGAATGGCCTTCGTCGGCATCGCCACCTCCGTCGCCTGGATGGTCTGGTTTCTCCATCTAGCTGGGTGCCGCTGGGGTTTCGGCATGCTGTTCGTATTTTTCCTCCTCGGTTACTACCTGATGTGGGCACGCCTGCGGGCGGAGACGGGATTGGGATTTCTTGCATTTCCGCTGGACATCCAGGACCTGATGACGGGCCCGCTCGGGACTACGGCGCTGCAACCGCGAGAGCTCATCGCGGCATCCTCGGCACGGTGGGCCGGATCGTACGGGGAAGGGATGTCCTTTGACACATCCACCGCCAACCTCTCGGATTCGTTTAAGATCGCTGACGCCGCTGGGATAAACAAGCGCTACCTCATGTGGGTGTCGTTCGCGGCGCTCAGTGTCGCGCTGCTCTTCGGGACGTACGTGACACTCGCAGGCACCTATCACTTCGGGTACTTCGGCACCGCCGTGGGAGCCGCGCCCTTCTACCCTTCGCTCCAGACCCGGACCGATGCGGCCGCCGTCTTTGCCAACCTGCAGACCCCGACGCCGATGGAACCGAATGGACTCATCATGATGGCCGCTGGCGCCGTGGTGGCAGTGGTGCTGGGGGCGATGCGGCTGCGCTTCTACTGGTGGCCATTCCACCCGATCGGCTACCTTGCGGCGAACTGCTGGGGATGGAGCTGGTACTTCACGCCCTTCGTGCTAGGATGGCTGGGCAAAGTGCTGGTGGTACGCTACGGCGGACTGCGCCTTTACCGTCAAACCGTCCCCCTCGCCGCCGGCCTTATCGTTGGCGACATCATGAACCGACTGGTGTGGATTGTCGTCACAATGGTGACACAGGGGCGAGTGTGAGTCTCAGGTGTCAGCTTACCGAAGTTGATCCCGCTGCTAGCGATTCGGAGAAAACGAGATGGAGAGCCTCTTGTTCCTGATATGTATGGCATTGGCAGTAGGGCTATGCGCGTCGACTGCGATGGCGGCGATACCGGCCTTCCCGGGAGCGGAAGGCTACGGGAAATGGGCGCAGGGCGGTCGCGGCGGGCGGGCGCTATTCGTCACGAATCTCAACGATGCCGGGCCGGGCAGCTTTCGCGCGGCCTGCGAAGCGGAGGGGCCTCGTATGGTGATCTTCCGCACCGGCGGGACGATCACGCTGAAGACACCACTCACCATCGCCAATCCCTATCTTACCATCGCCGGCCAGACGGCCCCTGGAGGAGGCATCTGCATCACGACCGAGCACTGGCGGGGCGATAAGAGTGCACTTTCCATTCGGACGGATGATGCGGTATTGCGGTACCTCAGAATCCGCACCGCGCCCCCACCCCCGCCTGGCCCCGGCGATGATCGTTATAGCTACGCATGGATCGATCCGATCTCTCTCTGGGGCAAGGAAACCTGTAACATCATGCTGGACCACATCTCGGCGAGCTGGGGGTCGAAGGACGCCATCCGATCTTGGGCCGGTCCGCGCGACGTCACCATTCAGCACTGCATTATGTCCGAAGGCATCACGCCGTCGTTGCACTCGAAGGGCGCGCTCGCGGCCGGTGGCAGCGATCGGTTCACCTTCTATCGGAACCTGTTCGCGCATAACCAGGGACGGAATCCGTACATCAAGGGAAAGGACGAGAACGGGACCGGCACAGTTGCCACCTTTCAGGTCACGAACAACGTCATCTATGACTGGGAGTACTATGCGATGGAGGTGGGTGTAGATGACTCGCTCTTCTGGTCCCCGACCCCCGGGGACACGCGCGCGAATCTGGTTGGGAACTACTTCAAGGGTGGGCCGAGCACTGATCCTCGCCGGCATGAGGTCGTCGTGGGCAAGCAGGGAACGGTGAGACTCTACCTGGCCGACAACATCGGCCCGCACCGCCCAGGTGGCTCTGGAGACGAGTGGGAGATCGTCGGCCTCCGCTGGCTCAGCCTGGACAAGGAGGCGCCAGCAGGTATTCCTGCCCCGAAGATGCCGTATCAGGCGAACGAGCCGTTTGACCTGGAGACACTCCCGCGCGCAGTATCGGCGCAGACGGCCTACGAGGAAGTGCTGCGAGACGTTGGCGCGACCAAGCCGATGCGCGATGCAGTAGACAAACGCGTCATCACCCAGGTAAGGAACGGCACCGGCCGGATCATTGCCGATCCGTCAGAGGTGGGAGGCTGGCCTGCCTTAGAGGCAGGCCAGCCTTACCCGGATGAGGATGGAGACGGGATGGATGATCGCTGGGAATTGGCCCAGTTCGGTTCGCTGGACAACGACGGGCGTGCGGACTCGGTAGGGGATGGCTATACGGACTTGGAACGGTTCCTCGAGACGCTGGTGTAGTTGGGCCGTTGGCCGTAAAACTATCTGAGGGTGGAGTAAGCTGCTGTGTTTGTCTTATTAATAACAATCATCGGGTTGCTCTACGTGGGGTCTTCGATCCTGTTGCGAAGCTGGGTTGCCAACAGCAAGCCAGCACTGCTCGCCGCAGGCATCGTTGGCTTCGCTCTGACTGGTCTCACGTTCGCCTACTCCATGAGATACCAGGGGCTGGCCATTGCCAATATCTTATGGATTGGCCTTGTTGCCGTGCTGTTGACTGTCGTCGCGCGCTGGATTTTCCAGGAAGGGCTCACTTCCCGACAGCTCGCTGGCATTGCTGTGATTATCTGTGGCGTAATCTTGCTCAACAAGTAGCGCGTAAAGGGAGGTTCCTTCCGCCCTGCGCGTTAGCTGCGACAGACGGTGACGTCTGCCGTCTCTAAATGACTATGATAGTTGGAGGCCGAACAATGTTGGAGATGAACTTTGCAGGTGATGCTGATGTCGAAGCTATCGGCGAGGGCTGCCTTGAGGTGCTGGAACGCGTTGGGATGGTGTTCCAGAACAAGGAGATCCTTGATGCGATAGAGGCTTGGGGAGCACGGGCAGACCGCGCTACCAATGTGGTGACCTTTCCGCGGAAGCAATTGCGCGCATTTGTCGAAGGTATTCGCGCTGAGGCGCCAGCACCAGCCACGTCGGTGTCTTTCCGTGCGGCCGGGCTGCCAGGCGTCGGAGGATCTGTGGCCCAGTTCCTCTATGACGATGCCAAGGGAGAAGCGCGGCCGGGCCGGCGGGAGGATCTAGTGGCGGCGGTGAAGCTCGGGAGCGCCTTGCATCCAGAAGCGCCGGTCGGGCATGCACTGCTGCTGAGCGACGTGCCGCCGTTGATGGAGCCGCTAGAGGCCGCGCTGATCATGGCCGAGCATGCGCCTTCCCCGGCGGCCCCGTTCGCCTGGGACGTGCGGCAGATTCCCTATCTGGAAGAGATGGGCCATCTCCTCGGCCTTGAGCGCTGGTATTCGCTGGGTGCGGTATGCATGGCTCATCCCCTCCGCTTCGATAAGAATGTAGCAGACCGCTATGTCCACATGATAAGGCAACAGGAACAACCGGCCGGATTGACCTCAATGCCGGTGCCTGGGGTAAGCGCGCCCATTACCCTTGAGGGCTTTCTGGTAGTCACCGGTGCGGAATACCTGGCGTCGTGGGTGGTGGGGCGCGCGCTGAATCCTAAAGTGGCACTCGGTGGCAGCATGTGGACCGGCACTTCAGACATGAAGATCGGGCACGTGAGCTATAGCGCCTTCGATGCGATGCGCTACTCGCTTGCAACCTATAGCTTTCTCCACCGGTGGTGTGGAGTGACCGTCAGCGTAGGGGGTGGAGAGTATTGCGCCTCTCGGGTTCCCGGTTACTACGCTGCGCTGGAAAAAGTCCATAAGGCGCTTCTTATCGCGGCGTTCACAGGCTCACACCCCTGTATCGGTCAGGGGATGTTGGACAACGGGAAGGTGCTGTCGTTTGCGCAGTTACTGCTGGAGCGTGATTACCAGGTTGGCGCGAACCAGCCGGCGCGTGCGGTTCAAGCTACCCCCGAAAACATGGCGCTGGAAGAGATTGTTCAAGTCGGTCCTGGGCTGGCTGGTGGTCATCTTGGGACTGAACATACCGCACACCATCTCCGGGAATCCCTCTGGCTGCCGGCGTTCGCCCCCCGCGATGGGTGGACGGGAGGCGACGATGAGGCGCGGACACTGGCGCGATGCCGGGAGAAGGCTGGCCGACTGATTTTGCAGGCGGCTATTCCAGAGGGACGGGAGGACGCGCTCGCAGGTATGCGGACTATTGCTGCTCGCGCACGCGAAGAACTGCTTGATTCGGCGTGAGTAAGAGGAGTTGACATGAGAGTAACAATCTCATTGGATGGTGATTGGCGGTTCCATCGAGGAGACTGGCCTCGCACTGAATTCCCCAGTGTGCCAACCTAGTTCGCGCTCCGGGGCGGAGAACTTATTACTCCTGAATTCGATGATAGCGCCTGGCAACACGTTGACGTACCGCACGACTGGGTGATTGAGACCTTCGCACCAAGCGCAACCGTCCGAACAAGCGGCTTCGTAGCAGGTGGCATCGGTTGGTACCGCAAGCGATTCAAGTTGCCGGAGATCCGGGACGAGCGCGTCGCCTGGATCGAGTTCGACGGCGTCTACCGAAACTGTGACATCTGGCTGAATGGGCAGTACCTGGTGAACCATCGCAGCGGATATACGAGTTTCCAAGTCAACGTCACTGATGCTGCCCTCTGGGGCGAAGAGAACATCTTAATTGTCCGCGTGGACGCCTCCGAACTCGAGAGGATGTGTGGTTCAGCACGTCAAGGAGGAAGCATGAAGAAAATTCGCTGGGGCGTAATTGGGGCCGGAGGGATCGCGCATCGCCGGACTTTGCCGGTGTTCTCACAAGTGACGAACTCAGAACTCGTCATCATCATGGATGTCGTCGGCGCCGACGAACTCGGTCAGTTGTATAATGTCGAGGCAACCGACTCCGCGGAGGCGATCCTCAGCCGAGACGATGTGGACGCAGTCTACATCGCCACACCTGTGCAATTCCACACCGAGCAGGTGATCAAAGCGGCGCGGGCGGGGAAGCATGTCCTTTGTGAGAAACCGCTCGCGCGGACTCTCGCGGAAGCGCGAGCGGCCGCACAGGCATGCCTGGAGGCGGGAGTGTTGCTGCAACCCGCTTATATGCTCCGTCACCACGGCGCGCACAAGGAGATGCTACGCGTAATCAAGGCCGGCGAGATCGGTCGCCCGGCCTATGCGAACATGCAATGGTCCTTCAATTATCGCCCCATAGCAGGCGCATGGCGCCAGATCCCAGAGCTTGGCGGAGGGGGATCGTTGGCCGATGTCGGCTGCCACATGTTCGACTTGCTGGAGATGATGCTTGGGCCGATTGCACGGGTCGCATGCCGCACTAACACTCTGATCCAAGACTATCCAGTCGAGGATGTCGCAAGTGTCCTGATCGAATTCGCAAGCGGGGTGCAGGCAACTATGGTAGCCTCCTTCGCCTTCCCGACTCCCATCATGCCGACGCAACTCCACATATATGGCTCAGCTGGGGCTGTTCATGCCCGACGCACGCTAACCCAAGGATCGGATGGCGATGTGTCCATCGCGCTCGCTTGTGACGAAACAGGCGCAGAACGCCCACTCCCTTACGTTGAAGTCAATCCTTACGCCGGACAGATCGAGAACCTGGCCGAGCGGGTCCTACAGGGGGAGAAGCCAACCCTCGCCTCAATGACAGAAGCACTGCGGTCCAGCGCGATTCTCGATGCCTGTTATGAGTCCGCACATACCGGCGAATTTGTGGAGGTTGCACTTTGATACGGAAGAAACCAGAAATCTTCATTCAGGCGGTTGGGTTTGAAGCGCCGGTGGGCTACGCCGCAACCGAACTCGCGCGCTACCTGCCGCAGCTAGCGGAGGTATCCACTCGCGTGCTCCCGGCGCTGGCCGGTCTGCCGGCCGGATCCGACTCCCATATCGTACTCGGTACGAGCTCCCACTTGCGTGGATTGGGATTGGGACATCTGCCTCGGGAGAGCGAAGTCGACGACGCGCTAGCCGTGCTCCCGAAGGGGAGCCGGCTTTACCTTGTTGGAGCAAATCCGCGCAGCGTTCTGTTTGCTGTCTATCGGTTGCTTGAAGAGTTGGGCGCGGTCTTCTTGCGACCAGGACCCGACGGCGAGGTGCTCCCGAAGAGGAGACATCTAGCCCAAGTTCCGCAGTTATGGGTCCGGACTTTTTTTCGTATGCCGTCCACCAGGCGTAGCTGCCCTCGCGCGTCTCTCGTCCCTCGAAACTCCATGTAGTGGAAACGCCTCCTGCCCAGACGA
>Ga0315288_10006303_pt1 | contig 15055 bp, 11 predicted proteins | sample YL17G11_20_MG_FD_203454 | JGI IMG/M metagenome (GOLD analysis project Ga0315288, IMG submission 203454) | Sediment microbial communities from Yellowstone Lake, YNP, Wyoming, USA - YL17G11_20 | ecosystem: Environmental > Aquatic > Freshwater > Lake > Sediment | place: USA: Wyoming | collected... | reverse complement strand
GGCAGAGGGCCCTCAGCACCCCGGTCGTAAGCGTTTTATTTATCCTGATGATCCTCGCGCTGCTGCCGGTGGACTTTTTCATCGCCAGAGCCAGTTCGAGATGCGTGGGCACCTCGCCGGGAGCGGCGACGTTGAACACCTGGCCCGCCGCTTCCTGCTTCTCCCCCGCGAGGACAGCCGCCGCCGCCGTGTCCTCCACGTGCACTACCTGCCACTTTGCTTCACCTCTGCCTGGAACCGGGAGGTAACCGTTGTCCATAACCTGCTTGAAAAGCATCTCGAACATGCCGTCCCAGTTGTGCGGCCCGACGATCGTGGTCGGGCGCAGGATGGAGACCGGGAGTCCGCGCTCGCGCATCGCCTCACGGCACATCAGTTCGGCCGACATCTTGTTGACGCCGTACTCGCCGATAGGGCCGAGAATCGCCGTCTCGGTGCACGGCACAGCCTCCAGCTGTCCGTAAACCTCGGAGCTGGAGACGAACACCATGCGGGATGCGCCTTTCTCGACGCACGCGTTCAGCACGTTCCGCGTGCCTCCCACGTTTATCGCCCGCATCTCATCCGGCTTGACACGCGCCTGAGGTACGACACCTACCAGGTGATACACGACATCCGCACCCTCGCAGGCGCGCGAGACCGCAGCGAGATCTCGAATGTCACCCTTTAGAAACTCAGCTTCAGGTGGCAGCCGCGGGGATTGGACCCGATCGAGGATCCTGACCTCCCGGCCCCGCTCGAGAAGTTGTCTGGCCAGTTCCAACCCTAAAAAGCCGGCGCCACCGGTTACCAGGTCCATCTCAACTCCTTACTGCCGCGATTCCCCCTCCTGCCGCATCGAGGTTACCCTACCTCGGGGGGTCGAACAAGACAAACGAGAATTCAATCCCAGATCCAAGGTGACAGTTACCTTGGATTCATTGACTTCGATATTGCCCTGTGAGAGAAAAGGAAGCAGCACCCGGCTTTTTCACAAGGGGGGATCATGGGCAAGCAGTACCTGATGGCTCTGGACGTGGGAGGCGGCTCCGGCCGGTGCCTCCTCCTGGATGTGGAGACCGGCGCGGTTTCCACCACTAAGAGGGACTGGGTGCATCCTCCTGCCCCGAACACCAACGGCCTCGGGTACGACCTGGACACCGCGGACATCTGGAGGAAGCTCGGCGAGGCATCGCGTGAAGTCATCGAAAAGGTGGGGGCAAAGCCGGGCGAGATACTGGGTGTAGCGGCCACCAGCATGCGCAACACCACGGTCGCCCTCGACGCCGGGAACAACGTGATATTCGGAACCCCCAACCTGGACGCGCGCGGCCTTGGGGAAGGCCTTGTCCTGGGTGCGGAGCAGGGCAGGGCGATCCATGAGACCGGCGGCCATTGGCCGAGCCCGCTCTTCACCGGCAGCCGGCTCCTGTGGATGAAGCAGAACGCGCCCGACCTGCTCGAGAAGATCTCGAGGCTGCTGCTCCTCTCCGACTGGATCGGGTTCCGCCTGGGCGGCGGGATCTTCGCCGAGAGGTCCCAGGCTGGCGAAACGCTCCTGTTCGACCTGAGAAAGCGCGAGTGGGCTTTCGACCTTATAGAGTCCCTGGGGTTTGACAGGGGCCTTTTCCCCGAGACCATAGATGCCGGGACGATCATCGGGAAACTCTCGGAAGAGGCCGCATCCCATCTGGGCCTTCAAGCGGGTACCCCTATCGCCGCGGCCGGGGCGGACACCCAGTGCGGACTTTTAGGGTCGGGCGCGGTCCATAACGGCGATCTCGTCGCGATCGCGGGCACAACGCTGTCGATACAGCTTACAACCGGTGAACTGGTGCTGGACGACGAGGGCCGCCTCTGGAGCGGCGCGCATGTAGTCCCGGGCCTGTACGTGCTGGAGAGCAACGGCCTGACTTCCGGTTACGTCCTGGAGTGGTTCTCGGGCATCTTGTATTACGAATACGAGAATCCCATACAGGCCCTGTTCAGCGAAGCGGCCCGTTCGGTGCCCGGTGGCCTAGGCGTTTACTCTACCCTGGGCGTGGACATCTTCGATGCCCGCAGCCTGGGCATACCTACGGGGAACCTGACAATGTCCCACATGGTGACACCCGGCTCGGAGGCCGGCCGCAGGCATATCAGCCGCGCGCTGATAGAAGGTATCGCGTACTCGACGAGGGCGAACATCGAACAGATCACCGCGGTGACAGGTTCCGAACCGCGGCGGATCATGGCCTCGGCGGGCATGTCGAAGAGCCTGCTTTGGACCCAGATAGTGAGCAACGTCTTCGGCAAAGAGGTAGAAGTGCCGTATACCCCCGAGGTCTCGTCCCTGGGCGCGGCCATCTGCGCGGGTGTGGGGGCGCAAGTCTTTCCGGACCTCGTCACAGGCGCGGAGCGCATCACGAGGAACGCGAGGGAACACGTTCCCGGAGAGCACTCGGAGAAATACCAGAGCCTGTATGCCGGATGGAAAGAAGTGCTTGACAAGAGGGCGGAGGCCGATAGCCATGCCTCGAACCTCATGACCATGGTTCTCCTGGAGGCTTCGGCATCGGCGCCGAAAGCCGCTGAGCCATCTTTCAAACCGCGGATACTGGTCACCGCAGAAGTGGATGAGGTCGCCCTGGACGAGCTCAGGGAAATCGGAGAGGTCGAACACAACCCCTGGCGCGAGGCGAAGAAGGTCTATGACGGCGGCAAGGAACTGCTGGGCGTTCTCGGGGGGTACAATGTCTTCATAACCGAGATGGACGTCGTCGATTTCGAGGCTATCAAAGGGCTCCCGGAGCTGAAGGCGATCGCGAGCTGCCGCGGAAACCCCGTCAATGTCGATGTCGAGTCCGCCTCCGCCTACGGGATACCGGTTGTCCATACCCCCGGCAGGAACGCAGATGCCGTTGCGGACCTGGTGGCCTCTTTCATGATCATGCTCTCGCGAAAGCTCCCCGGCTCGGCCATGTTCCTGAAGACGGCGGGCGTAAAGGAGGGCGACCTGGAGAAGATGCTGGACGCCTACATGACCTACGAGGGCCACGAGCTCTGGCGCAAGACGGTCGGCATAATCGGGCTTGGCAATGTCGGGTCCGCGGTTGCCAGGAGACTCAAGGCGTTCGGCGCGAAAGTCCTCTTCTACGACCCCTATGTCGACGCGGAAATCGGGGTCATGGTCAACGCTCAGAAGGTCTCGTTCGAAGAGTTGCTCTCAACATCCGATTTTGTGAGCATTCACGCGTCCAAGACAGAAGAGACCAGGAACATGATCGACCGCGAGGCCTTTTCGATGATGAGGGAGGGCGTGTTCTTCATCAACGCCGCCCGCGCCTCTATCGTTGACCAGGACGCGCTTCGCGAGGCACTCGAGTCCGGCCGCCTTGCCGGGGCCGCGATCGACGTGTTCCCCGTCGAGCCTCCCGCCTCCGACGACAGGATAGTATCCAGGGACAACGTCATCACCACGCCCCACCTGGGCGGCAACACCTTCGAGGTGGCGGCCCACCAGGGATCTATCGCAGTGGAGCAGTTGAAGAAGCTGATGAGGGGAAAGACGCCAGAACACATCCTGAACCCCGAGGTGATGGAAGGCTTCGACTGGACCCGCCCTCGCCCCGAACCTTCCAGGAGCGAGCTGGAGCGCCTGGCCAACCTCGACCGGCCCACAATCCTCTACTGACGCAATGGGGTCAGGTCTTGAATCGTGAATTTATGCGAACACCCGGGGTCAGGTCCAACACACCAGGACCTTACCTCTTCATTCCTTTTCTCCTCCCCCTTAACGGGGGAGGATTAAGGTGGGGGTGACCGGCTATACACCAACCCCCCCATCCCAACCTTCCCCCCTCAATGCGAGGACAACCAGGTTCAGGCAAGCATCGGCAGGGCTTTTGAAAGGTCAGGACCGGTCACGGGCTGACAAGGACCTCGACCTGTGCGGGTGTGCCCGGCTTCGTTGCGCTGGTCCCCGGCTTGTTTTTCCCCATTTCTACCCGCGCGTAGACGAGCTCCTTTCCAGGGCTCCCCGTAACGGGCACCGTACGCGTCACCTCGCCACCCTGAGCCTGGTAGGCACCCGGCCGCCAGGGCAGCACCGCGCTGAGCCCTCTCAACTCAACAGGCACGCCGAGGTAGCTAGAGACCCGCCACCCGTTTTCACCTCCGAGCGCCTCTACCAGGAGGGCCGACCTGTCCAGATGGTCAAGGTCCGTTTTACCGCCAGGGTTCGAACCGACTTTTCCGAAGCAAACGCTTTGGACCTTCCGTTCAAAGACGAGTGCTTCGATCAGATCGTGTCCACCTTCGCCATGAAGCACTGGCCGGACAGGGAGCTTGGTCTATCTGAGATAAAAAGGGTATTGGTGCCTGGTGGGACCGCCTTTATCACTGAATACAACAGAGACTATACTGACGAGGAGTATGAGCGATTCTATAAAAGAGGGAAAGCCGTGTTCGGAAAATACCTCTCAACTCTGCCCACGACTCCCATAGGAGTCCGGTGGGCAGTTAAGCAGGGCCTTTCACCCGATGAAGCCGCTGACATAGCCCGGAATGTAGGGTTCAGAGAGATCTCCGCGGGAAGAATAGAGGGTTGGCCGTACCTCAAGTTGATGCTGAAGAAGTAGGGAACCCACCAGTGGATCTCCGGCCACCGTGTGCAGGATACACAGTGAGATCTATATTCCTGTATTGCTGGTAATCGCTTGATCGTGGGGAATATCGTTGGTGGGCCAATCCACTCCGGTGATCACGTTGGTCGGCTTGATGATGGCATAGACATCCTTCCCCTCAGCCAGGCCCAGGCTCTCCGCCGACGCCTTTATGATAACGGAGACGACCTCTCTTCATAGTCCACACAAACAGGAATGCGATGGTGCAGTATACTGGGCCGATCACGTAGCTGAGGTATGGCTTCCACATGACCAGGAGCAAGACGGTGGCCACCCCCGCGGCCAACAACACGAAGTAGTAATAGGTCAAGGGCATCCTGAACCTTCTCACCAGCAGAAGAATCCCCGCTATGAAGATGAAGCTGAGCGTTGCGCCAAGGAAAGCTATTTTGAACGTCGCGCACAGCGATGCCAGGGCTGGACTCGCCCGCCCGACCGGAATCCCACGCCTCATCATCGATAGTAGAAAGACATTCTCCATAGCGTCGAATATCGCGGCAAGGGCCGGGGCGAGGACAAAGAAGAAGCCGACCTCCTGCTGTCTGCCTTTGAGCCTTCGTGCAATCAAGAGAATACACAATCCGGCGAACAGCGCATAGACGACCAGGTACAGGTTATCGACATGGTGCGCGAATATCTCGAAGCGAACATCAGGTGTCCCCCAGGCCCGCAAGATCCTGTGTGTCATACCACGAGTCCAGACCAGCTCGAAGTCCAGCACGCCGTAGCCCGACGAGGCCCGCAGCGCGCGTTCGTTGAAGACGAAGAACAATGTCAGGAAGAAGAACGGGATGGACGATAGTAGGGCAACCAGCGCAACGCTGCTGTCTTTCGGAACTTCTCTTATTTTTTCAAATGTAAATCTTTTCATCACAGGCCTCGCCGCCATGGGCCACGGGCTTACGCGGGCGTCACGTCTATCTCGAGCGCCCATTCCTCAGGCGGGAACGGAGCCCCCTGCTGCTGTGCCCGAGAAGACGCTGTCATGTTTGCTCCTTGGCACGCTTCGTCGTTCGCCGACTGGCTGGCCGCTCTCCGCAGAAAGCATACCCGAAACCAGTCAGTTTATATACATGCGACTTCTGCCGGAGGTTGTAAAAACCCAGCATTTCAAGCTCAAATCGGATTGCTTTGCTTAGATCTCTTGAGACTGCGACTTACCGGTTGGTGGGCCAGGCAGGTCTCGAACCTGCGACACCCGGATTAAAAGTCCGGTGCTCTGCCAACTGAGCTACTGGCCCGGCGCGACTAATTATAGCGCAAGACCGTTGGAGTTTAGCACCGGCCCAGGGCCCGTTCAAGGTTGAAAGAGGGATATCGATCGTTCCGGGCGAAAAGCCATCCTGACGGGAGTCTACGCCGGAAAAAGGCCTTCAGGCCGGGAGCGCCGTTCGTAGTTCGTGTTAGTATGGTCGCGGCCTGACGAAGGGAAGGGAATGGCCGAGAAGCCTGATTCCACCACAATGATCGGAAAGATCCGGGAGAACGCGGCGTCCCTGCGCCAGACGCTGCTCGGTGCTTTCGGCGTAATGGTAGTCGCGTTCACTATCGCCAGCGCACTCAACTACCTCTTCAACATAATCATGAACCGCATGCTCGGTACCGAGGCCTACGGCGATTTCTATTCCCTCACCGCGATCTTCCTGATCGTGACCCTCGGCGCCACATCTGTCCAGGCAGCGATAACAAAGTACACCGCTGAGTTTGAGGCGACCGGTGATCAAAACAAGACCCGTATCCTGCTTCGGAGCTACACGCGCGGCCTGGCCCTTGTCGGCGTCGGCGTCCTGATACTGAGCGCCGCCCTCGCGTTACCGGTTGCCCACGTGCTCAAACTCGAGTCCCCGTTGTTCGTGATCATCCTGGGATCTTCGATCGCGGTGACCCTTTACATCACGCTGCCCTACGGGCTGCTCCAGGGGCAACAGAAATTCCTCGGGCTCGGCGCCGCGGCGATTTCGACGGCAATGTTGAGGATCCTCGCCGGGGTAGTGATGGTCTTGATCGGATTCGGCGTGTACGGCGCGCTGGGCGCGGGGACGGTCGGGGCGGTTGTCGTGGCCGTGGCTGCCAGCTACTACTACCGCGACATGTACCGGGCGCCCGTTGAGAAAGTCGAGGATTTCCACGCCTACGACACCCTCAAGTTCATGGGGCCCGTCGTGCTCGCTTCGGTGCTGATCATCCTCCTCACCCAGATAGATGCCATCATGGTCAAGGCTCTTTTCTCGCGTTCGATGGCGGGCCGGTATTCCTACGCTGCCCTTGCCGGCAAGGCTGTGCTCTTCTTCCCTGAAGGCATTGCTGTGGTGATGTTCCCGAGGGTCAACCAGTTGAGGGTCCAGGGCAAGCCGACCAGGCGCGTCCTTGTACTGAGCCTTGTCAGCGCGACCGTCATGGTGGGAGCCGTCGCCGCTTTCTACGTGATTTTCCCGAAGTTCACCATGTACGTATTCGCCGCGAAGAAGGGGCAGCACATGGCGGACGCGGTCGCCCTGGTCGGCCTGTTCGGGATTGTAATGGCTCTCTTCGCCCTGGTAAAGCTGCTCGCCCTCTATCACCTGGCACTCGAGAAATACCGCTTTATCTGGCTGTTCGTTGTCGCCGGTATCGTCGAGGTCGGCGGAATCCTGCTCTTTCACGGTTCCCTCAGGGAGGTCGTGCGCGTCCTGTTCGCTGTCAGCGCGTCACTGTTCGTTGTGAACCTCATTCTGGCCTTCCGCGAGCGCCCTCAAAAATCAGTGGAATAAACATTTCAGTAATCCCGCATTTGTGCCGAATAGATACTTGAACGTGGCTTTTGCTCGGGAGAATTTGATTTGGGCACGACAGGGAGCAATCCGGACAAGGGGAAAACTGCTGTATCTCACGGTACTAACGGTCGCAGGCGTAACGACACCGTCGTAATGGGAGCGGTCCAGAGAAAGCTCGAGGCGCTCTACCCATACATGGACGGCCACTGGCAGAGGATCGCCTTCGAGGCCGCGGCGCTGGGAGAAGAGATCGACTTGAGCACGGAAACCCTCGAGCAGCTTCGGGAGTGCGCCTACCTGATGGATATCGGGATGATCGACGAATCGATCCACGCGCTGGTGGCGAACTGTACGAAGACCGGGGTTGACTACATGCAGAACCCGGACATCAGGCGCTCGGTCGAGAAGCATCCCGTGATCGGGGCGCAAAGGCTCAAGGAACTGGGGTTCCCCGAACCGATCGTCCTGGCAGTCAGGCACCATCACGAGTGGTTCAACGGTTGGGGATACCCGGACGGTCTTGCCGGGCAGGCAGTCCCGGTGCTGGCGCGCGTGCTGGCGGTGGTGGACGCGTTCGTCTCGGTCACTTCAGACCGTCCGTTCAGGGCGGCCTGCACGCAGGCTGAGGCACTCGAGGAGATAAACGGTTACTCAGGCGTACAGTTCGATCCCATGGTAGTGCCAGCCCTCGAGAAAGTGGTCAGACGCAAGAACCATGTAATCAAGTCCCTCCTCGACAAGACCCTCGAATAACCCCGCCGATGGGGTCAGGTCTTGAATCGTGAATTTTTTCGAACACCTGGGGTCAGGTCTCAAACCCGGCTTTCTCTGTGAGATTCACGCTGTGGGGTAAGTCTCTGCTCTTGCCCCGGAGCGGCTTTGATGGCGCCAGGGCTAATGCGCAAAAGGGGCCGGACCCCGGCATGGACCCCGCCGCGCGTTATCAGGGGAGTTTGTCATCACCGGCCTGTGAGATATCATATTTGGAAGTCAGTTACCGATGCAGGAAAAAAGACAAGGGGGAAGTTTCATGTTTAACGGGATCTTTCACATCCGCGAGCCCGAAAACGAGGCGGCCCTTGATTACGCTCCGGGGAGCAGGGAACGTGCCGAACTGAAGGCCAAACTCGACGAGATGCTCGCCAACCCCATCGAGGTCCCATGCGTAATCGGCGGCCGGGAGGTTACAACGGGCGACCTGGTCAAGATGACCGCGCCGCACAACCACGAGCAGGTCCTGGGAAGCTATCACCGCGCAGGTGCCCGGGAGGCCGAGATGGCGATCGACGCAGCTAACGAGGCGAAGGTCGCATGGAGCGAGATGGAATGGTCCTCAAGGGCAACCGTGCTCTTAAAGGCCGCAGAACTGCTGTCGGGCAAGTACCGCCAGACGCTCAACGCGGCCACCATGCTGTGCGTGAGCAAGACCTGCCACCAGGCCGAGATCGACTCCGCCTGCGAGCTGATCGATTTCTGGCGGTTCAACCCGTATTTCATGACCGAGGTCTATGATGACCAGCCGATCTCCACCAGGGGGGTGCTCAACTACATGGAACACCGCCCGCTGGAAGGTTTCGTGTTGGCGATATCCCCGTTTAATTTCGCCTCAATCGCCGGCAACCTGCCCACCGCACCGGCGTTGATGGGCAACGCAGTGGTCTGGAAACCCTCGTCGCTCGCGGTACTGCCGGCCTACTACATCACGATGATTCTGAAGGAAGCGGGGATGCCGGACGGGGTGATAAACATGCTTCCGGGGCCGGGGCCCGTGGTCGCACCACCGGTGCTGAACCACCTGGACCTTGGCGGTGTCCACTTCACGGGTTCCACCTACGTCTTCTCGACGATCTGGCTCGCGATCGGCTCAGACATCCGCAAGTATTACTCTTACCCCAGGATCATCGGCGAGACCGGCGGCAAGGATTTCATCTTCACGCATGTCTCTGCGGACCTGGAGGCGCTGGTCACCGCCATTGTACGCGGTGCCTTCGAGTACCAGGGCCAGAAGTGCTCCGCCCCCAGCCGCGTATACGTCCCGAATAGTATCTGGCCGAAGGTCAGGGAGCGCCTGCTCGACGAGACGGCGACCGTGAAGGTCGGAGACCCCTGCGATTTCAGCAACTTTATGTGCGCGGTGATCGACGGCGAGGCGTTCGACAAGATAGCGGGGTACATCGATTTCGCGAAAGAGGACCCCAACCACGAGATCCTCTGCGGCGGGACATACGACAGGTCCGAGGGGAACTACATTCAGCCTACCATCATCGAGAGCAAGGACCCGCGCTCGAAGCTCATGTGCGAGGAGGTCTTCGGCCCGGTCGTAACGGTTTACGTCTATCCGGAAAAACAGTACGAGGAAACACTCGAGCTGTGCAATACGACGAGCCCGTACGCCCTGACCGGTGGGATCTTCGCACAGGACCGGTTCGCGATCGTGAAGGCGGTAAAGGCGCTGCGCGGAGCGGCGGGCAACTTCTACATCAACGACAAGCCGACCGGGGCGGTGGTCGGGCAGCAGCCGTTTGGTGGGGCGCGCGCGTCCGGGACGAACGACAAGGCCGGAAGCTGGCTCAACCTCGAGCGCTGGATCTCACCGCGGGCAATAAAGGAGACGTTCCTGCCCCCGACGGACTACCGCTACCCGTACATGGACGAATAAGTTAGTAAGTTAGGGGTCAGGTCTTGAATCGTGAATTTATGCGATAGTAATGGGGTCAGGTCTCAAAACGTGAATTAATTCACGTTTCAAGACCTGACCCCAGGACTGACCCCAGGGCGGAGACTTTCCAGAAGGTGCCGGTTTGTGTTCACCGCCAGGTTGACACAGAACATGCCCTTCATCGCGGCTACTATGTGTCTTATTTCCCTCGAACTGTAAGCCGCCTGGAAATCGCCTTCCACTTCCACCGGCACCCCGTCAGGGAATGTCAGCAGTGCGCGTACCCAGGACAGGGCTATATACTCGCGCCGGTCGAACCGCGAACGGTCGAGGTCCGCCAGGCAGGTTATCCGCTCTTCGCTCAGCCCCGCGTTCCGACCGAACGCGCTGTGCGTGACCAGTCACGGTGAGCAGTTGTTCGCCATCGCCGTCACGATCATTATCTGTTCACGGAAAGCGGGAGTGATTGCGCGGAGTATGTAGACCTCGGCGAGCGGCAGCGTCAGCCCCGCCAGTTCCCTCAGGTGGTGGATTGCATGCCCCGTGCTCTTGTAGCGCCGGCGTGTTGACTGTTCGCCGAAATCAGGCCAGTCTTCCTCGTGCATCGACACCATGGGGTCGCGCTTCCGCCCGAGCAGGGCGTAAATCCCGATGCCGATTATTCCTGTTAGCGCCAGCCTTCGTACCTTCAAACTCAACCTTCCTGAGGCATGAAAAAGACAGAAGCATTCCATTTCCCATTATGCCACAGCAAAGCGTTTGCGGACATTAGCAGGCTGGCCGTATCGAGAGCTTACGCAAACCGGGGTCAAACAGCGATTTGCGCATACTTTGGTTTCAAGCTTACGCAGCGCAAATCGCTGTTTGACCCCGGTTTGCGCGTGACCGTTGCTCGCGTTAAGGCACCACCCGCACGTGGACCTTCCGCGCGCGCGGGCCGTCGAACTCGCAGAAGTAGATCCCCTGCCAGGTCCCGAGGACCAGCCTGCCCCCGCTCACCGGCACCATTGTGGAGAACCCGACCAGCGTCGACTTCACATGCGCTGCGGAGTTACCTTCGCCATGGCGGTAGGGGCCGTCCCACGGGACCATGCGGTCCAGGGTCGAAGCGATATCCTGCCGAACCGCCGGGTCGGCGTTCTCGTTGATCGTCACGCCCGCGGTCGTATGCGGGACGAAGATGATACAGGCGCCTTCCTCGACCCCTGTCCTCGCGACGGCCGAGGCGACTTCCCCGGTGATGTCCCGCAGGTCGGTCCGTGACGATGTCCTGACTGCCAGCGTTTCCATATGTGACTCCTTTGCCAGATCCCCGGATAGCTCTTGCTCGAAGGATAATAGCAAGCCCGTCGGCCAGGCAAGAAGGCGAGGGTGCGAGGGGAGAGGCGGATCCCCGGAATCAGGCGCAAGTCGCCTTGAAATCCCCAACCGTGCCGGCGCCATACACAGGAGATGAAACGGATGACCCGGCTCGCGCTGATGGATTACAATTCATGGGTGTATCATGTTCAGGAGCCGCTTCCGTCACCGGCTGCACCTAAAGGGTGAAACGACGAACAAATATAAAGGGGCCGCAGTCCGGTAGAGATAACTGGGAGGTATCATGAAGAAGTTCGGGTCACCAGGTCTTATCGCCATTGCGCTTCTGCTTGCAGTCACCCTGGCCGTGATTTCAGGCTGCGGAGGCTCCAAAAGCAACAGTGGCAATGATTCCAGAGGAAAGGCTGTGACGGCGGAAACCGTAGGGGTCGCCATCTACCCAGGCACGGTGCCCGAGGAGGCTTACCCCGGGGTCTATAAGATGGCCACCGAAGATGCATTTGACAGGGTAGTGGCCTTCTACAAGGCGGAGCTTCCCGGCGCGACGTTCTCCGAGATCACCATTCCAAGCGGCAGGGGCGCGTCATTCGTGGTGGACAAGGGGGATTTCCACGGGAACGTCTCAATCGAGGAGAACGTGCCCGAGTCGGGCAGAGTGACCATCACCGTCAGCAGGACTACCGCCAAGTAGCGATCTACCGGCGCGGCGCGCGTCCAGCATACTGCCTTGCGAGCCCGGGTTACCTTACCGACAAGACGAGTGCCCGGCCGCAGGTTCGCCGCCTGGAAGTCCAGGCACCGGTAACTCAGGGCTTGAACCTTCTTCCGGGCTTAAGCACTGAGGTAGGGTAGAACGTCCCCCTCCACATGATGCCACCCCTCACTTTTCCGAGCACACCGGCCCTCACCATAAGTGCCGCCAGAGCCGTGGACGCGAGGGGCGCGAACACGGCGTGAAAGGCCGGCCTTCCGAACCACCTGTTGAAAGCGGCGGACACCCCGATCTGGATGGCAAACAGGGCACGCCCGATCCTCCTCGTTCCATCGTTGCGGCCCTTCACGGCCAGGAGCAGAGGAGAGAGGTCCAGCGCGGTCAGTCCCACCCCGATCGCGCACGTCCTCAGCATGCTGAACCCTCCCAGCGCCGTGAACAGGGCCCTCTCGGAGCCTGCCAGCGCATCACGTACGGTCGGGTAGAAGTTCACCATGACCTGGCCGCGTCCGTACGCGAGCCTCTGCCGCGCACCCGAGGCTTTGAGCATCTGGCCCATTGCCGCGTCGTCCGCCACCTCGAGCTTGAGCCACTCGAGCCCCTCGGTTGCATCGAGGGCGCTCCTGCGTACCAGGTTAAAAGAGCCGGAGCCCGCAGCCGCGCTCGATCGGGGGTCACCGACCGCCCAGACGCGGCCCGCCGTCAAAAGGATGCGGCTGAGGGTGGAGATCCCGATGTCAATCAGCGGGGAAGAAGGGAGGAGCTCGGGGAGTACCGGCAGGTGGTCCAGACCGAACTCTTCGGCGTAAGCGACCGTACGCTTGATGGCACCTTCCCTTACCCGCACATCGGCGTCACTGAACAGCAGCCAGTCGCCGATCGCTGCCAGAGCGCCTTCGTTCATCGCGTGGACTTTGCCGAGCCAACCCTCCGGGAGTTTCGTGATATGTATCACTTTGAGGCGCGGGTCTTCACCCGCAAGGCGGTCCGCGATCTCGCCGGTCCGGTCGGTCGAGCGGTCGTCGACCAGTATAAGCTCCAGGCCCGGGTAGTCGTCGTCGAGGCGAGAGCGCACCGCCTCCTCGATAGCGGCCTCCTCGTTACAGGCGGCGATGATTACCGAGACCCCCGGCCATCCGGTCCTGGATTCGTCGACAGGCATCTGCTCGACCATTGGCACTTCGCTGCGCAACCGGAAGACGGAGTAAACCTGAGAGAGCCAGTACGTAAACGCTGCTGCCGTATATGCCCAACGCGCAGTCCTGGAACTCTTCAACTCGCCTCTTTTGCCGGGAAGTTCACCGTTCCGAGCAGGCGCCGCATGCCTTCTCGAGCGAAAAAAACCTGCCAGAAACGGGCATTACCGGAACTTGAAAGCCTGCTTGATGCAACCGCTGCTTCCCTTGCTGGTCGCCGTCTCGATCATCTGGACGTACCGGTCGAGCTCCCAGACGTGCGTCAGCAGGTGGTCCACATTTATCTGTCCGCCGCAGATGAGGTCGCGCGCCCACTCGAAGGTCCTCAGGGTCTTTCCCTCAAAGGTGTCGGTCGAAGAGCAGAGCGTTCCCCTTATGGTGAGCTCCTTGAACCAGACCGGCGTCCAGTCCACTCCGTTCGCTATGCCGATTGCCCCGATCATCACCACTTTGCCCCCGGACCTGGTCATGCGGAAAGCGCCGTCCATCGTCTCTTTGTGTCCCACGCAGTCAAAAGTAATGTCCGGGCCACCGTTCAGGTGCTTGCCTCCTATCATAGGCTTAAGGACATGGGCGCCGGTCAGCCGGGCGACCTCACCGTAAAGATCCTCGACCTCCCGTTGCATTATTATCTCTTCAGCCCCGAAATCGCGCGCGACTTCCGCCTGGAAGGGGTAGCGGGCGATCACTACCAGGCGACAATCCGGCGCCAGCGCCTTCAAAGAGGCGATTGTGAGCATGCCGATAACGCCGCACCCGTACACCACCGCGGTCTGGCCGTTCTCGGGTACGTTGCGCATCACGGAGTGTACGCAGATGGATAATGCTTCAAGCATTAGAGCCTGCTCGTCCGACATTGTCTCCGGGATCGTCACCAGCTGGCTCTGATGGGCTAGGAAATATTCGCTCCATGATCCTCCAGGAATTCCCCCGAGGCCGGAGTAGAAGCCCGGCGGAAGCGTCCCCTCGCGCAGGTTCAGGCACTGGGAGAAATCCCCCCGAGAGCAGTTTTCGCACGGAGGGTCTATATCGCGCGCCGCGCAAGCGAGCATGGGGTCCATGACAACGCGGTCTCCGAGAAAGAAGCCTCCCACGTTGCAGCCCACCTCGACTATACGACCGACGTTTTCGTGGCCCAGAGTGAAAGGCATTGTCGCGAACGGTTCGGTGTAAGGGGTCTCCTTTAAAAATATCAGGTTTATATCGCTGCCGCAGACCCCGCCGTATATAGTCCTGATCTTGACCCAGTTCTCGTTGATAAGTGTGGGCTCGGGGATATCTTCCATGTAGGTCGTCGCCAGGGGCCCCCTGTAAAAAGCGTCTTTCTTGATACGCCCGAGGGCCATGGTAGAAGCGTAACGCGGGATGCTGGCGTTGAACCTGATCGCTTTCATGTCTCTGCTCCTTCTCTGTTATCCTGCGCTCCACTGTGAACCGACATACTCCATTTGACGCTACCAGTAACGACATTTTATAACAGATTGAGCCGCTCTTATGGGGTAATCCATCGTTTGCTTTGTCCAGAGAACCTAGCTTCGCATACTTATACCGAGCCACCCCGCCCCCGCCGCAGGTTCGCCACCTCGAAGTACATGTCGTAACGAGGCCGTGCTTGTTTCATAGACAGCACCTTACTCATTAATTCTTTCACCAGTTGCTGATATATCGCGTATTGAAGCGTTTTTTTCGACTTTCACCAGTTTCAACCAATCTATTATGTATCGTGCTGTTTCGGTAGTTTTTATGGAAGAAAAGGGGAAAGTACTCCAACA
>Ga0315288_10006300_pt1 | contig 15058 bp, 8 predicted proteins | sample YL17G11_20_MG_FD_203454 | JGI IMG/M metagenome (GOLD analysis project Ga0315288, IMG submission 203454) | Sediment microbial communities from Yellowstone Lake, YNP, Wyoming, USA - YL17G11_20 | ecosystem: Environmental > Aquatic > Freshwater > Lake > Sediment | place: USA: Wyoming | collected... | reverse complement strand
GCACGTCTGCAGTGGTTCCCAGATCGTCCACCAGGTTCTCGCCGACGCTGTAGAGCGTGAAGCTCTCCAGGGACGGCTCGGGCGTGTAGATGAAGGACTCACCGGAGTAGGGATCGAGGGGAAGCTCGGGCAGGTAGCCGGGCACGAGCGATGCCAGCTCCTTCGGGTAGCCGCCATTCGCGAGACGGTACCGCGCCAGGCCGGCCAGTATGCGCGTGCCGCGCACTGCCGCGGTCTCAGAGAGCACCTTCGTCCGCACCTTCGCCACCACCGGCAGGATGATACCGGTGAAGGGGTGCTTGTACTCGTCCGCGGTGGGCTCGAGCCCGACGGTGTCCCGATAGGAGCTCTCGGACAACTGGATGCAGCGGGAGTAGTAGTCGAGCAGTTCGACCAGGAAGGCATCCAGGTTCAGCCCTGCGCCCAGGGCGGCGAGGCCTCGGAACTCCTCGGGCATCTCCGCGGTGGGCCTTCGGATCATGTCAAGAGTCGCCTCGGCGGACCACATCATCTCGTAGGCAAACGCGGATGAGATCGGCAGGCGTGAGTCCTCGAGACGCGCCAGCCGGTCGGCGACGCCGGCGAGCGCCTCTTCCGGCGCTTGTCCCGTGAGACACGCCGCGCGCACCTGCCGCAGCCCGATGGTCGTGGTGGCGACCTCAACGAGCTTGCCGATGATGGGACCGCCGCGGGTGACATCCTGGCCCACTTCCACGGCATCGCAGTACCGGCTGAACGCCTTCCCGTAGTCTCCCCGCGCCTCGGCGACCAGTCCATCGCAGCAGAGAAGCCGGGCGGCCTGTCTGGCGGAGGCGTACCACGGCAACTGGGCATCCCATGTCGCCGTCTTGGGGCCGAGGCAGCCCTTCATCGCCAGCGCCTCGTCCAGCTTCGCCAGCGCAGCTTCGTTCGCGGCCAGAGCTGCTGTGGGGGGCTCGGCGCCCATGCGGGCATTGCGGTTGTAGCTGTCGATGGCATCGTCCTCGACCATGAGGGAGAACGCTTCTTGGTAGACCGGGAACGCGTTTTCCTCGGGCCCAGGGATCTGGTAGCGGGCGAACAGCTCCTGGATGGCCTGGAACGGGTCCTGTTGCTCCTGGGCCGCCAGGGGCGCCGCGACTGTCGAGAGCAGGCCGGCGATCAGCAGTCCGAGTGGCATTCGCATCTCTGGAACCCCATTTCCCTCGGGAGCACGGCACGCCTCCCACGGCAACAGATGGCGCCGCCGCCTCGCAGGTTGGGCGGAAGGTCGCTCCGCGGGTGGAGCAGATCGCGACTGAAGTCGCTCCTACAGGGCGTCCGTTCGCCGGGCGATGAGCTTGTCGATCCAGACGTTGCGGTCCTCCGGCGGCGCGTAGAAGTCGTTGGTGAACTCCAGCCGGAGCGCATGGCGACCGACCGTGAGCGAGACGCGGCCGATGGAGTGCGGCGCATCGCTATCGCTTCGCACCTCGACTTCGCCGAGCGGCTGGTCGTCGAGCAGGATGCGGACGATGGGGTAGACTCCCGCGGCCGGGGTGCCGCGGCCGACCAGCTCCAGGTCGTAGTCGCCCGGCTCCGTAACCTCGATCTCGCCGGTCGCGCCGCCCGCGGAGCCGAAGTTCAGGCCCTCGTCCGTACGCCCGCCGAACCGAACGTCCGGGTCCACGCTCAGCATCTCGGCCTCGACGACACTCTCCTCGCGGGCCTCGAACTCGGCGCCCAGGGCTGTCAGGAGCCCGCAGAGATACCGTTGCGCCCGAGTGCCATTGGCCCCGGCAGCGTCCCAGCGCACACAGTCCACGACGATGCGGCCCTTACCCAGGGGAAGCTCCGCCAGCGCGCCGGGCCGGATCAGGACACGGAGGGAGGACCCACTCTCGTCGTACCGCGCCACGAGCAGCGACTGGATGAACAGGTTGCGGTCCTCCCCGGGGCCGGAGGCATCGTTCGTGAAGGTGATCGAGACGCGATGCGTGCCCGGCGCGACCTCCGAGATCGTCGCGTAGTCGTCGAACTCGCCCTTCGTCGTGCTGAGAACGCCCGCGGGCTCGCCATCGACCGCCACGAGCGCCTGGGGCCAACCTCCGGCCGCCGGCGTGCCGCCCAGGCGAGCGCCGATGAGGAACGTGCCTCCCTGCCCGAAGTCGACCTCAACCTCCGCGCGCCCCGTAGTGAAGAAGCCGTAGCCGTCGCGGTCGCCAAGCGCCTGGGCTATCTGGCCGGTCATCGCCATGTCTCGCCACGAGTAGACCGTTGCGTCCTCAGGGCGGATGCCCGGTGTCAGCCCAGCGGTGATGATGTCCGATGCCAGAGGTGTCGTCGCCCACGAGAGGCCCGCATGGGGGCCGAGCCAATAGAGGTCCTCGTTGAGGATGTGCTGCCCCACGCTCGCTTGGTCGATCTTCATGACCGGCCCGCCGGCCTCACCGATGCGCCAAGGGTTGGCCGCGTCACCCGCCACGGCCGCGAAGCCCTCCGGCGTGGGGCTATGGAGGAGCACTGTCTTGCCCGATTCCACGGCAGCACGGAGCGCCGCTGCGTCGCGGACCGCGCCGGAGGCGATGAGCAGGTCGGCGCCCCCATCGGCGCCTGGCTCGCGAGCATCGGTGTAGCGCACACCGGCGCGACTCAGCGCCGTGGCGACCGCATCGTCGCCGTCGAGCAGTGCCACCGACCTCTGCTCCGGCTCGAAGGCGGCGGCGTAGTCCAGCATGTTCTGCATCAGCCGCGCGGCCGTGGGCTCGGAGGCCGCCTTCCCTGTGACCAGCAGTTGGCAGAGGATGATCGTCCCATCGCCGCGCGGCAGCTCCACCAAAGGCGCGTAGGCAAGCCCAGCGGCCCCGGCACTGGTGACGATGGCACGGAAGGATCCGCGAGCGGGACGCGACGGCTCGCGCACGGAGACCTGGTGCCCGGTCGTCCCCTGGCTCGGCGCCCACCACTTCAGGTCGCGATCGCTGATGCCTCGGAGGATCGGGTGGTCCGGCATCTGGGCGAAGGCTATGGTCGAGGCGTGAGTCGTGAGGGGTCCACCGAGCGATAGCGGCAGGTCGGTCTGCTCGAGCACGATCACCCGGCCGCCGGCGCGGACGAAGGTGCCCAACTCGGCCCATTCCTCCGTGCGCGGCCCGATGGTGGGCAGCGCGTTCACAGACGCGGGGAACGCGCCCGGACCAATGACGACCACCGCCGGCGCCTCAGGCAGATCGTGCAGCGACGCTATGCGCCGGGCTTCACCTAGGCCGTCGACACCGTTCGCGGGATCGAACACGACGGCCGGCAGGCCTTTGGGGAGCGCGATGGCCGCCTCCGGATAGGCGGCATAGTCGTGCCGCTCCTCGAACACGGTTCTCATGCCCCGCTGCAGTGACACCGTCAGCGTGAGGGGTGTGCGCTCCTTGACCTGAGGCACGCGCATGATGATCCGCACATCCTGCTTGTCGCCGGGCAGGAGGGACAGGCCTCGCTCGCCCGACTGGGCCGGGATCCCCTCGCCTTCGAGAGTCCACGTCAGCATCAGGTCGGCCTTCGAGAGCGTGTCGTTGTAGACGACGAAGGTGCGAGGCACCTCGCGTCCTCCATAGAAGCTGCCGTTGTACTCGCGGACGAAGGCTGCGATGGGCCGGAAAGCCTCTCGCTGGGCGATGTACAGCGGATTCGTCTCATCGAGTGGGCCGCCCTCGACCTCGGTCCACGGGCAGATGCCGCTGACCTCCTGATCGCGGTAGGCCTCGATCTGCATCTTCCACGCGCGCGCCTTGCCGAGGAGGTGGTAACGCTGGTAGTCCGTGTAGGCTTGGTCGCCGCAGAGGATCGCGTCCCATGCCGGCGTGGACGACGGCACCCAGAGGAACTCGCCGATGTAGAGTGGCTTGTCGCGTTTCCATCTCCACACGCCATCCGCATCGCGCCCGTACATGTCCGACCAGCGCGTACCCTCCGCAAGCCACCAGCCGGTATCCGGATACTGACCGAACTCGGGGTACTCGTGCGGGTAGTGCAGGCCGATCGCGTCGGCGACGCCGAGGGGGTCGCCATCGGACTCATAGTAGACCGGGCGGGTGGGGTCGAACCACTTCATCCGTCGCCCCAGCTCCGCGAGCCGCTCGGTAGCGAACGTGTTGGTCTCATTGACCCGCCCGCCGAAGAACTCGTTCTCGAGGCTGTACATCACCACCGAGGGGTTGTTGCGGTATTGGGCGGACATCAGGTGGAGGTGGTTCTCGTAGTTCCGCCAGAAGGCCGGGTCGTTCACGCGGTAGGCCGTGTCATCGTTCCATACCGCGCCCTCGGGGATGACGAGGACGCCTACCTCGTCGGCAACGTCGTAGAACATCCGGCGCCAGGGCTGGGTATGCGTGCGGAAGGCGATGCTGTTGCCCGCCTTGAGCTGCTGCCAGAAGCCCCTTACGGCCTCGCGGTCGGGCAGATGGTGCATGGGCCAGGCGGAGCTGGCGAGCATGTGGATCTTGCTCCCGTTGAGGTAGAAGTCCTGGCCCTGGCACCAGAACTCGCGGAAGCCGAACCGCGTCGTGACGGAGTCGAGTTGCACGCCATCGCCCGACATGGTGGAGCGGAGGTGGTACAGGAACGGGTCCTCGTGCGACCAGAGGCGTACGTCCGGCCACGGGCATTCCGTGTCCGCACCCCACGAAGCACGCGCCGGGACGGTCGCGCGCGCGCCGGGCAGACGCAGCGCCTCCTCGTCTCCTGCGAGCGCCGACGTCGCGATCGTCACATCGACGTCCTCGTCGGTCTCATTGAGAAGGACGTAGTGGACACGGATGATTCCCTGCCGGACCGATGTCGTGATCTCGACGCGTTCGATGGACACGTGGGGATGCGACCGAAGCTCGACATCATCCCACGGGCCGAACGCGTTGTAGAGGCCGCCGATGGGCCCGAGGATCACGTCCTCCGGAACGCTGCGAAGCTCCACGCTCCCCGCTGCCGCGGCGGAGACATCCACCGGCTCCGTGAAGATCCCTTGCCAGTCGCGGCACCCGACCAGCAGTTCGTTCTTCTGACCGATGCGCACCGCATCCGTGACATCCACCGTGAAGGGGTCATAGCCGTTGAAGCACCCGCCGACCTCCTTGCTGTTGACGAAGACTCGGCTGTTGTACTTCACACCGCCGAAGTACAGCTCAACGTGTTGGCCGCGCACCGACTCGGGCGCCTCGAAATGAGTGCGGAACCAGGCACATCCACCGTCCACGCCATCGATTGTGCCGGGCACCGCAATCGACTGCCAGGTGCCCTCGCGCGGCGCGTCCAGCGTTGGTACGCGGAGCACCTCCCACTCGCCGTTGAGCGAGATGCTCTGGCGACCTCCCTGCGCCCGGAGGCCGGGCGTGGCGATGGTGAAGGCAATGGCGATCAGCGTCAGGCGTTGCATGGCGACACCTCCAAGCTGAACAGCCCCTGCCGCACGGGCGCCCTCCGGAGGCCCGGCTTCAGCCGGGCACGTGCCAGCCCGGACGTTGCGAGGTGTTCGGAGCTCGTGCCGAGACACCCCGACTGAAGTCGGGACTCCGGTAGCCGGCTTCCCCGTCAGGCTCTTCGGCCCGGGCGCGACATCACCTCTTCGTTGGGCCCGCGCTGCGAGGAGGCCCCCTGGAGGGCCACTCGGAACCAGACGCCCGATCGGATGAGCGCCAAGCGCGGCGTGACCGAGGACAGGGGGTCGGCTTTGGACATCCGGAAGACGACCTTCTACGAAGAGCTGGTGCGGCACCCCGAGTTCGACATGGAGCTTCCGGTGGATGCGGCCCCACTGGCATGGTCCTACGCCTCGCCGGAAGCGCCGGGCCTTGTCGAGCTCCGGGATCGCTATGGCCTCGGCGGCCTAACAGAGGGGAGGTCGGAGCTCGACGCGATCCTTGGGCTGCTCGACTGGGCCCATCGGATCGTCGAGCACGATGGTGGGGCGCAGAACCCCGAGCCTCGCAACGCTCTGAACATCCTGAGCACCTGCGCGGCCACCGGGGCGCGAGTCAACTGCCGCATGAAGGCCATCGTGCTCAACGAGGCGTACCTCGCGATGGGTCTCAGATCGCGCTACATCACGTGCCTCCCGGCGGTAGACGATGGCGATTGCCACGTCACCGTGATGGTGTACTCCTCCACGCTCCGGAAGTGGCTCTTGGTCGATCCGACGCAGAACACGTTCTTCACCTCGGACGATGGCACGATCCTCAACATCATCGAGGCTCGCGGAGCCTACCGGTCAGGCAGGTCGCCACGGTTCCGCTCGATCGACCGGCCGGTGAGCGGCCCCATGGTCTGTGGCGGCATGGAGTGCGCGACCTATGACGAGTTCTACGCGGTTTACATGTGCAAGAACTGCTTCCGCTTCGCCTGCACACTCTCGAGCGAGCCGGGCATCGACTCCCGCCGGGACGAGCCGACGGTCGTCCTCACCCCACCTGGGGACGAGTGGGCGACCGGCGACGAGCCCGCCCGGTGGGGCGTGCCCGTCGTGGTCACTCACAACGCCACCGCCTTCCTCGCGTGAGTGCTACATGCCCTGAGCTGCCTTACCCCTCCGCCTGCGCGGCGTTCTCCAAGAGGGCGGCGTTGTCCTGGAGCCAGACGGTGTGCTCCTCGAGGATACCGGCGGCGGTGTCCATGTTCTCGGACAGCACAGTGGGATCGCGGGTGAGCAGTGCCTGGTCGCGGAAGAGGGCGACCTGTTGCTCCATGCGGTTGATCTCGGCGCGGATGGTGTTGGCCCGCTCGACGATGCTCTTGCGGCTCTCAGCGCGCTTCTTGAGCAGGTCCAGTGTCGCCTGGTTGGACTTGCGGATGGCCTCGCTCAGGCTCGGGTCGCTCAGCTCCTTCTCGATGCGAGCGATCTCGGGCGCCGGGTCGGTGCGCTCCCAGTCGGTGGAGTAGCGAGAGAACATGTTGAGGATGACGATCATCTTCGTGTAGATACGACGCAACTCGCCCAGGTGCACGGCGTAGGTGCCGACGGCCGTGTCCTCGATCTGGGCCATGCTACGCGCGATCTGGAGGATCTCATCGCACTTGCCTTTGAAGACAATGTAGCGTTGCCGGCTCGCCTCGGGCAGGCTCGCTACCAGGTCCTCGAGGTCATCCTCCTCATAGCGGACCTCGGACTGCTTCAGCCGCGCGCGGGTCGCCCGTTGGAACCTGCCGTTGTTCGAGACCAGAGTGAGGAATGCGAGCTCCCCCGCGGCGCCGATCAGACTGACGGGCCACGCCACGATGCTGGCAACTCCGATGCCGGCGAGGTACAGCCAGTTGATGGGAACGCCCCCCAGCCCGGGCACCGGCAGGCGAAAGCCAAAGGCCGCCTTGAGGTAGTCAGTATAGGTCGGCTCTCCCGGGCCTTTCGGGGGCTTCTTGCCGCCGCCCACTACCTGTCACCTCCCACCGGTTTCCCGCTCCCGGAGCCATCGGCGTGGATGGGCAAGAGATCCTCCCGGGGCGTGCTCAGCACCGAGAAGAAGGCGTGGCTTACCTCCGCCACCGCCTCGGCGAAGCCGGGCTTTGCCTGAGTAACCATCGACGGCTCCCCGGGAACGGGGCGGATCACATCGGCGAACTCACGGACGATCGTTCCGGGCGCGCCGCTCATCACCCAGACGCGATCCCCGAGGTAGACCGCCTCGGCCACACTGTGACTCACGAGGACCACGGTCGCCTCGATCTCGGCCCACAGGTCGACGATCAGATCCTGCATCTCATAGCGCGTCGGCTCATCGAGGGCGCTGAACGGCTCGTCCATCAGCAGACACCGCGGCTTGAGCGCCAGGCACCGCGCGAGCGCAACCCGCTGGCGCATCCCGCCGGACAGCTCGTTTGGGTACTTGCGCGCATCGGATTCCCTGAGCTTCACCTTGAGCAGCCACTCATGGGCGAGTTGACGGATATCGGCTTTGGAGAGCCCCAGCTCCTTCGCGTGCAGCCGGACGCCAAAGGCGATATTGTCGAGCACGGTCAAGTGCGGGTAGCAACTGTAGTGCTGGAAGAGCATCCCCCGATCCGCCCCGGGTCCGCGCACGGGCTCGCCGAAGAAGGCGATGGTACCGCGCGTAGGGGGCACGTGCGTGTCGAAACCCGCGATCATCTGCAGCACAGTGGACTTGCCGCAGCCGCTCGGCCCGACTATGCAGACGAACTCACCGGTGCCACTGATATCGGCCACCGTGGCGTGCACATCCGTGACTGCCAGGAACGGCGGGGCAGAGCCCCGGCGGAACTCCTTCGCCACGCCCACCATCTCCAGCGCGTTCGGGCGCGGCGGCTCCGGCTGTGTGGCACTCTCCGTCGTCATCTCACTACTCACTGGCAGACCGATATGGGAACAGCAGCCGGCCAAGCACCCCACAAGCTCGATCCAGGACTGCGCCCACAAGCATGATCGCCGCGAGGGTGAGGTAGATCTGATCCATCAGCCCCCGCCGCTGGAACACGATGATCAGGTTGCCCACTCCCCCGACTCCCTCGCCGCCCTTCACTACCTCGGCGAGGACAATGTACGTCCAGCCGATGCCCAAGCAGAGCCGCAACGCGTCGAAGATGCCCGGCAGGGCGATGGGTACGAGGACGCGGCGGACGATCTGCCACTGCGTGGCCCCCTGGGACTCGGCGCTCAGGATGTAGTTGTGGTCGACGGCGTTGATGCGTCGGACGACCAACGGCAGCAGATAGGCAAAGGTGCCGATCGCAAGGAAGCCGATCTTCTGCTGCTCGCCCGTTTTCCACCACGCAATGGTCAGCGGCACGATCGCCGCGATGGGCAGGTAGGAGATGACGGTCGTGAACAACGCGAATACGGCCGCGATCCGGCTGAAGCTGCCCATGGCGATGCCGAGCGGCAGCGCGATCACGGCGGCAACTGTGAAGCCGCCGAGCACGCGGACCAGGCTGAGCACGACGTTGCGCATGAGCGCGCTGTCGTACCAGAGGGCCGGCGCGCCGGCCACGACCTCCGCCGGGCTCGGGAGAGTCACGGGAGAGATGTGTCGCGCCTCGGGTTCGCCCGTCGTTGCCCAGATCCAGAGCACAAACCCGATGGCGAAAGGGGCCAGACTTGCCGGGATGGTGAAGAGCGGGCTGAGACGCTGGCGCACACGGAGGAAGCCGATACCCCCGCCCACCAACCGTCCGCTCGCGCCCGGGGCGCGCAAAGCCCGCCCGACAGCGAGCGCGTCATCGACCGGCCCGCCGGCCTCCTCGAGCATGGCCCGTACCTCATCGGGCGCCTCGCTCCCGGAGCCCATCCCCTCGCGGTCGGACTCTCCCATGCGGATCCCTTCACACACGCGTCGGCCGGACTACTCCTGCTCGAGCGTGTGGACACTGATCTCCACGCGCCGGTTGAGCGCATGGTCGTGCGGCCGGTTCGGGTCGGCCGGCACATCCCAGCCCTTGCCCTCGGCCACGAACTTGTTCGGGTCGAACTTGTACCGGTCGATCAGCGCCTGCTTCACCGCGCTCGCGCGCTCCTCGGAGAGCCGCTGCACCAAGTCCTTGGGCGCCTGATCCCGGTAGGAGTCATCCGTGTGGCCACTGATGCGGATGACCGCACGGTCAAACTGGCCGGCCAGGCCTGCGACGCGCTCGAGCGTCTCGTCCACGGAGGGGTCGTAGTATTGCCCCTGGATCTTGTTGCCGAACTCGTCCCTTGCCGGCTCGAACAGGTTGGCAGAGTTCGGGTAGAAGAGGATCCTTATGACGTGCTTGAGGACCGGCGCCTCGGCCGCACGTGCCGAGTCGCTGGCCGTGAACTTCGCGGTGTAGGTGTCCACCTGGTCCGGGAATGCCTTCGCGTCGGCCAGTGCCTTGATCACTGTGAAGTCCATCACCTGGTCGAAGGGCACCGGCTTGTCGATCTTGCCCAGTTGCGAGTACACGAAGTTGATGCGCCCCCATGTCCGCTCGAAGTTCGTGGGGTTGCTCGCGTTGGTGAAGAACTGCTTGTTCTCGGCGAAGTTGGTGGAGTGGGCGTCGTTGAGCATGCCCTTGACCTCGTCCACCCCGAACCCGTACCCCTTCGCCAGCCATGCGCACGCTTGATCCTTGAAGGCCGAGTCCTTCTCGAGCTGCTCCATGGCCTCGAAGATGCCCTTGACAAGGCCCTTGATGATGTCGGGGTGATCCTTGGCGAAGTCGGCCCGGGCCGCCCAGACATCGGCGATGACCTTGGTGGCATCGGCCGTGGTGGAAAGGAGCATGGTACCGGACACCTTGTCCACGATGTTGTAGATGTCCGGGGCCCAGCTCACGCAGCCGTCGATGCTCGGGTCGCTCACGAAGGCGGCGGAAGCCTCGAAAGCCGTCGCGGTGAACTTGTGGTGAACCTGGTTGGGCTGGATCCCGCCATAGAGGAGCAGCGTGTTGAAGTAGTACTGCGACGGCGAGTTCTGGGCGTAGACGACCGTCTTCCCCTTGAGGTCCGCAACCGTCTTGATGTTCTCGCGGACCACGATGCCGTCGCCGCCGCTCGACCAGTCGATCTGCTGGAAGATGCGGGGGGCCGTACGGCTGTCCTTCATCAGGCTGGGGGCGAAGAGCGCCATCATGTCCAGCGTGCCCCAGAGGATGTGGCTCTCGCCCGCGGCGAAGGCATCCCGCGCGGCCACCGGATCGTCGATCAGCTTGAGCCGCACCTTGAAGCCGTATTCCTTGTAGAACAGGCTCTCCGTGTTGGGTTCGAAGCCATGGTTCGCCGCCACGATGGGCAGCCACCCGATCCACACGTTGATCGGGAACACCACCGTGGGATCGGCGTTGTTCCACGAGTACTTGCTGGTGCCCTTGACCTCGGGCAGCTTCTCCTGCGGAACGTACTTGTACTCGGTGACCGTTGTGATGCCCGCCGGGTCCAGTGCCTCGACCGGGGCCATCTTGCTCTGGAATGTCTCCAGATCGACGCCTTCCTTGGCGGGCTGCTTGCCCTTGGGGAAGATCTTGCCCCTGAGCAGATAGCCACCGCCAAAGAGCAGTACGAGCACGATGAGCGTTACGAAAACCTTGCCGGCCCGAGTGAGTCCTTCCCCGCCGCTACTCGCCATGGCCCTTACCTCCCTGGTACATCTGCCGCATCGAGCGGGTGAACCGCCCCTCTTGGGGACGAGCGTTCCGTGCCGAAGTCGCGCCGGCATGTGACCGTGCGCACAGGCTCCATTCTGCGGCCGCCCGGCAGAGACCTGCGCTCTGCTTCACAGCGGCCACCGGACCGCCTATACTGTACGAAGGCCCCGAAGCGTTGGTCCCCTTATTTCGTGCCCCCCGTGGGCGTCAGAACCCAGGTTCCCGGATGGAAGAGGCGACCCGACAGACCAGTGCGGCCAGTCCGCGTCAGGACCGGGTGCGGAACTTCTGCATCATCGCACACATCGACCACGGCAAGTCCACACTCGCAGACCGCCTGCTCCAGATAACGGGCGCGGTGTCGGAGCGCGACATGCGCGAGCAGGTGCTGGACACCATGGACCTGGAGCGAGAGCGCGGAATCACCATCAAAGCCAGCGCCGTTCGGCTGCACTACACGGCCCGAGATGGACACCCGTACACGCTCAACCTCATCGACACCCCCGGCCATGTCGACTTCGCCTACGAGGTCTCGCGGAGCCTGGCGGCCTGTGAGGGTGCGCTGCTGGTCGTCGATGCCGCGCAAGGCGTCGAGGCGCAGACCGTCGCGAACTTCATGATGGCCCTCGAGCATGACCTGACGGTCATCCCCGTCATCAACAAGATCGACCTTGCCAGCGCCAGGGTGGAAGAGGCGCGGGCCGCGCTCTATGAGGAGTTGGCTCTCGACCCGGACGACGCCCTCTTGGTGAGCGCGAAGGAGGGTGTCGGGATCGGCGAGCTGCTGGAAGCCATCGTGGCACGGATCCCCGCACCGTCGGGTTCCGTTGGTGAGCCTTTGCGGTGCCTCCTGTTCGACTCCATCTTCGACATACACCGCGGCGTGGTGGGCTTTGTCCGAGTGATGTCGGGCACGGTGCGGCGGGGCGGCTCCATCTTGATGATGGCCTCGGGCACGTCCTACCGCGTCGAGGAGGTCGGCATCTTCGCGCCCGCCATGCAAGCCTGCGAGGAGCTGAGAACGGGGGACGTGGGCTACATCATCTCCGGTGTCAAGACACTATCCGACATGCGGGTCGGGGACACCATCACCGATGCCCATCACCCCGCGCCCGGACCTCTGCCGGGCTACAAGGTCGCCAAGCCCATGGTCTTCTGCGGTCTGTACCCCGTCGACAACAGCGAACATGACGGCTTGCGCGATGCCCTGGAGCGACTGCAGCTCAATGATGCCGCTCTCTCGTTCGAGAAAGAGACATCCGAGGCGCTCGGCTTCGGCTTCCGCGCCGGGTTCCTCGGGCTTCTGCACATGGAGATTGTCCAGGAGCGTCTCGAGCGGGAGTATGGGCTGAACCTGATCGCAACCTCACCGAACGTCGTGTACAAGGTCCACCTCACCGACGGCACGACCACCGAGGTCGACAACCCGGCCGACTTCCCGGGCCAGGAGCGGATCGACTCCGTCGAGGAGCCCTTCGTCCTCGCGCGTGTCTTCGTTCCGGATGAGTTCGTCGGGCCCTGCATGGACCTATGCGGACAGAGGCGCGGCGTGTACGTCGACATGCGCTACGGCGTGGGGCAACGCGTCACCCTGACGTACGAGCTGCCACTGGCCGAGATCCTCGTCGACTTCTTCGACCAGCTCAAGTCGCGCAGCCGCGGGTATGCCTCGCTCGACTACGAGCCCAGCGGCACGCGCGTGTCCAGTGTGGTCCGCCTCGACATCTGGCTGAACGGCGAGCCGGTCGACGCCTTGTCCACCATCATCCACCGCGACCGGGCCTACGAGCGTGCGCGGTCCATCGTGGACCGGCTGAAGGAGCTCCTGCCCCGTCAGCAGTTCCGCATCCACATCCAGGGCGCCATCGCGCATCGGGTCATCGCCGCGGCGGCGGTTCGCGCGTTCCGCAAGGACGTCACCGCCAAGTGCTACGGCGGCGACATCACGCGGAAGCGCAAGCTGCTTGAGCGTCAGAAGGAAGGCAAGAAGCGGATGAAGATGGTCGGCCAGGTGGAGATCCCGCAGTCCGCGTTCATGGCGCTCCTTAGGGTGGATGAGTAGCCAGTGCGCCCACTGGGCCTATACATCCACGTCCCCTTCTGCGTGCGCAAGTGCGGCTACTGCGACTTCACCTCCCGCGCCGCACGGCCCAGCACGATCGCGCGGTATGTAGACGCCCTGCACCGTGAGATCGGGGAGTTCGTCTCGTGGTGCACTCGCAACGACCGGTGCGTCGCCACCGTGTTCGTCGGCGGTGGCACACCGACCTTACTGCCGGCCGACGTTCTCGCCGGACTTCTCGGTCACGCGCTGACCGCCCCCATGGCCCCGATGCCGGCGGAGGTGACCGTCGAGGCGAACCCGGGCACGGTGGACCGAGGCTACCTCGAACAGTTGCGCCGAGCGGGGGCCAACCGACTCAGCCTTGGGGTACAGTCGCTCTCGGACCCTATCCTGCGACGCCTCGGGCGCATCCACTCCGCCGCAGACGCCCTGGATGCCCTCGAAGGCGCGCGTGACGCCGGCTTCGACCACATTTCGGCTGATCTCATGTTCGGCGTGCCCGGCCAGACGGAGAGCGACTTCCGAGATGCACTGCAGCAGATCGCCCAGCGCGGCGTGCGGCACATCTCGACCTACGCCCTGACCTACGAGCCGGGTACCCCTTTCGGCCGCGCCCGGGCATCGGGAGAAGCGTCGGAGATGCCGGAGGAGCGCGTGGCCGCGTTGTTCCCCGTTGCCGACGAGGCGCTCGAGCCCTACGGCCTGCGGCGCTACGAGATCTCCAACTTCGCCATGCCGGGACACGAGTGCCGCCACAACCTGGCCTACTGGCGGCGACAGGACTACCGGGGGCTCGGAGTGGCCGCCCACTCGTTCGTCGCCGGAGAGAGGTTCTGGAACGCGAGCAGCGTGCTCGGCTACATACGAGCGGAGACGGCGGAACGGCGGGAAGCAGGTCGCGAACGCCTGACACCCGAGCAAGCGCGCGTCGAACGGGTGATGCTCGGGTTCAGGCTCCTCGACGAGGGCGCTGACATGGCCGATCTGGCCATTCCGCATGGAACATCGGTGGGCGGCGAACGGTCGAAGATAGCGCTCATGGTGAGTCGAGGGCTCGTCACCGTCGAGGACGGGCGCGTGCGGCTGACCCGGGCGGGGGTACTGGTGGCTGATCGGGTAACGGCAGACCTCCTGTACGCGTAGCACTCCTGGGCTCGAGCGGAAGGATGCGACAGGCCCCAAGGCGAACCAATGTCTGTCAGGGAACCAGTACATCCGAGGCGAGGGGGCCTCGGCTCGAGTGATGTGCGGGCTCGAGGAGTGACATGGATTCCGGAATCTGAGGGGATGACACCGATGGTATGGCCCACGATGCGTGTCTTGGCGATCGCGGTCGGGTTCGGCATTCTCGCGGGGGTGGCCGGGCCTTCTCAGGGCGCCGCAGTCGACATCTACAGTGAGAAGACCGGCCAGAGGAGCATCAGTGCGTACGGCCCTTGGGGCAGCGGCACGATCCAGCCGGACGTGGCCAAGGGTTGGTTCAAGATCAAGACGGACGGCTACTACCAGGGCGGCCGGTTCGATGTGGCGCCGGGGACGTCGCTCGATGACCTCGCCAAGACGCCCGACAACGCCTACGTAGTGCTCGAAGTCCGCGTCGAGCCGCGGACGGGTGACCCAGCGCCGACCTCCATCCCCATCGCAACCGATGGCACGATGGACACGGACACCCCAGCCGTGGTCGGTACCGGGCGTAGGGTCGTCGTCGCGCAGGCTCAGCCCAGCGGGGAGGGCGGCGCGGCTCAGGGCCAGCAGGGCCAGATGGGCATGATGGGCCCTGGCATGATGGGCCCCGGTATGATGGGGCCGGGCGGCCAGGGCATGATGGGCCCCGGCATGATGGGGCCGGGCGGCCAGGGCATGATGGGCCCCGGCATGATGGGCCCCGGTATGATGGGGCCGGGCGGCCAGGGCATGATGGGCCCCGGTATGATGGGGCCGGGC
>Ga0315288_10006299_pt1 | contig 15059 bp, 9 predicted proteins | sample YL17G11_20_MG_FD_203454 | JGI IMG/M metagenome (GOLD analysis project Ga0315288, IMG submission 203454) | Sediment microbial communities from Yellowstone Lake, YNP, Wyoming, USA - YL17G11_20 | ecosystem: Environmental > Aquatic > Freshwater > Lake > Sediment | place: USA: Wyoming | collected... | reverse complement strand
GCGAAGACTTCACTGGAGCAATTGTTACCAACTCAAGCGTAATAAAGTGCTTGATACGGACTTGCCTCTCAATGCCATTGGTATAGACGGGCATGAGTTTTTTTCCCACCAAAAAGCGTAAATGGCCTATGAAAAAGTGACGAGGACACTACTGGTGCGCCCTAAGTTGAGAAAACAACCCCAAATTGCCCCTGTGAAAATGCTCCAAGTTACGACTGAACAATCAAATCACCGTAAACCCAGAAATACAAACTACTAATCCACCAAAAATGCGACCCAGAACAATACGTTGCGGAATTGCTGCGTCGGCATTTTGACGCTTGACAGGCGACCGGGGCTGCTGTATCATTCCGCGTTCCGTTGGTTCCCCGGTGCTCAGCAAAGCGAACTGACGGCAGTATGAACCCGTAGAGACGGGATACACGTATGGAAATCAAGCCGTTTAGAGCGTTTAGATTTAATCCTGCGGTCGTGGGCAACGCGGGCGATTGCATTGCGCCGCCCTACGACGTGATCGGCCCGGAGCAGCAGCGGCAGCTCTATCGAAAAAGCCCGTATAATATCGTGCGGATCACAAAGCCCAACGAGACTTCCGGCGACAACCAGTACACGCGGGCCGCCGGCTATTTGAGCGATTGGATAGATAGCGGCGTGCTGAAGCAGGACGCCGCCGAGGGGATTTACGGCTACGTTCAGGATTTTGAGGTAGGGGGCGCTCGATACCAGCGTCTCACCTTTATCGCGCTGGCGAGGCTCGAAGAGTTCGGCCCGCCCGGAGCGGTCAGGCCCCACGAGGAAACCCTCAGCAAAGCGATGCTCGACCGGCTCAACCTCAAGAGGGCGACCGCCGCCGACTTCGGCCTGGTCTTTATGCTCTATGAAGACAAGAAGGGAATAGCCGACAGAATCATCCAGAGCGCTTCGACCGGCCCCGCCATTCTCGATTGCACCGACGAGCAGGACGTCCGGCATCGCCTCTTTGCGATAACTGGAAAAAGGGATGTCGATGCAATCGTGCGAATGATGCGCGACAAGAACTGCATCATCGCGGACGGTCATCACCGCTACACAACCGGCCTGACCTATTCAAAGGAAAGCCCTAACCCGGCGGCGAAATACCAGATGCTCGCATTCACAAATATGTCTGACGAGGGCCTGATAGTCCTGGCCACACATCGGCTCGTGGCAAATCTCCGGGACTTCAATATGGATAGGCTGCTCGCGGGTCTCGGCAGGAATTTCGAGATCACCGACTTTGCCTTTGGTCAGGGGCAACAGGCCAAAGCCGACGCCAAGCAGGAAATGCTCGCGCGGATGAGGGCCGAGCACGGTAACGATAAGAAGGCCTTTGGCATCTACGGGCCGAACAGCGCCTTCTACGCCGCCGTCCTCAAGGATGCGCGGGCAATGAATGCCGCGGCGCCCCATAAAAGCGCGGCGTACAGGTCACTTGACGTTGCCGTGCTGCACAAGCTCATCCTCGACGAGCTGTTAGGCATCGACGAAGAGGTCTTGGCCCGAGGCGAGAATCTTGAATATGTCAAAGATGCACCGACCGCAATCGATGATTCGATTGCGCAGGTGGACGCCGGCCTGAAACAGGCCGCGTTTTTTATGAACCCAATAAAAATGCAGCAGTTGATAGAAGTCACCGACGCAGGCGAAAGAATGCCGCAGAAATCGACGTACTTTTATCCAAAAATGTTCACAGGCGTAACTATCAACAAACTCTAACTGTTTTCCGGAGAACCTGAAAATGCCAGATTGGAAGAACCCGCCGAGATTGTTCATCCCCGGCCCGGTAATGGTCGTTGACAATGTGCTTGCGCAGCTCGCCCGTCCGACACTCGGACACCGCGGCAAAGAGTACGCCCAGCTTCACGGCGAAACGGTCGATATGCTAAAGCAGCTCCTTTTCACCAAGCAGAACGTTTTCCTGTCCACCTCGTCGGCGTCGGGAATCTGGGAGGCGGCGGTGCGCAACTGCGTCGCTCCCGGCGAGACGCTGCTGGCAACCGGGTGCGGCGCTTTTAGCGACAAGTGGGCCGAGGTGGCCAGAAGCTGCGGAGCGAATGTCGATGAGCTGAAAGTGGAATGGGGCAAACCCATTCTGCCGGAAATGATTGACGAAAAGCTCGCGACGGGCAAATACGCCGCCGTCACCCTCGTCCACAACGAGACGAGCACCGGCCTGATGAACCCAGTCGCCGAGATAAGCAGGATGATGAAGAAGAAATACCCCGACGTCCTTGTCTTTGTGGATTCGGTCAGCGGTATGATCGGGCTGCCTTTGAAGTTCGACGAGCTTGGGTGGGACGTTGCGTTCGCCTCGGTGCAGAAGGCATTTGCGATACCGCCCGGGTTCGCCGTGGCCGTCGTCAGCAACCGCGCGCTGGAGAAGAGCAAGACCGTGCCCAACCGCGGGTACTATTTCAACTTTGAGCTTTGGGCGGAGGCCGCCCAGAAAAATCAGACCCTCGTTACACCGAGCATACCCCACATAATGGCGCTCAACTACCAGTGTCACAAGCTCGTGAAAGAGGGCATGGAAAACGTCTGGAAGCGGCACGCGAAAATGGCCGACTTTGTAAGGACCTGGGCCAAGAAGAAATTTGGACTCTTCTGCGAGGAGAAGTATGCATCCAACACGCTGACGGCAATCAAGAACACCCGCGGGATCAACGTCGGCGAAGTCATCGCCGCGGTACAGAAAAAGCACAACACCGCCTTTGGAAACGGCTACAAAAAACTAAAAGAACTGACCTTCAGAATCGCACACATGGGCGATATTACCCTCAATGACGTGAAGGAGCTTATCTCCTGGATCGACGAGGAGATAGGCTAAGGCTGGATTCCTCCTTAACCGCCGAGAGTGCTGAGAGCGTATCACGGCCTTCGGGCGGAACGAAAAGTGAAGGTCAGCTTCTGCGAATCCGCCGAGTTTCTGCGTGTGCAAAATGAATTGAATTTTGCCCACCCTGATATGGAACGACCTTTGTCAACAGTGTTCAAGTTGTTTTTTGTCTTTTACATTCTTGTGCTTGGAGACTTCGGTGCAGGCGGCTTCGACGATGAATCAATCTGATATGCGTGGATTAGTCCGACAAGGGCGGGCCAGAGCCGACATGGATATTCTCCGTCGAGAGCCGGGCGCTCTACGGTCGTGAGTCCGGTCCGCCAGAGCGGGCCTGTCACATAGCGCTGATAAAAGAACATCCCCAGTCATGCAGTCTTGGACTTGCCCTGTAATTGATATTCACGCATCATGGCCGTCAATGTATCGATGCCCTTGAAACATCGCAACAAGGCGACGACCTTCCGGTATTCCGGACGCCGGGCCAGTTCTTCGACCTGTTTGTCCAACGAGCTAAGCCGCTGCATGCAGTGCTGCAATTCGACGTAGTATATCTCGAATACCTCCCGCAAATCGGTCAGGTCAAACTCCAGGGCACGCAGCCACTGCAGATGCTTTTGCGTCCAGTGGCGTCCTGCGTTATAGATGTATCCGTGGCGGGTGAGGAACTTTAGCAACTGATGACGGGTGCGTTTGAGGTTCTCCTGCGCGCTTTGGCGAGAGCGTGTCAGTTCGCGGGCGGCCTCTTGCTCGGCGTTGGGCGGATAGACCTCTGTCAGCTGCCCGGCGGTGAAGTGGCCCAGCAGTCTTTTGGCGTCGCGGCGGTCTGTCTTGATACGGTCTCCGGGCTTGACCGGCACCAGCGAAGGGGCATCTCGGCCCCAGGCGGCGAGCCTGCCAAACTCGACCCGGCCAGATGATTCCGGCCCAGCCCGGCGTTGGACAACGGCCCAGCCACGGCCGCAGATATTAACCACGAATTGTCACGAATTTGACACGAATTAACGCTGTTTGTTTTCATTAGACTTAGACACTGATTCACACGGATTTACACTGTTATTAGTTCCTATTTTTGTCGCAGATTTCTGCAAAACGCATGAAATACGCGGGTTAATGGCCTTCTTTTGAGTTGGCTGTTTTAGCGGTGCGATCATGATGGAATCCTCCAAAATTGGGGTTTAGGGCCGTAGAATCAGGCTCAATGTGCAAAAAAAAGCGTGAAAAAGGGGTCCGATATTGCTTGACTTCAAGGCGGGGATTTTGTATAATTCGCTTTGTGGATTATATTTGTGAGGTGCGAAAATGCTTATACATCCCAGGAGTTGTAACCAGTGATGAAACCAGATCTAAAAACCTGGCTTGCGATTTCAACTATTCGGCCAGCGATTGCGATATTACCACTTGTCCTGTTGTTCCTTTTCCCCGCCCAGTCTGCCTTTGGCGGTTCTATCGTGGCGTGGGGAGACAACTACGATGGCCAGTGTAATATACCTTCGCCTAATAGCGGCTTTATCGCAGTCGCTGCAGGTGGGTATCATTCGCTCGAGTTAAAGCAGGATGGCTCCATCTTAGCTTATGGATGGAACGAGCAAGGTCAGTGCAGCATCCCTACGCCCAATAGCGGGTTTATGGCCATCGCTGGCGCGTGTATTGCTTCGGTCTCGGCTACGGCTTGACCTCAGCAATACACAACACAAAACGTGGATAACTCTCTAATTGCATGTGGCACATAATTCGGGGTCAGATCAATAGCAGATGGCTCGTGAGGTTTGTTATAGCTGCGGACGTATTATAGACGAACATGAGCAGGCCTATGTGTTTCAGGGGAACATAGTCTGTGGAAAATGTGACCTTCAATTGCGGAGTAAGAGACGCATCATACCTACAGAGGTTCAACGCAAACCGAAGCCGCTAAGTCCTAAGATGCCACCATCGCAGAAGAACATCCCTTGCTTCTTCTGTCAGGGCATCTCTGACGCGAGTTCAGTACATTCCGTTCCCATGAGTCAGTTTCTGGAAAGACACAAAGTGGGTGGGGTTAAGGGAGCAATTTCCGCTTTAGGCGGGGGAATCACATATCTATGCCTAGTACCGCGTTTCATAAATAGGGCGACTATGCGAAGAACCCCGTATGTCATAAGAATAGATTTCTCCGCTGCGCGATGCTGCGCATCGCTCCGGTCGAAATGACGGGGGGGAATGCTGCGCATCGCTCGGGTCGAAATGACGGCATAGTAGCGGGACTTACGAAATGCGGTACTAGGTATGCCGTATGATGGACTGTTCAGGCGTCGCGAAATCAATGTCCCTCGATGTTCTCGGTGCAAACAACAACACGAGTCGCAGGTTAAGCAGAGCGACAAGATTATTAAATTCTGCGCGGCATTTGGCGCGGTGCTTTTTCTGGTTGGATTTATCCTATTCATTGTGGACGTAACTGTTCGTCACGGAATCACAGGTGGAAGGTTTATTTTTGCCATTTCAGTCCTTCCTGTGTTGTTTACGTTGTTTGGTGCAGTTGTTGGGCTATGCTTAGGTTTGATTCTGACAGCTGTCACGCGGTGGGCAACTTCACCCAAAGGTAGCAAGCTAGCAAGACCTCTGGAGGGATATAGCAAGATTCAGGACATGCTCGCAGATGGATGGCAGGTGGGTAATGTGCCTGCAAGGCCCCCTGATACGAATTTCTTCCTGTTGAGCAGAGATGTTGAAATTAAGTTAGGAATCGACAACATACTCAAGGCAGAAGACGCCGCGGCAGTCATAGCTAAACGTACAGACATTTCAACCGGACTGCCCGAGTATGATCGGAAATACCGATGGCGGCGCAAAAAGGGGAGAGCGGAAAGTCCATCTGGGTCAGAGGCTCAGCAGGAAAGCCGACCTACCTTTGCTCGGCGTCTTGGACGAAGGATCGCAAGAAAACGCAACGCCAAACGCCAAGCGAGAACGAGCTAATGCGCTAATGTTGGCAGCAATAGTCCATTTAGAAAAAGCCGAAAAATTTTGTGGCACATTCCCGTAAATAGAAACGCCGGGGGCCTCTTTTCCGGAGGGTGGGGGTCGCCCGAAATAAGGAGTCTCTAAGGCCGCTTTGGCTTTCCTTATCAGCAAGCCTTCTCGCCCTGTCTTTCGCCCCTTGACGCTAGCTGCGTCGGACATACAGGAGCCAACCTGGTCTTGACGGTAGGGAGGGGGTAAAGATATTGAACTCTGTGTAAAATCGCCCAACATCGGTTTGCGGACTGTCGTTGAGTTAATCAAACCTCCAGATGCGAATCCGCTCATACTGGTCCGCCAGCCTGCAGATCTTCTCGATGGCTGCCTCGTAAAGGCCATAACGTTCCCGCGCTGCCGCGATTGCCGTGCGCAAGAGCTTTTGGAAGAAGCGCAAGCCCGCCGGTGCTTGGGCGGGCAAGCTCTGGTATAATTGGGGTTATTTGAGTTGGCGCTGCGCTCTCAAGGGGGTAGAATCGTGAGTCAGAACAAGTGCAGTTGGCAGGTCATAGTGAATGCAACCGGCTAAATGAATTAGGAGATTGTCATGTCAAAGAAAAGAATGGATTTTACGCGGCGCGGGTTTCTGAAGCGGACGGCGGCCCTTGCGGCGGCGCCGTACATCGTTCCGGCTGCGGCGCTGGGCCTGGGCGGGCGAGTCGCGCCGAGCGAACGGATTATCATGGGCGGGATGGGCGTCGGCAACCGCGGGACGCACGACCTGGGGTGGATGCTGCCGGAGGCGGACGTGCAGTTTGTCGCGATCTGCGACGCCAAGAAGGCCAGCCGCGAGAACGTGAAAAACATTGTCGATACCCGGTACGGCAACAAGGACTGCAAGATGTACCCCGACATGCGGGAGTTCCTTGCGGAGCGGACGGATATCGACGCGCTGCTCATTGCAACGGGCGACCGGTGGCATTCGCTGGCGGCGATAATGGCGATGCGTGCCGGCAAGGACGTCTATTCGGAGAAGCCTTCGTCGATGACCATCGCCGAAGGTCAGGCGGTGGTTGAGACGGCGCGGCGTAACCGGCGGGTATATCAGACCGGGACGCAGCGGCTGAGCGAGGGGAATTTTACGTTCTGCAACGAGATGGTTCGCACCGGTCGGCTGGGCAAGGTGCATACGGTCAGGGCGCACATAGCGCCGTGGGATGCTGCGGAGATGAGGCACGACTGGCTGCCCGGCGAGCCGGAGCCGCCTAAGGACGAGGTTGACTGGGACCAGTGGCTCGGCCCGTGCCCGTGGCGGCCTTACAACTCGGCGTACATTCGCGGCGGGTGGCGGGGATTTTATGATTTCCACACGAGTTGCATCGGCGAGTGGGGGGCGCATACGTTTGCCCAGTGCCAGGTGGGCATAGGCCAGGCGGACACCTCGGCCATCGAGTACAAGTACGTGGACAACAAGACCGGAGACGGTATGGTGACGGTATTTCCCAACGGGATCAAGATGGTGCTTCAGCTTGAGGGCTGGCGCGGCTCATGCGGGGTCAAGTACGAGGGGCCCGAGGGCTGGGTGGCGGCTGCGGACGGTTATTCGCAGCCGGATGTCTCGTCGCCTGCGATGTTGGATGACTTCAAGAAGCTCGTCGGGGATTACCAGGCTCGGACGCAGAGGCCGATGAGCCACATGCGAGACTTCCTGGATTGCGTGAAGTCTCGTCGTGAGCCGGTGGCGAATCCGGTGGTTATGCACCGGGCGATGTCAACGGTGCACGCGGCGAACGTCTGCATGTGGCTGAAGCGCGACCTTCGATACGACCCGGTGAAAGAGGAATTCCTGAACGATGCAGAGGCTAATCGGTTCCGTTCGCGTGCGATGCGTGAGCCGTGGATTATCTGAGGACAAATTTTGACCAGGAAGGAAAATAGGCTATGTCAAAGTCAAGAATATGCTTAGGGCTGCTCATCGCATTGTTGCTTGGCGGCGCGTTTGAGACATTCGGACAGACCGTTGTGCCGGCCACCAAAGAGCAGGAGAATAAACTCATCGCAGTATTGAAATCGGATGCGCCCCGCAAGGAGAAGGCGGATGCGTGCCGTCTATTGAGCATCATCGGAACGAAAGACGCGGTGGGGCCGTTGGCTGCGCTGCTTGGCGACGAGGAGCTGTCGCACATGGCGCGGTATGGGCTGGAACCCATCACGGACTCTGCCGTTGACGAGGCTTTCCGCGATGCCTTGGGGAAACTCAAGGGTCGGCTTTTGGCTGGCGTGATCGGCAGCGTGGGCGTGCGGCGTGACGCCAAGGCTGTGCCGGTGCTTGCGAATATGCTGGGCGCCTCTGATGCTGATGTTGCCCAGGCGGCGGCGAGGGCGATGGGAAGTATCGGGACATCCGCTGCGGGCAAGGCGCTGCAGGCCGCCGTGGGCAAGGCGCCGGCGGGTAATCAGGTGGCGTTCTGCGAGGGGCTGCTCCGCTGCGCGGAACGGCTTGCGGTCGATGGCCAACGGAAGGAAGCGATCGCGATTTACGACCAGTTGCGCGAGATGAAGGTGCCCCACCAGGCCCGCGGGGGCGCTGTGCGCGGCGCGATATTGACGCGGGGCAAAGATGGATTGGCATTGCTGCGCGAGTATTTGCGGAGCGATGATTACATATTGTTCTCGGCGGCTGTTCAGGCTGCGCAGGAATTGCCGGGCGATAAGGCGGTAACCGGTGTGCTGACTGCCGAAATGACCAAGCTGGCGGGGGACAGCCGGATTTTGGTGATCAAGACGCTGGGCGCGCGCGGCGATGCGGGGGCGCTGCCGGCGCTGTTCGGCCTGGCCAAGAGCGGCGACAAGTCAACTCGGCTGGAGGCGATTGCGGCGACGGCGATGATCGGCGATGCATCGGCGGTGCCTGTGCTGGTCGAATTGATGGGTGACGGCGACCGTGCGATATCGAATGCTGCGCAAGAGGCTTTGGCGTCTCTGCCGGGCAAGGAGGCCGACGATGCGGTGATGGCGATGCTCCAGGGCAGTCAGACCGACAAACAGTTGAGGGGACTCGAGTTGATCGAGCGCCGGCGGATGACGGGCGCGGCTCCGGCCCTGCTCAAGGCTGCCAAAGGGAACGATGAATCGGTTCGCACGGCCAGCATCAGGATGTTAGGCGATATGGCTGGCGCGGTGAAGTTCCCGGTGCTGGTCGAGCTGCTGCTTGGCGCCAAGAGCGCCGGGGAAATCCGGGCGGCCGAGCGCGCGCTGTCGGCAACCTGTACGAGAGAGGCCGGTCCATCGGCCGGCAAGGTGATTATTCGCAGGGCTGTCTATGGTGCGGTTGGCGAAGGCGGCTCAGCCGACGTCACGAGCAAGGTCTCGGAAATGGTCGAGGCCGGTGCGCTGTCGATAGAAGCGTCCAACGGCAATTTCGGCGACCCTGCCACCAATGCAGTCAAGCAACTGCAGGTCGAATTTACGGCCAATGGCGTCACGCAGAGCAAGACCGTTCCGGAAGGCGAGAGTATAACGCTCTTGGCCGGTGCAACTCCCGGGGCCTTCATTGATGAGCTCTGCTCCGCTTTGGCCAAGGCGCCCGCGCAGCAGAGGCTCGCGTTGTTGCGGGTGCTGCGCGTGGCCCAGGGTCCCAAGGCCCTTGAGGCAGTCCGCGCCGCTATGAAGGACGCCGATCCGCAGATCAGCAGTGAAGCCGTCTCAATCCTGTGCGGCTGGCCGTCGGCCGAGGCGCTGCCGGACGTGCTTAAATTGACCACAACGGCCACCGAAAGCAACGTCAAGATTTTGGCGCTGCGCGGGGCCATTCGCCTGATCCCGGCGCAGGATGTCCCCGTCGAGAAGAAGCTTGCGGGGTTCAAGGACGTGCTGCCCCTCATCCAGCGTGATGAAGAAAAGAGGCTCTTGCTCGGTTCTCTTGCGACGGTGCCGGCGAGCGAGGCCCTGGCGATGGCGATGTCGTACCTGGACAACCCGGCTACAAAGAACGAGGCGTGCTTCGCCGCCGTGGCGATTGCCGAGAAGATCGCCGCAGAGAACCGGGCGGAAGTCGCCGACGCGATGCAGAAGGTGCTCAAGGCTACGGACAACAAAGACATAATCCGTCGCGCCAGACAGACATTGAACAAGGCCGGGAAGTCCGGGTGAGGATAAGCGAATCCGGGCGGTCAGTTTTTTGCCGGCTTGGAAGGTCTAAGGCTTCTGCAAAATTGCAGGTTAGGCCTACTTAGAAAAGAAAAAATCGTTTGTTGATTTTTTCTTTTCAATGGCAATGTATTGTCGCGTAATCACTTAGGTAATTATTGAAGAAAATCATAAAAGAGATTTTCTTCAACAATATAGGTCTAACCTGCAATTTTGCAGAACTCATCGGAAGATCTGGTAAAGAGAGCACCGAGTAAGTCCCGGTGAGGCAGCGTCTCATTCAGACAAGCTGCTTTGTGGAGCTGGTTTGATAGATTTCTCGCGTTTGCTCGAAATGACGAGCCAGCCGGCGTGGACCTGGGCTTGGGTATCGGGGTCTGCGAACTCGCGGCAGCGCGCCAGGAATCTGTCATAGCGCGCCCCTAATTGGGCAGGACAACACGAAATCCGAGGTCGTAGCGATCGTCTGGGGAGTCGTAGTTCCGGTGTGCTGTGCGGCAGTAGTACGCGTGATAGTACCAACTGCCGCCGCGAATAACGCGAGAGGAACCATTTATCGGACCTGTCGGATTATTTGTCGGGCTGTAATGGTAGTAGGGCGGACTCCACCGGTCGTTGCACCACTCCCACACATTGCCTCCCATATCGTAGAGACCGTAGCCGTTGGCTGCGAAAATACCCACAGGAGAAGTATAGGGATATACTCCGTCATTCCAAGTGGGATTGCAGCCCTCCGTTGGGCTCACATCGTAAGGGTAAAACGGACTGCCTCCTTCCCAGTAACTCTTATAATTCGCCTGGCTGTGGGTAATGGTATCGCCCCAGGGAAATCTTGTGCCCGATACGCCACCGCGCGCGGCGTATTCCCACTCGGCCTCGGTTGCAAGGCGATAACCCTTCTTCGAGAAGTCACAGTCCCAGGTGGAGAGATTGTAACACAGTTCTTTTCCTTCCTGCTGACTGCGCCAGTTACAGTAAGCAACCGCGCCGTACCATGTCACCTGGCCCATGGGGTCGTATGACATATCCCGGCCCAATTTCGTCGTGACACTGAAGGCACCGACTGAATAATCGATCTGACTATCCGCATCGGCACCGTGCGTATCGCAATAGGGATAGCTCGTTCCCGAGCCGCCCTTATAGACCACGCCGCTCGCGACTGTTGTCAAACCCTGTGAGAAAGCCGAGTTCAGGTAATCGCAATACTGCCGGTTGGTTATCTCGTACTTGCCCATATAGAACGAATCCACCGTTACCGTATGGACAGGCAACTCATACGACCAAACGTCACCGTCACCGAGGTTATCCCCCATCTGGAACGTCCCGCCCGGGATGATCACCATATCGTCCGGGATATAGCCGGGGCCGGTCAGCCATTGATCCGCCATCAGGGCGAAGTCCTCGTAATCGACGAAACAGTTGCCGGTAAGGTCGGCCGGCGGGCAATTATTACCTGCGACCACCTCGAATGTCACAACATCATATAAGAAGACGGCCGTCACAAGCGAGCCGTCGGGCAGGAGGGGGCTTATCGGATTGCCTAAGGCGTCTCTCTCTATCATCCCCCCGCTTGCCGTTGTATTATAGAACGTTATCCAGTCATACGCTCCGCCCTCAATATGCCCGCCCCCGCCGGCAATTAACTGCGGGACTTCAAGCGGCGGCAGCGACCCCTCTGTCCCGGAGCCATCATAGTCAACTGCGAAGAGCCCGCCAAAACTGCTGTCAAAACATGCCCTTGACTGCCGGCCGATACTCGCGCCCCAGTCGCCATCCATCTCGATCTCCTTGCCCTGATACATAAAGGAAATAGTATAGCTTTGACATTGACCGAGATAAAAGGTCTTCGTGCCGTGCGGAGCGATGTGAACGTCGTCATTGGAATCGCCCTTGGCCAGATGTGTCGTTCTCGTCCCCGTGCCTTTCGGGCCGGAGTACGAATAGAGGTCGCTTACCGTAACAACCTCATCATTCTCGCTGCGCACCGTTATCAGCTTGTCTCCATCTTGCGGGTTCTCCGCAGTTCCGGCCAATGCCGTTCCGGCCGCGGACAAGACAACCAGACTCATCAATAATAACGTTTTCATAATTTGCCCTTTCCAGAAGGTCTGCCGGTGAAAGTTATCATCGCTACCCGGAATCTCCTATTCACGCGGTACTCAGCTATACCGCTGAGCTTCACTTGCAATAATGTAGCAAATTCCGCATAAAAATGCAAGCTTTTCCGGCATTTTATCGGGGCGTGCGCATCTTACTCCAAATAGCGGTTTTGAGCCCCAAGAACACGGGCAAGTCACAATGTGAGGAGGATGTTCGGATGTCGCCCCCCCATTTCTGAAGCGCCAATGCGGTTTAGACAATGTAGATGTAATTGCTCTGGGGGAATTTGGTGAAGCGTGAAGCCCTTCGACGAACTCAGGGGCAAGTGAAGCGTACCTCGTGAGGCGTATCTCGTGGGGAGGGCATCAGGTAATCAGTGGATCAGGAGGTGGGGATCAGGGTGTCAGGACACCAGAGATGAAACACGGGCTGGAAGCCCGTGCCACGTTTGGGATGGCTGGCGGCACAGGTCCCCTTCGGTTTCACTCAGGACGAGGGGGTGGCCAAACAAGATGGAGGGCACTTGGCGGGGAGGGCGCGGCGCGGCCTGTGGCCGCAACCAAATCCGAAGCACTAAATCCGAAATCCTAAACAAATCCGAATCACCAAAACTCAAAATTCAAAACAAACCATAACGTCTTATTTCAACGGTGGTTATGGCAGCCGGATTCCAATATCAAGCAGAAAAAACAAGAAGTTGAAGGATTGTAGCGCGGAGTTATGAGGGCAGGGGGTGGGCGCGTCGGCGTGCCGCCGACGGCTAAACGGTAGAGCGTTGCGCGGGTAGGGCGGTGGCTATGAGACACGGGGGATGTCTGATGCTTTTTTCATTCCGGGCGGCATTTCGAGTCCGCTTCGGCCCGGGCCTTCTTTGAAATCGACTATTATCTTTACCGCAGTTTCGGGGTTGTCCACGACGGTGAAGACTTTCAGGTCGTCGGGGGCGATGTGCTTGTACTCGGCGAGCATCTTTGTTCTTATCCAGGTTGTCAGGCCGTCCCAGTACTCGCTGCCCATCAGGATAACGGGGAAGGATGCCTGCTTCAGGGTCTGGATGAGCACGAGCGATTCGAAGAATTCGTCCATAGTGCCGTAGCCGCCGGGGAAGACTATGAAGCCGTGTGCGTATTTGAGGAACATTACTTTGCGGACGAAGAAGTACCTAAAGTGCAGGGAGATGTTCTGGTAGTCATTGGGGATTTGCTCGAGGGGCAGCTCGATATTGAGTCCGATGCTCTGACCGCCCGCTTCTGCGGCGCCTTTGTTGGCGGCCTCCATAATTCCGCCTCCGCCGCCGGTTATTATTGCGAAACCCGCCTTTGCAAGCTCTGCGGCGGTCTGGAGGGCGAGCTTGTAGTATCGGTGGTTGGGTTTTGCGCGTGCGGAGCCGAAGATTGATACGGCCGGTCCGACCGAGGCGAGCTCTTCGAAGCCTTCGGTGAATTCCGCCATTACTCTGAATATTCGCCAGAGGTCCTTAACGGGGCTTTCAGCTATTTCCATCATAATGGATAATCTCCTTGATTCACCAGAGGTCTGGTTTATTGGCCGAGGGGCAGTGCTCTGCAATCGGGCAGTCCGGGCAGTCGGGCTTGCGGGCCTTGCATATACTTCGGCCGTGAGTAATCAGCACGTGGCTGAACTGCGTCCAGTCCTTCTTAGGGACTATTTCGGCCAAATCGAATTCCAACTTTACCGGGTCGGTATTTTCGGACAGTGCGAGCCGGCGTGAGAGGCGGATAACGTGGGTATCGCAGGTTATTCCGGGTATTCCGAAGGCGTCTCCGAGGACGCAATTGGCTGTTTTTCGGCCCACGCCGGGGAGGGTGACAAGCTGCTCCATTGTGTTGGGGACGCGGCCGTGGAATTGCTCGACTATTTTTGCGCAGGCGCCTTTGATGTTAACAGCTTTGTTGCGGAAGAAGCCGGTGCTGCGTATGTCCGATTCGATTTCCTTCAGGTCGGCGTCGGCCCAGTCTTCGACGGATTTGTATTTTTTGAAGAGGTCTTTGGTGACCATATTTACACGGGCATCGGTGCATTGGGCCGAGAGGATTGTGGCGATAAGCAGTTCCAGAGGATCAACAAACTCAAGAGCGATTTTGGCGTTTGGATATGTCGTTTTCAAAATCGCCCAAATCTTCTTGAACCGCTCTTGTGCATTTTGCTTGTCAACTTTCAGGTTCTTGTTCTTTTTCGAGCCCGGGCGATTTGCCGTCGTTTTTGCCATACGATTTAATTTCGTGCAGTTTTTAGTGTTGTGCTGCTCAAGACCAGGGTATAAAATCCAGTATTATGGTATTTGTAACCTGACGTCCGAGTACTCCAAGAGTTTTATATCTCATATTATAGATTTTGTCGTTATGATAATCTTTTTGGCGGCTCTTTTCAACTATGCATAAGGAGTTTTTGCTGTGCTGAAGAGACTAAAAATCTGCGATGGCAAACTTGGCGAGTGCGCCGACGGCGAGGCCCTTGTCTTTGTCTATGTCGCACCGGACGATTCTGAAAAGAAATACCTGGTCGAGGAATTAAAAATCGACGAGCACACCCTTCATTCATCTCTCGACCCGGACGAGCTAAGCCGGCTTGAATTCGAGCCTGAGCACGTGGCAATGATTCTTAAGCAGCCAAAACACTACGCCCCCCAGGACGAGTTCCTGTTTAGAGTCCTTTCTACGGGAACATTCATCTTCAAGGACAAACTTATAATCGTTGTCGGCGAGGACGCTCCCCTCTTCGAGGGAAAACCCTTCATTAAACTACAGTCCGTACATGACATATTTCTGCGGCTGATCTATCGCGCGATCGCCCATTTTCTCGAGCACCTCAGAGCGATTCATCAGATATCAAACGAGCTTGAACACCAGATAAATGTTTCTATGGGGAACAAGTATCTGCTCAATCTCTTCACTCTGGAAAAGAGTCTGGTCTATTATCTCAAGGCTATTCATTCAAACGGCGTCCTGATGGAAAAACTCAAGAACAACTCCGCCAAAATAGGCTTCTCTCAGGAAAA
>Ga0315288_10006298_pt1 | contig 15061 bp, 38 predicted proteins | sample YL17G11_20_MG_FD_203454 | JGI IMG/M metagenome (GOLD analysis project Ga0315288, IMG submission 203454) | Sediment microbial communities from Yellowstone Lake, YNP, Wyoming, USA - YL17G11_20 | ecosystem: Environmental > Aquatic > Freshwater > Lake > Sediment | place: USA: Wyoming | collected... | reverse complement strand
GTTCTCGTGATCTGGTGAATGGAGTAAAGTAATAAGTCTTTTGACTTCAGCATTATCAATTTCTTCCATAACTCTCAATAGAGAGATATGATCTATTGCTATTTTGTATCTGTTATCAGATAATCTTTGTATTTCTTGGCTTGTTGCCATTTCTGTCATATCACTCATAGTTGTTACTGTTTTATTGTTAAAGTCTGCTGCTCTCATAAGCAGTTTAAATGATTCTCCATCTAGACTCATATTTCTGAAAATTTTTGGTTAATACACTCTTCTGCTACTGTCCAGTTCTCCTCATCTTTAGAATCCATAAGACTTACTAGTCTTGCAGCTTCTTTATCAGTAATTTTTTTCATTCCGTGGAGTAGAGATATTTTACTCATAGCATACATAGCTCTCTCTGCAGAATCAAATCTTACTTCTTCAAAGTCCTTATCCGGTGGTGCATTAAAAATAGGATTAGAAGGAACAGGCATCATCATCAGATCCTTCATTTGCCTCATGTAATTATCTCTTTCTGCTAACCTTTGAGCATCTTGCTCTTCTTGAGTAAGCATTCTTACACGATCCGTTGCCATTACTCTGCTATTACTGCTTGTTTCATCAACTTCTCTTTTAGCATAGGAGTCAAGGTTTCCCTTACCTTGGTTATAGTTGTATCCCTTACTGAATCTGATAGATCTTTGGACATCTCTAGGACAACATAAGGCAAGTCATACTTCTCTTTATACTTCTTCATTGATTCTAATCCCGCAGGATCATTATCAAATAGAGTACAAATAGCTTTATACTTATGCTTAAGTGCTGTGATCACATGTTCCTGAATCATTGTGTTCTCACTGTCTGGTGCAATTGCTTCTGCATTCTTGTATCCAAGTTTACTGAAGGCCATTATATCCTTTAAAGAACTACAGATAATCAGATAAGGCACCTTCATTGTAAGTTGATCCATACCTTGAATATAATCCTGTACTTTGATAAATTTATAATCCTTCACTAAAGGATGATAGATCTTATAAAGTGTACCATCCTTACGAAAATAACCATACATATTGGTACTTTTAATAATCTGTTCTGTAATTACACCTTCATCATCTTTACTAAGCTTATATTGACTTAAAGGAGTTACATTATAATACTCAAGTATTTTTGATCCTATATGGAACTTATTCCAATATTTCTCATCAAAGTTACTCCAAGATCTTGTAGTAAAGTCTGTTATTCTATACTTAGATCTCTTTTTGAATTGTCTAATACCATCATCTTTATTATTAAGAATAAAAGCATTATAGTCTTCAATAATCTTATGAGCAGTCTCACCTCTTGTAGTAAGTTTTGGTTCACTTAGCTCCATTAGTAAATTAAGCGCATCTCCAGATTTTCCTGTTGAAAAATCTTTGTATTTGTAAGTATTGTTTGATGCATAGTATATGCACATAGAGGGGGTCTTATCATTCTTGTTGAACACTGATTTAATCTTTACATCCTGGCCGGTTAACTTTTCCTGCAGTTGTAAATAGTGTTCAAAAATCCATTCTCTTGGAACCTCTGTTATGTCTGTTATTAATGATTTAGTTCTTATCATAAAGGTTTATTAAATATTAATAATCTTTTTATATTTCCTATTTGTAGCAATATAGGATAACCTTTCTTTTTACAGAATTCTATTTGCATATCTCTATGAACATCCTTAAATAAATCTTTAATAGTTATATCAAATACTGTAATATCCTTATGTTTAATTCTTTTTAAAGTAGTTTTTTTAATATCATGCTCTCTTAATATTAAAACTTTTTTATAATCTAATTCTGTCATTTTATTTTATGAAAAAGGGGAGACTTAATCATCTCCCCTTATTGATTTATAATTCAAAGTCTGAACCTGATTGACTGGCTGTGCTGCCAAAGGTCTCTATACTTTCTGCTTTCTTCTTTCTAATTTGAGTATCAGCATTAAACTTTAAGAGTTTAGACATCTGTACATCATCTCTTTCTACAGGAACACCTTCTTTAGAATACTTAGGTAAAAATAATTCATGAGCAGTATAACCACCACGATTAACATATTCTTTACCACCAATGCAAAATCTAAAGAAAGTATTACCAAAAGGCTTATCTTTAGCAAAAGCAGTAAATAAAGATTGAACATTAGCATGCTTACCATCTTGATCTTCCAACCATTTCAGGCAACCAAGGCTTACACAGAGTTGTTTTAAACTCTTTAATAGTTCTTGATCTCTGCTTACAGGAACTTTACTTTTGGTCTCACCATCTGCAAAGGCCCATTCTGTAAGTTTTACTACCCCAACTTTACCTTTATGACGACCTGCTTCAGGCTTATCCTTGTTGATAAAGAAACCTTCAAAAGAACTACCTAAATCTTCACCTTCAAGATGAAGCATTACATTTAATGCACCTTCTTTGAATTTGAACTCTTCAAGAGTTATATTGTTGATTTTACATGTGTTTATTCCTGGTTCTAAAGTCTTTGATACTCCATCTCCACCAGTTTTGATGTCTTTTGTACTTAAATTGCTCATATGTTTTTTATTTGGATTATTTTACTTCTGTATGGGTTACATCTATTATTTCCTTAATAGTACCATCCTCATTTCTTTTTACTGCAATCTCTGGGATGTTGAAACTATCAGTTAACTCTTCTGTCATATACAAACCTAATAATAGATCTGAGCCAACACGATTAGCACCTTTTGCTAAGCATCTTGCATATAACATCTCCTTAGGCATACGCTTCCAGTTATCTTTAGTATTTAAACCTTGACCGGTTGCATCTTGCCATGTGAAAGAACAAGTTTCTTCTACACCATCTCTTATAAATACTATAGTAGTTCTTCTATCTATAGGATTCTCTTGGATGTCTTTTCTCATCTCAGTTATAGATCCATCCTTATAAAGATAAACACCATCTTCTTTAGTATAGAATTTTACACCACCTTTTCTTAGTAAAGCATTAGTTGCTTTTGCACTTAAGCTTAATTTACCTTGAATAGGGATAATGTAATGGAATGCCTGCATTGTAGGAAATCCTAATTCTTTACCCATCTGCGCGATAGTGAATGCTTGCTCTACAGTTTTTATGTGAGCGGGAAGCTGTTTTGATTCAATGAGGGTTGCTAGAAAGTTCTTTAACTCTCCTGCTTCAGCTGTTGTAATTTCTTGTCCCATTATTTATTTTTGATTATATTGTTTAACCATTCTTTCTTACTTACAGGTTTACCCAGCATGATTGCTGCTAGATCTCTGATTGTCATCTCATTTATAGGAGGATCTGTATCAGGGTTTGGTAAGTTAAATTCAAATTCTTTAGGTGTCTCTATAATTGTTCTGATCATAGCCTCGGGGCTATATCTCTTTATTACTTTCAATTCATCTACTGGTACAAGATATCTTACATGTCCTGTACCTGGTGTAGGATCTGTTTTTTCATACTCCTCTTCAAAATGAGGGTTGAATTTCCATAAATACAGAGTTCTATCTGGATCTTCTGGCACATTGTTTCTGTCTGTAAATTCCAGATATACATCTTGCCCTTTGCTTATTTCACTATAGAAAAAGCTTACATGCAATTCTGTTTTATCTGATGGCTTATAAGCCAATTTAGGAAGTAATGAATAATCAATTACTCCTAATTCTGTTAATGTCCCCTTGTGAAATTCTTTGATTTTCTTAAGGTTCTCCTTCTTGTCCTCTGGACTGTTGGTTACTGCTGTACTCATATTGTTCTTACTTTTCTTTCTTGTCTAGCCGGTGTAGGCAATTCATCCATTGCCATCTGTTTAAATCTTGTTCTAAAGAATGCTACACCAGTCTCTCCATTTCTACATTTTAAGAAATGCATTGCTAAAATCTCAGGATCTTGACCAATTATATATCTCTCTACTCCATAATAATTAATCTTTTGTTTACCTGGAGCATTAAGTCCTATTAATGTATCAGCATGCTGAAGTAGGGAATCTGATCCAAATATATCAGATGGTAATATAAAATTACCATACTTGCCATCTTCATTTCTCTCAGGAGCATCAATATTTCTATTGAGCTGGCTAAGAATGATAAAGGCTATTGGATACTTTCTTTTAAGTGCTGTTACAGTTTTACCTAAAGCTTTTAACATACTCATATCATCACCATAAGGAGTGTTCTCCAATAGTAAAGAATGATCTAATGTTATAATTGTATTCTTGTATACTGTTTTAGCTTCATCTTTACCTGTTACAGCATTTCTTTCCATGATCGTAGTAGAGTATAGTTTCATATAATCTTCTATAATTTCTTTAAATTCTAAAACATTACATGCTTCCTCTACTATATCAATAGGATATTTTAATCTGTCTTTAGCATAAGCTTTACATAGCTCAAAATGCTCATCACTTAATTTTCCATCTGCGCTACAGAGATACTTATAACCCTTTGCTATATGGGTTGAAAATTCTCTAATTGCTGAGTTCTTACCCAACATCTCAAACTGAAACTCAAGAACCCTAAAGTTCATAAGTGGATTAAGATTAAATGCAGCATTTACAAGTAAACTTTTAATTAAAGTCTTACCTGTTGCTGGCCTAGCTCCTATTACGGTTGTGCTATGCCATTCAATTCCATTGGTTGTTGCATCATTAAATGTACTCCATGGAGTTTTAATACTTGTTATTTGACCTGTTTGTCTACCTTTTAAATAAGACAAGGATTCTATAAAAGCCTCTCGTTGAGTCTTCCACTTTGTTGGTTTGGTCATGGATTAATTATTTATTAATGGGATAGTAAATATAGCTTTTTAGCTCTATAAATACAAACCTTTTATGTAACTTACTGAGGCTTAATTGTTAAAAATTAAAAGACTTTTGCTGTGAATTTAGGATCTTCAAAATCTTCTCCACTCCTTACTAATTCACAATATCCAGCTAGATCTGAAATCCAGGACTTATCACTATCTTGCTTTCTTATAAAATATCTAGAAGTTCGGGTATACTTATAACCTTTCTTCTCTTCTTCTTCTATATAGTAAGCTGCTCCAGCATGTATTTCATCCCAAGTATAGTCATATTCTTTAAAGAATTCTCTGAAAGCTATAACAATCTCTTTAAGAGGTGATCTTGCCGGCTTATTGCTTGGCAATTTCATTCTAGGAAAGATCTCATTATACTTCTGAGCATTAGCTTCAAAGTCTTCACCCATTAATGTATTGTTTGATTTCTTTACTTGTACACCAAAATATGAATCTACCTTACTGATTAGACTTAGGGCTTTTGGTTGTAAGTCATAAAGTCCTACATTCTTAAACACTATCCAAAGATCTGCCTGTAAAGCTCTAAGTTCTTGATGAAGATTTAAACTTGGTGCCGATATACTCTGATGCATACAATACAGTAGATAGAATTGATTAGGAGTTAATCCAGCCTCTGTAATATGATTAAATACTACTTGTATGCCTATTTTATTTACCGCCATATGATCTCCTCATTGAATTGTTTTTTTACTAGCTTATTGCATTCATTAAAAATGTCATTGCAATCCCATTTTTCTAGATCATGATATGCGGCTGAAGCAGGATGACTTGCTATTAATTTAGGAGCATCTTCAGGAACATGGTTCATCCATTCTTGAGCTTTCTTACCTAGAAATACATAAACAATATTTGGATGATGTATAGCCAAGTAATCAAATAAAAACTCTAAAAATCCTTTCCACATCTCATAATGAACTCCTATTTTAGTTATTTGGGTAGTTAAAGCGCTGTTCAATAGCAAAATCCCTTGATTAGACCATCTTGCTAGATCTGGATACCAAGTAAAGCCTTCGGGATACATGGTCTCTTCTATTGCCATAAAAATGTACTTTAAAGAGGGTTGTACAATATTTGTATTACCGCATGAAAAAGCTAGACCATCTGCTGTAGGAAATCTACTAACTTCTCTTAGCATACCATCTTTACCATCTCTTATCACAGCCGGTCCTTGAGGATAAGGATCTTGACCTAGTATAACTACTTTTAATTTATCTACAGGACACTCTTCAAAAGCTCTAAACATATGTTTTAACACAGGTGTAAATCTTTTACCTTCCTTAGCTTCTGCTAATAGTGTATTTATTATCTTATCAAAATCACCACTGAGAATAAAGCTTTTAAGCTTATCTCCCCATCCTGATGGTTTAAGATTTTCATACAATTTCTTTTTTACTTCTTCTATATTTACTGTATCTAATACACTCATAATTTTTTGTATATTTGCTTATGACTAAAATTAAATATGATACTATTCCTAAGGATGTTATTATAGACATTCAAATTTCAGGCACCTTCTATAGAGGGTTAACTGATCTTCTAACAATGTTAGGTGAATCTGTTCCATTAGATGATTTCAAAAAAATTCTTGAAAAACTTAAAGCAAATAATCCTGCTGAAAGCATGCTTGAATTCAATGTTTTTATGATAATGTCTCTTGTCTATGAAATAGAGAAGAAAGCTAAAGAACAAAACAAAACTAAACAGGAAGAAATAGATGTTCCTGAAGAGCCTGTAGCTACCGGCAATTAACATTCACCATATCTCCTAATTTAATCAAGGCTTCAATTACAAAGCCTAGGTCTTCTTTAGAAGCTTTACTCCAACTTTTACGCTTTGTCACTGTCTCACCTAATATTTCTTTATCAAAGACAAAGCCTGTTTTTTTCATGATAAAATCCTTTATGTCTTCAAAATCATTACCTGTTTCTTTTGCTATTTCTCTAATACACTTGTGTATCTTAGCTAGCTGAGCTAGTGTTCCATCATCTTTGTTTGCATCAAAGAATACATCTGCTGTTTGTCCTGGTACAAGATTATCTACAAATAGTTTATAGAGTTTTTCATCTGCAGGAATAACATATATCATCTTTCCATCCACCTTCTGTAAAGAGGTACTGAACATATTATCCTTTTGTTTGTTCATCCTTTTGAGATTTTTTCCAAGCTGATTTAGCTGCTTTTGCAACTTCTTTTTCTTGAGCAGATTTCTTAAAGCGTTCTTGGTTTAGAGCATGCTCTTGTTCTTTTGTTAATGGTTTTATTTGCATAATTGTTATTTTTTAGATTCTGAAATATAATGCTGATAGATTGGATCACTATTGATTATATCTAATTTTGTGTTAGCATCTAACAATAAAGATCTTAGATGTATATTTTCTGATTGGATACTATCACAATCACATGGTTTTTCTGGTTTGTTTAAATACAAAAGCCAGATTAATGTTACACCTAGGCATAGCATTCCTATTATTACTTTTTGCATATTATAATTTTACTTGATTTTCTTCTTCTATAGCTTCTCTAAGAAGAATGCTTAGTTCAATTTCTGTTAGTGTTCTTGAGTCTGCTATTATAGCAAAGCGGTTTGCTGCATAGAATTCGTATGGATAACAACCTTGTAAACTAACTTCAGCTAGTTTAAATCCTAATTTCCCATCTTGAATATTCAGTCTTGCTACATTAGTGACAGTGTATAGATTACCTACTTTTACCCACTTACTAGTAGGTATCTCATTAGGTCTATGAGAATCATTAATGCAGTATACTTTAAATGGTATTTCCATCTGCTTCTTCTTCTACAGGTTCTATATATCCCGGATTCCATTGAGGATCTGTTGATTGTTCTGGAATAAAGTGTCCTTTTTCTATAGCTTCTACTCTAAGCATCTTGTGATACTCTTCATGACTTCTTTCATCTATAGTTCTTGATCCGTCACTACTAGGTATAAAATCTTCATCACATTGAACTAAGTCTACAGTGATAAAGTCCTTGGTAGTTGTGCCATCTTCTGAAACTACAGGTTCCATAAAGGTTGTCATGAATTTGATTCTTAAATCTCCTATTTTTAAAGCTGTTACTGGCATATGGTTGGTTTTTAATTTTTCTTGATTGTAACTTTATAGATCTTTTTATTAGCCACAGGCATAAGATCAATAATTTCATAGGATATAAGCTTGTGCTCATATGGAGGTGGTGTAAGAGTTTTGAATTGGGTTTCTGTAACAAATGCTTTATGATCCCAAACTCTCAACCATTTAATAGTTTTTCCTCCTTTTATTGTTGTTTTAAGTTCATACCCTGGTGATGTATTCATCAAAGTATATTCTTCTGATTTTGTTAAATGCATATTGTAAAAATAATAAATTTATGTTGATTGAACAACTCCATCACAATATATACATCTCCAAAGGGCTATACCTAGATATTTACCAGATTTGGGTACTATATTGTACTCATGTCTAGGACAATTAAGTTGTGTATGAGTCCAATCTCTATCTCTCAGATTTTCAATGAATTTAATCCAGTTCTGAGAGTCAAACTTGGTAACAATATCCTTAGCTTTTTTAGCTTCACACTTTGGACACTCATTACTGGGAAAGAGCCCTTCCTTATTAAAAGGTCTATGACATTCCGAACATACTTGGATACTCATCTTTTCTCAATATTTTTATGTTTATTGATCCAAACGGATATAACTCTACTAATCGTTATACGCTTTGAGTTTCCAAGTTTGGATTTAACAAACCTCATAGTTTCTAGGTTTGATGTACATATCTTAAAATACTTATGACCTTCTGTTTCGTACATTATTCTATACGGTTGGTTTTGAATAGGCATGATTACTCGATTAGTGCTGCATAATCTTGTTGGCATTGCTTGTAGCCTTCTATGAAACCACTTTCTCTGGCATCATCAGCATCATTATTATCCTTCATCCATTGTGAAGCTATTTCTTGTATTTCTTGTTCTGATTTTACTTTCATATTGCAATTTCCTTTAAGTTAGTTATAATACTTTCTACTACTAATAAATTCTCCTTATCAGGAGATAACATCATCTCTTTTAATCTCATCCATTCACTACCCTTTATAACATCAGTAGTTAATAATGATAGTAGCTTCTTCTTTAAAAATAATCTTTTTTGTTCAAATTCTCTACGAGCTCTTAACTCTGCTTGTTTTTCAAGACATCTTTTACACATATTATGGTATTTATTTAATGTACATCAAATGATATCAGTAGGCATGGAAGAGCTATAACAAGAGTTTCCTCATGATATCCAATTCCAATAAGTATCCCCCAATAAAGTTGAAATTCTGGGCTTTTAATTTTTTTCATTGTTTTAAAGTTAATTGTTCTATAGCAGCATCTGCTACTCTGTGATTTTCTTCATCTGGTGATTTATACAGCTCCCATAGCCTCTTGGCTTCTTCTTTACTGATCTTTTCCTGGAAATAGAGATTAGATATGTTATTCTCTTTAGTTAATCTACCAATGTGCCCTGTTATCATTGCTATTAAACCTTCAGTTTGTTTATCATCATGAAGTCTGTCACCCTTCTCTTTACCAAGATCATTTCTTAATTGACTTATATCCTTTTGAGCTTGAAAAGCCATCTTCTTAAGAGTACTTATCTTAGGATCTCCTGCCCAATCCAGATCATATTCATCCATGTAATCCATAGCTAATATATTTCATAGTTATTAATAACGTGATCTACTATGATAAAGTATTTCGGATTCTTTTGACAGGCCTCAAGTACACTCTTAAAACTATACCATCCAGGAAAGCCTTCTACAGCTCCTTTTCCAGGCAAACTAGTTATTGTAGATGTGTTAAATGTCTTACCTGTATTAGTACCACAAAATCCAGGTAACAACATAACCATCATATTTTCTTTAAAATCTTCTGCTTTGTGTTTCATATTACTTAATTTTTTTAGGTTTTCTGAATTTTGCTTTGATTATTGCTACAGCTACACATAGGTTACCTTCATCTGGAGATCTTATCATGTCTAGTAATCGCTTATACTCATCCATGTCAATCTTGTGTTTATAGAAAAGTAACCAAGCATCTTGTTCTCTGTTTTTTCTTTTTTGCTCTATAGACAGATGTTTAGTCATACTACTTCTTTTTAATTAGTATTAATCTACCTGTTTTGTATTCAGAATCTCCACACATAGACTTTATCCATTGCTTATCAGACTTTCTTAGCATGATTTTACCACATAACGAGCATTTGTATCTTCTTGTTCTGTATTGCATATTTCAATTTTTTTAATTAAGTCATCTATAAGAATTTCTGCTATTGTGAAATTTTCTTCATCAGGTGAGCATACCATTTCTGTAAGTCTTAGGCGCTCTTCCCGAGTTATGTTATTATGTTCCTGTAGAGATTGAAGAATAGCTAGAGATCCTTTTACTTTTATCCATCTAAGCTGTTGCTCATGTCTTTTTATTATACCTAACATACTACTTGATTTTTTGGTAAATAATTTCCTCAGCTACTGTGAGGTTCTCTTCATCTTCTGAGTGTATAAGATCTTCTATCCTAACTGCTTCTTCATAGCTGAGACATTTAAGTGGTACCATTTCTTGTAGCATGTTAGTAGCATTTTCTTGTCTTACATACCTTGGTGTAAAATGAGCATGGCTTAGACCTTGCGCATCAGTAAAGACTATGTAAGTATGAAAAGCATGAGGTCTTGGTTTAAATGTTATCATAGCTGGTAGTTGTTCATATCTCCAATGCATTTAGTTTGGTTTAAAATCTATCCATTTACACTTTTGGTTTTCATACTTAGCATATTGTCTTCTATCACACTCTAAGCAATGTCTTTCATATCTTCCCCAAACAGGGTATGAAAAGTTACCTTTATACCAATCATGTAATCCAATAAAGCACCAAAAACTTTTCTTATAGCTTAGTGTTTTTTGTTTCTCCATATTACTCAATTTTTCTTGTTGCTTTACAATCTGGATAGTTAGTACATCCCCAAAATGAGGAGCCATCCTTTTTATTCTTTCTTACCTTCATGTTAGCGCTGCAAACAAGACATACTTTGCCACCTTCTTCTTCTGCTTTTACAGCTAATATATTAACTGCAGCTCTAACAAACTTTTTCTCTTCTACCTTGGTTTCTCTTTCTAGTTTACTAAATTCAGCAAGAACTTCAGGATTATTCAACTGATGTTTGCATGCTAAACAAGTTACAAGAGATAACTTAGTAACCTCCATAGTATGTGGATGATTGCATTTTACACCCTTTGCATGTCTTATCATATTATTCTATTTTTGCTGTTAAACCATTCTCTAGTAGTGCTTCACAAACAGGCCTTAATTTCTCAAAGCTTCCGTGTTTAACATCACACTTACCATTATGGTGCACTATCATAGTGCATTGTTCTGCTTGCTCCATAGAGTGACCACAATACTTTCTTAAACATCCTAAGACATGAGGGAAGGTATTGTGATCATCATTATAGAGAATTATTGCTTTAGTAGGGTTTACCAATTCATCTATGGCATGTTCTACTTCCTTGTCTACTTCTGGCTCTAGTACTTCAACTTCTTTGTTCATATTCTTTACTTATTAATACTTTATTAATATCTCCAACTTTATTGATCTTATTAGCCCATTCTTCATGTGATTCAGGTTCTTTAAAAAGAGCTTCATAAATCTTAGTAGCTGTAGGAAGTGTTTTAGAATACTCTTTCCATGGTACTTCTGATTCTTTCATATTATTTATATTTACCCATTTGATATCCTATTATAAAACAGGGTACTGGAACAAACTCTCTACTGATAATACAGATTATAATCATAAGTCCTATTATGAATAAGCCATCTTCTCTCGTTCTTCCTACTAATACACTTTCTATTTTATCCATTATTTCTTCTCCTTTACTATTTTAATTAGTTGTTTTAAGCACTCTAGTTCTGCTTCTTCATAAGATTTAAAAGGTGAAACATTAGTATGTAATGTAGTATTATATCCCCAGATATTCAATTTTTCATCTGGTCTGTATACCCAACTATCTAGTCCATGTTTCTCTCTAAACCATCTGAATGCTTGTTGGTAGAGAGGAGCATTTACTTGTCCAAAATAATTATGATACAGATAAGATAAGTTATCAGCCAACTTACCACTTTCATAATATCTAGTAAAACATCTTTCATCAAACCCCAGCTCTTTAAGAGCCAGGGCTTCTTCATAAGGTATAAATTCTTTATTCATCTTCTTATTTTTTTAATAATCATTTCCCAAAATTCTGGCACAGCTTTAAACCAAAATAGATAGAGTAATATTATTAAACATGCTACTACTGTTATACCTAGTATAACCAGTATTATTCCTCCTATTATTTTCATAGCTTTGCTTTTTCATAAGGTATAAATTCTTTATTCATTGGTCCATTCAATTTTAGTTTGATCATAGTCTTCTAGTGCTGTCTTTACCCAAGATTGATCTACTGTACCTATATAACATAGTATGTGCACTGTACATTTATCATTAGGATTTAATCTGAGTAACCTTCCTATTCTTTGGCTTGCTTTTCTTTCATTACCATATGCATGCATTATGATACCAGACCGCAAGTTAGGAATATTTACTCCTTCATTCAACTGTAATACACAAGCTAAATCCATGATCTCATTCTTCTTGAACTTCTCTAAGTTCTCTTCAGAATCAGCATTCTTGCTATGATAGCTTGCTATTCCAAAGCTATCGGCTTGTTCTTGAGTATTAGCAAATAGAATTGTCTTATCATGCATATCCTCTAGAAGTTTCTTTGCATACTTCTCCTTAGTAGGATAACTCATAATCTGTTTCATCCGCATAATACTCATGATTTGCCTCTCTTTAGCAGAGTTAGCATTCACAACCCGGTTTGTCCAGTACTCATAAGAAGCTTCCTCTGAAGTCATCCAGGTTTTAGGCGCTTTGCCAGCTTTTAATATTTTTGCTTTATTTAGGTTTAACCCGTGCACAATGATTTGATAGTCATTTAAGATCCCATCTTCTACAGCATCATCTGTGATATACTCATATACTACTGGAATATGTGCGCTAAACAATCTTCCTCTTGCTGAGTGTAGAAATTTTGGTGGGGTTCCTGTTAATCCTATTTTGATTCCTTTATATGTGTTTAACCATCCTGCATGTGATTCTAGTAAGCTATGCGCTTCATCTAAATACACAGCATCATAGTGTAATTGTTGCTTTGGTAAGGACAAATAAGTTGTAAATGTGATTCTATCTAGCAGATACTCTAAATCAAATTTCTTAGCATCATCAATCCAACTCTGAAATATAGATTTCTTTGGAGCAACAACTAAGAAGAATGATGTATCTGTGTAATGTAAATCCATATGTCTTAAGCCTACCAGAGTCTTTCCAACTCCAACAGATAAGGCTACAGTACCTCCGCCTCGTACTTTACTTAATGCTGTAAGAGCTTTCTCTTGTACATCATCTTTAGTTGTTGTTTTCATGATTTCTTTTGTTTAATTGTTATGTGTTTAAACTTATCCCATAAAGCTACTTCGGCCATAGCTAGATTCTCCTCATCTGAAGAATCTAGCATAGCGCGAATAGTTTTATATTCTTCTGGAGTGATGTCTTCATCAAACCTTAGAACATCTATTGCCAACTGGCATTGATTGTAACCTGTAGGTCTGAATGGTCTTTCCTCCTCCATAAAGTTAGTAAATGAAAGTGATTTTTCTGTTTACTAGATCTACCTTTACATCTCTAATATCAAAAGTTATTTCTCTTGCTACAGGATATACATTGTGAGTAACAGGATACTTAGCAATTGGATTTCTCTTTTTATAAGGCTTTCTAGTTTTAGTCTTACCTACTGTGGGTTCTTTTACAGTGTTAGGTTTAGCCTTAGACATCTTGATATTTCCTAGATATCTACCATATCTAATACTGATTGCATTTCTTGATACACCAAAATGTGCAGCTGCATCATCATATCCTTGCATCTTAGATTTACCAGCTGCTACAGCACCATCAATAAATATTAATATTTGTTTCATCTCTTTAACAGACCAATTACGTGATTTTCTTTTTCTTTTTGCCATTGTTTATTGTTTTAAGTTAATAATTTGTATTTACTTTCTATAGCTGTTAAAGCTAAGTATTGATCTTCTTGTGTAGATTGTATCATCTTCCACAAATTCTTTTGTTCCTCCCGGGTTATGAGATTTTCTCTATACATCATTCTTAAAGCTCTGCCTAATTCATATCCTGCAGTACCTCTAGTAACATTGTCATTGATATCTCTTATCCATTCATCAGGAGTCTTCTTGAACTCTGGATAACTTTTCCACATTCTTCTTGAATTTTTTTGGTTTAAGTTGAGCCATAATAGTGAGTGCTATAAAAGCATCTTCTTCTGTACCGGCTATCATCTTTTTAAGATTTTCAGCTTCATCTTTTTTAAGCTTTTTTTCTAAGACCAGCTTATCAAGAGCATCTTCTAAAAGATTTATAGCTTGATTTGAACCTATGTTGTCATGATTACTCCAATAAATTTTTACTCCTTTTGATATTGAATCAACCCAACCCTGAGGAGTTTTTTCATACTTCCATCTATCAGTCCAGAAGTTGCGCATCTTATTCTTGAACCTGCTTTTGCTCATTCCCTTCTTGTAAGTCATCTGTATTAATTGTTTCTATTATTGATTCTACAATTGCCCAGTTCTCTTGATCTGGTGAATGTATTAGTTTAAGAAGTTTTTGATACTCTGTTAATGTTATACAATCAAGTATGTACAATCTATAAATAGTGGCTGCAATAGCATCTTTTTTAATAGCTTGTTCAGCTTCTACTATTGTACTAAAAGCAAGAGAGCTTTTATACTCTTTCTCATATCTATGAAGAAAATGAAGTAATAAATCTTTACCGGTCATAGTTTAAGTTATTCTTTTTATACTAAAGCCTTTTTCCATAGCTTCTTCGCGGTTATTTTCAATCCATTCATGGCATGCATGACATACTCCAAGCCAGAAGAGGATATTTAGGAGAAGTTCTCCTATCCTTCCTTTCTTATGGTGCACTTCAGTTGCATGCTTTGTACATATTCCTGGCAGATGCGCTTGACACATTGGATTTTCCTGCAGGAATATTACTCTCTTTCCGGAGTAGAGTCTCTCCTCTTTAGATCTTTTCTGGGAGCGTGCTGGGATAGGCTTTGCCTTAGCAGTTGGTTTTATACTAAGTTTGGCAACTCCAGTATTACTTGA
>Ga0315288_10006296_pt1 | contig 15063 bp, 13 predicted proteins | sample YL17G11_20_MG_FD_203454 | JGI IMG/M metagenome (GOLD analysis project Ga0315288, IMG submission 203454) | Sediment microbial communities from Yellowstone Lake, YNP, Wyoming, USA - YL17G11_20 | ecosystem: Environmental > Aquatic > Freshwater > Lake > Sediment | place: USA: Wyoming | collected... | reverse complement strand
AACAGCAAGTCTTTGATGTCTCTGAACATTATAGTTGGGCAGAAACCGTGATTGGAAAGAACGGAAGGCCGACCACGATCACAACCAGTTATACGCCGTTAAAGGGAAAAGCAAATCTGTCCTATAAGATCCGCCTGATCAAAAACCCAAGCTGATTAGGTTTTTCGTTTTGATTTCCTGGGATTTAGGTGAGATATTCTTATATAGATTCCAGGTATTCAACCGAAGAAAATACAAATTCAAGGAGCCGATGAATTGAAAAAAATGACCTTACGGTTGTTCTTCTTGGTGGTGTGTTTTGGGCAAGTTGGGCATAGCATGTCTCTCATTCATGCGCCTATAGGATTCTCGTCTCCTATCGGAGGATGGGCAAGGGTTTACGGCGAGCTGGATGGGACACCCTTAGTCGAATCCCTCGTCCAAACATATGATAAAGGATATCTCGTTGGGGGCTATTGTCAGTACGGATCGAGATGGATGCTGAGAACCGCTTCAAGCGGAGCCATTGAGTGGGTCCGTCAGCCGTTAATGTCGACTCGAAGTCTTGAGCCGACAAATGACGGCGGATGCATCGCTGCGGCCATCTATAGCGCGGATTTCCTCGTTGTGAAGATGAGTTCTTCTGGCGCCGTCGAGTGGGCTCGAAGCTATGGCGGAATCTGGGGCGAGAAAGCGGATTATGTTCAGCAAACAAGCGATGGGGGTTATGTTGTTGTGGGATTGACGACGACTTTCTCCGATCCTCTCATTACTCCGTTTGGCGTCGCTTTGTGGGTTCTTAAACTATCTCCGGTCGGGGATATCCAATGGCAGCGAAGTTATTGGGGAATCGATGAAAGCGCTTGGTTATCAGATTCCGAGAGAATGGCGATTCTGGAAACTCCAGACCGAGGGTTCATCTTGGCCTGCACGACTTCTGAATACGGCGCCGGCCGGAGGGATATCTGGCTCCTCAAGCTTTTGGCCAATGGAGAAATTGAATGGCAACATACGTATGGAGGCATGAACGATGAGGCTTTTCCGCCGGGCGGTCCTCATATTCAGCTGACGGCCGATGGAGGGTATATTGTGGCCGCCCGGACGCTCTCATCTGGAGCGATTAATCCTGGCACCGATTACCAACATTATGATCTTTGGCTGTTGAAGCTTTTCCCGAGCGGGGAGATTGAGTCGCAGCGGACTTATGGAGGGATCCTGAGAGATGAAGCGAGCAGCATCAGAACAACTTTTGATGGGGGATATATCGTTGCGGGCACGACGCTTTCTTTTGGCGTCAATGGATCGGATGTCTGGCTCCTGAAATTTTCTCCGACCGGCGGACTCGAATGGAGTCGGACTTATGGCGGCGATGGAGCCCAAATTGGAAATTGCGTCATCCAAGCCTCCGATGGAGGATTTGTTATTGCCGGGACTCATAAACTTCCCGCATCCATCGGGACGGCCGGGAACGGAAATCTCTTCCTCCTGAAAACCACGAACCAGGGAGATATTGGGACGGGATGTGGACTCGTAGGCGCTCCGGATGTTTTGGTCCAAGATACGAATGTGACTCCCCAAGATACGTTTGTTCAGCCCGTATTGACGGACTGCGAAAATGGAGCAATCGTGAACCCCGAGGATGTCTTTTTCCGAGATATGAATCTCGTTTCCGAAATTCTTTGTGAGAGTTCCAATAAGCCTCCTATCAATCTTGTCCTGGAAAGAGAAATCAACAGAGGGCTTTTCAGCGGAGAAGCTTTCAATTATCTGAGCTGGCAACCCGATCCTTGGAATAGCCGGTTTGTGATTAGAGAGTACAAGATCTATAGAAGCCCGGTTAATGCCGTTGACTATCAGCTTATCGGAAAAGTGGACGGCAATATTTTTATGTATACCGATGGCTATCTGAAAATGGAAGACAAGTTTGCTTATGTTGTTACCTCGGTAGATTCAGATGGCAATGAGAGCCCAAAATCCAAGCCTGTCCGGAACGAATAGTAAGAGGCTAATATGAAAAAGTCAGTGACGATGCTTTTTACATTCCTGCTTCTTATAGTGGTTTCTCATCCTCTGATGGAAGGAGCGATTAGAATCAAAGTTGGGGGCTCTGTTAATTACTATGTTTTTAAAGATTCTCTCTTCAAAGACATCTATGGGACCGGCGGCATCATGCTCGGAGCTTTCCTGGCTCTAGAGCCGATAAAAAGACTTGAGCTCAGAGGGGAGTATAACTACATCCAAACAACCGGCAAAATGACGATTAGCAAAGAGAAGCTAACCCTTACACTGGCGCCTATTGTTCTGGGAGTGCGGTTCAAAGTGATGGACACCAAGATGCTCAGCCCCTATATTGGAATAGGGGCAGGCACCTATTCTCTCAGGGAGGATTATCCTGAGAGGATTAAAGACGTCGCTGAATCTACGGGCGGTTATCATGCTGAAATCGGAGCCTACTTCAAACTTATGGCTAAAGTCCAGGTTGACCTTAACTTAAGGTACGTCAAAGCAAGCATAAAGTCTTTTGACCAGGAGGTCCAATTGGGAGGATTCAGGGCCGGCATCGGTATCGGATACACCTTTTAATTGAGGATGTCGTTTCATTTGAGTAGCCTTTGAACAGATAATAATATTTCTTAAGCCTGTTTTGAGGCGAGTTGGAAGCCAGGATGCCGGACCCTATGGTCCCCTGATAAATCAAAATCATGTTGCCACAAAGATTCGCCGTGGTGGAACAAAAGAAGAAACGGCGGCGAAGATCCAGACGAAACGCACCATAATGCTAGCCATGTGTCGGGTTCCTCCTTGTATATGCTCTGGGGAAGGCCATAGCGACGGAGATAGCCCTTCCAGAGCGTTCATCGCCGGATAAACCCCCTTATAGTCGTAAAACAGGCCATAAAAGCGGTTCCGGGCATCCTCCACCAATCGCCCGGACCTCTCCGGTGCCATGCGACAATTTCTGCCTTTTTTTGACATCATGGGACATTTTGATTGGTCGGCTTGACAAGGATACAGAAACACATAAGCTAAACCTAAGGAGGTTTAAATGTCAAAAAAAATGAGGGTGATGGCGTCGGCTATCTTTGTGGCTTTTCTTTTTTCATTTCTCTTTATCATGCCTGGCCTTGAAGGCGGTGGGGGTGCAAAACCCGCGGTATGGAAAGCCGTTATTCCTTACGATTCACTCAACCTGACTGGAGTTGGAGTCCCCGACCCAGTCAAAGGGTGGGTTTATGACGATCGGGTAACTGGTGTGGATGTCTATGCTACCATCGGAAAACCATACCGGATGATTTTCCGGATGATCCTCTTTCCTCCGAATCAGTTAGCGTTCATAAACATTCAGCCCGGGGAGCTTCATACCGATGGCGACCTTAAGTTTTCCAGGTTTCCCCCAATCTTAGGCACAGATTTATTCGGATTTCTCCTGAACTCTCATCCTTATGATGCCCAGTATTTGAGGGCGCAGATCGCCTTTTTCGGCCCTGACGTCTCGACTCAACAAGAGGCGAATTGGGAAAACATGTGGATCGGAGAAGTGCGAGCCGTAAGGATGTGGTTCTCTCTGGAAGCGAACAATATGTACGGGGATTGCAGTGAGTGCTCACCTGAGGACTATCACAGCCTCGAGGGCAATACCTACGATGCCTGGATCACGCGGGAGTCCCTGGATACGTGGACCGCTACGGTAGTCACAGACTTTCTTAACATGCCGGTGCCGCCGGATCAGGCGCCCCCCTTTGACCTTTCCGCGATCTCTTATAGCACACGCGACTTCCTTAGGGAAATCTACTGCGAATGCGTTCAATCCAAGGTTAAAAACAGGACCTTTTACGAAAAGTTGACCCGATACCCCGCCTGGGGAAGGACGCATCTCGAGTTCAAAATCAAGTTCATCAAAGCCTCGTAGTGGACGAAAAAGGAACTGAGCCGCGGGTCATTCATTCAGAGCGGCGAAGTCGTACAGCTCCTGGCGGAGATCCCGCTTAAGTTTTGGGATTAACAAAATGAAAAGGAGCCTGACGAGAGGGAATTTCTTTAAATTCACCGGGAAAGCTGCTATCGGCGTAAAGGACGAAAATTACTAATTCCGAAAGAAAGATTTACTCCTCAAAAGCTGAACTGATATTGAATGGGCAGTCTCCCTGCCTCAAGAACATAGTGTGATTTTTCAATAAATGGAAGAACTCGTTAGTCGTGCCTCTTTCCGAATCCTCCATAAGAAACACGCAACTCGCGTTTTTCGCCCCAATTACGCTGCCATTTGGAGATAAACTCGCTATTTTCAAAACTGATGACTTCCAAGTAGAAATCTCCCGAATTCCCCGGCTTAGTCGGCGAGAAATTCCCTCCGCAGGCGATGATTTCTTTCGTGTTTTCAGGTCCGTTATTTCTCGAGATGAAGACCTTCGTGAGAGCCACCCAGGGATCGAGGGGAAAGTGCGTGCTTTCGACGAGCTTATCCCCATCCCAGTAATAAAGAATCAACTCGTCGGGGGCCTGGTTGGCGAGAAGAATCTCGTCCCCGAAATCAGGCAAAATATCGCCTACGTCGAGCTGAACTATTTGATACTGATAATCCCCCCTGGTATAAACGGGTTTATCGAAAAGCTTATTCCCCTTTGCATCCCATCCCAACACATAAGTGTTCCAGGCCCCGCCTATATTGCGGTAAGCCGGCGTTACGATTTCTCGGCTGCCGGCTCGAAGGATATTTCCAGTCCGCAGGGACTGATGGGAAAGATTGGCATCGACCCTTATGGAGCGCACCAAATTCAGATGATTTTCCCGAAATTTGAGGATGAGAATCCAGCCGCTGTTTTTTACGGTCTCAAAGTCTTTCCACTCGTCGGCCGAGACGATGATCTCCTCACCCGGGTCGGGATCAATGTCGGCCACCGTCACTGACTTCAAAAACAATGCGGTGCCGTCAACAAAAGAGGATTGTGACCTCAGAAGCCGAATTTCCTCCTTGTCTTTGTCATACTTAAAGATTCCCAGGCTGCTTCTGGTGATAAGGACAATCTCGCTGCCCGGATTCCCGTCCAGTTCGCCCTCGGCCATTTCGGTTAAATCCACGCGCTCATCTTCAAATACACAGTCGGCGTCATTGAAGTAGGTTGACTTCCACCAGTCTTTCCGGCCTTGTTTGTAGACATTGATGAAATACTGATAAAAGGAACGCTTTCTCTCTCCTTTGGTCTCGACTCTTCGGCAGTAACCCGGGGCGACGATTTCGTCAGCGCCGTCATTATCGACATCGCTAATAACGAATGAGGAATGCCGAACGGGCTCGATTCTCCAGACTTCCCTGAAGGTGTTCGCTTCCCCTCTCCGCCAGACCCGCAGCCGTCCGGCCCCATCGAATTCTGTCGTGACGACATCGCGTGCTTGAAGAGTGAGCGGACCGGTTGATTGGGGAGTGACGGTATCCTCATTTGGCTTCGATGGGATCATGAGCTTCGGGAGCAAGAAATAGGCGCCAGTCAAGAGGAGGACAACAGCGAAAATCATGATTGCGAGGGCTGGATGAAATCTACGGTCTTTCTTTTTGTGGACTTGGTTCGTTTTCAGCTTTTTCTCTAACCATTCATCCAGCTCTTGGGGGTTGGCAAAAACTGAGGATTTCGGCTTGTCATCCATTCGATGGACGGGAAGCCCGTATTCTTTTTCCCACCGGCTGCAAGTCCGCCTGTTGTAGCCAAGGTAGTCTGAGATTTCTTTCCAGGACGAGAGTATTTTCCGCTGATTCTGCTTATCTTCCATGCTGACAATGTTAATGCTAGCTTAACTTATTAATCTTTGTCAACACGAATAATTTTGAATAATTTTGACGGCTGGAGAACGCAGGAGTGCAGCTCAGATTCCACTTTTTCTTCAGGTTGTAAGCCAGGCGGCCGGCTTCCAACCAGGTTTCATCGTTTTGATCGATAAACGGAAATATTCGATCCATACCGATGTGTTGATCAGGATGCTTTCGACGCATTATTTGGTATTTCTGTGCTTTGGGAAAAGAAGATAATTCCCATAGGGGAGTTGAAAAGGCAACATTTCTCGGGATGCTTCGGTGCGATTACGGCGACGCCTGAGGGGGACGATTCCAGCAAGCGTCCCTTATTATTTTTTTATCTCGTCCCAGATCTTTATATAGAGCGCGTTGGCCGCGCCCAGGTCTGCGAAGATCTCGCTTTTGGCACGGATCTCCGGGCTCAGGAAAATGCCCGGGTTCTCCCGGATCTCCTTGCTCAGCAGCGGGTAGGCGTCCTTGTTCGGGCAGAGATAGGCAATGAATTCGGTGTTTTCGGCCGCAATCTTCGGGTCATGAAGGAAATTGATGAAAGCGTGCGCCAGCCTCACTTGGACGGCATTCTGCGGAATCACCAGGTTGTCGCAGGATATGGCCGTCCCCTCCTCCGGCACGGCGAAGGCGATGTCGGGGTTCTCCTTACGGACCTGAAAGACGTCGCCGCTGTAGGCGTGGACCAACAGGAACTCGCCCGAAGCCAGCCCGCTCTTGTACTGCTCGTTCTCGAACTTGGCCAGGTTTTTTTTCCAGCGGAGGACGATCTCCTTGGCCTCCCAGAGCTGCTTTTCATCGATCGTGTTCAGACTATAACCCAGGAATTTCAAAGCCGCGCCGATCGTCTCCCGCATGTCGTTGAACATGGTCATCCGGCCGGCCAGGTCAGACCTGTCGAACATCGCCCAGGAAGGCCGGAAATCGCTCACCCGGCTTTTGAGGTAGGCGATGCCCGTGTTGACGATCATATAGGGCACTGAATATTCCATCCCCTTGTCATCGGCCAACTCAAGAATGTCCGGATCGACGTGGACCAGGTTGGGGAGCAGGCCATGGTCGAGCGCCTGCAGCATACCCTGGGAATGCATGAGGTCGACCATGTAATTCGTCGGAGTCAGCAGGTCGTAGCCGGTCGCGCCGGCTTTAAGTTTGGCATACATGGCCTCGTTGGAATCGAAAGTGTCGATAATGACCCGGCAGCCGAACTCTTTCTCGAAACGCGCCACGAGCTGAGGCTTGATGTAATCGGCCCAGGTATAGACCTTGAGGATAGGCTTCGAGGATTTGCATCCGGCCGTGAAAAAAATCATGGCGGCCGCAAGAAGGAAGCCTGCAGCGCCCGCGATACCCGCTGGAATTCTCCCGCCTTTGCTCATGGATTTCATTCTCCTAACCGGAATCATGCAAAAATCCTGAGGAAGTGATTTTAGGCGGAAAGAAAATCGGGGACACGCAGCCGATTTCGTAAAATCGGTACATGTCCCGCGACCTTATCATCGTTATCCCGAGGCTCATCGATTCATGACTCATAGAGGCTGGTTCTTCACCCGGCTCAGCCGTTGGCTCAATAGAACGGCCGTAAAGGTGATCACGAGAAGGATGGCTGACAGGGCGTTGATGAGCGGAGGCGAGCCGTGCTTGATCATGCTATAAATACGGATGGGCAGCGTGGTCGAACCGGGGCCCGCCACGAAAAAAGTGATGACGAAATCGTCGATGGACAAAGTGAACGCCAGGAGGCCTCCGGCGACGATCCCCGGAAAAAGCATAGGCAGGAGGACCCTCCGCGCGGTTTGCCACCAGCCCGCTCCCAGGTCGCGCGCGGCCTCGATGACGGAGAAGTCAAAGTCTTGGAGCCTCCCCAGCACGACCATGGCTACATAGCTGATGCAGAAAGTGACGTGAGCCAGGAAAATGGAAAAAAGCCCGAGTCCGACGCCCGCGGCCACAAAGAACATCAGTAGGCTGATTCCCACCAGGATCTCGGGAACGACAAGCGGCGTGGCGACGAGCGTGTAATGCAGGCGCTGCAGGCGGCTCCCCATGAATCGGTGCAGAGCGAAGGCGGCCGCCGTGCCAAGCGCTACGGAGACAAGGGTGGCCGAGACGGCGATAATCAGCGTATTCCGGGCCGCGCGCCAGATTTCGGGCTCATGGATCAGCCTCGCATACCAGGTCAGCGTAAAACCCTGCCAGCCGCTCCCGAACCGGGAGGCGTTGAACGAATTGACGACCAGGACGAGGATGGGGAGATAGAAAAAGAGCAGCACCACGGCAGTCACGGCGCGGGGAAAGAGGCTACGTTTCATTCGCCCTCCCGGATGAACAACTCGGGCCGACCTTTCTTCCCCTGCAGGAAGAGGACCGCCGTCAGCGGCGCCAGGACCGCCAGTATCAGGACCACGGAGAGAGCGCTGGCGTGAGGCAGGTTGCGGTCGACGAATACGCGCTGTGCGATCTTGTTTCCGAGCATCTCGCTCGAGGGTCCGCCGACGAGGTCGGGAATCACATATGACCCCAGGGCCGGGATGAAAACGACCAGGAACGCCGTGACGAGCGCCCGCCGGATTCCCGGCAGGAAAATCTTGAGGAACGCCCGAAGGGACGTCGCTCCCAGGTCGCGCGCCGCTTCCAGGAGGCGGAAATCGAACTTATCCGCCGCGGCGTAAATGGGCAGGATGGCGAACGGCAAAAACGTGTAAACCGTGACCAGGACGACGGCGCCGGAGTTGTAGAGGAGCTGCGTTTGCGGCCCGGCCAGGCCCAGGACGACGAGCACCCGTTTAATCAGGCCCTCCGGATGGAGCAGCGTCTTCCAGGCAAAAATGCGGACCAGGAAGCTCGTCCAGAAGGGCACGATGACCATCATCAGGAGGGTGGTTCTCCAGCGGGCTGAAGCGCGGGCGATGGTATACGCCGTCGGGACCGCCAGGCAGAGGCAAATCAAAGTCGTCAGTCCGCTGATCCAGAACGTACGCCAGGCGATGGCAAGATAGTGGGCGTCGGCCAGGGAGCGGATGGTGTCGAGCGTCCATCCGGGGCCGATGCCGCCGTAGGGATCGGCGGGCCTGAAAGCGATGGCAAACACCATCAGCGTGGGGATCAAAAAAAACACCGCGAGCCAGAAAAGTGAGGGAAGGGTGGCCAGCCACTCCTGGATTTTGAGGCGCGTCTCTCTTCCCATGTCCTCAGCCTTTCATGCTCCCCTCGTCGGATTCACCCACCTTCTGAGGTGGCAGAGCTACGAGCCCGGCGTCGGCCTTGCGGAACCGGTCCAGCATGAACCCGTCGTCGGCGTGCCACCAGATCCAGACCGGATCGTTCCAGCGGATCGGCTTCTCGTCCAGAAAGAAGCGGAAATGCTGCCGCATGACCTGGATGCGGTGCCCGTTCGCCCTCACCCAATACTTGGTGTTCGAGCCCAGGTAGATGGCGTCCTCGACGACCGCGGGCATGATATTGCGGTCCGCCGATTCCTCGGGCTTGTCGCGCGAAATATGGACTTTCTCCGGCCGGATGCTCAAGGACACGGAATTCCCCGGCTGGATCTGCTTATCGTTGAAACAGAGGATGTCCGGCAGTCCTTCAACCCGGAGCCGGCAGTATTCCGCGTCAACGACGGCGCCGACCTCGCCCTCGAAAAAATTCGTGTCGCCGATGAAAGCGGCGACGAAACTCGTGCGGGGCGTCTCGTAGATCTCGGCCGGAGTCCCGACCTGCTCGATGCGGCCCGAGTCCATGACCGCGATCCGGTCGCTCAGGCTCATGGCTTCGCCCTGGTCATGGGTGACGTAGAGGAAGGTGATTCCGACTTCGTCATGGATCATGTCGAGCTCGATGAGCATCCGCTGCCGGAGCTTCAGGTCGAGCGCGGCCAGCGGTTCGTCCAGGAGAAGGACGCTGGGCTTGTTGATCAGGGCGCGGGCCACGGCCACCCGCTGCTTCTGGCCGCCGGAGAGCAAATCCGGCTTTTTCTGGGCCTGGTCCTTCATCCGGATCAGGCCGAGCATGGCCTCAACCTCCGCCTTGATCTCCTTCTCCGGCTTTTTGGCGATGCGCAGGCCGAAGGCGATATTCTCCCGGACGGTCATGTGGGGAAAGAGCGCGTAGCTCTGGAAGATGGTATTGACTTTGCGCTTGTTGGGAGGAAGACCGGTGATATCTTCGCCGTCCAGGACGACCCGGCCCGTGTCGGGGTGCTCGAAGCCGGCCGCGAGCCTGAGCATGGTCGTTTTGCCGCAGCCGCTGGGCCCCAGCAAAGAAAAAAATTCTCCCTTCTTGATTTCGAGGGTCACATTCTCGACGGCCTGGACCGAGCCGAACCGCTTGGAAACGTTTTGAAATTCCAGAAACCCGTCCAACGCTATCCGACTCCTCCGTCGATGGCCGCGCTGATTCGCAGTCTTGGCATCGAGGCCGTTTCATTATGATGAAAATCCGGCGCATTTTCAAGCAACACGCGGGGCCGGGAAAAGGGCTTTGCTTTCCGCTCCGATCGGCGGCTTTTCCTCCCAAGACGCGACTTCAGGCCGATCTCCGCATTATGATCGCTTCAGCCCTTTTCCCGGCTCCTTGCTTCCGGAACCGATGATGCTTTTTATCGGGACGAATTGAGCTTGAGATTTCAGGGCGGGTTTCATAAAATAGATTTGCCCCATGACAGAACATCCAAAGGATTTCCAGCAGCACCTCCAGGCCTATTTCCGCAAAGGGAAAATCTACGTCTGGAAGAACGTATTCGGCGTGGTCAAGTCCGCGAAACCACATCCCGGCGCATTCGCCAATATCATCGACCGCGACGAAACCACCGTGATCATCGAGCAGGACAGAATCGATGCCAAGAACGCCTTGGCCGTCGAGCCGGGCTGGCGGATCATCACCTTCGACATGGTCCTGCCTTTCAACCTGACGGGGTTCCTGGCCGCTGTCGCCTCGGCCCTGGCCGAGGCGGGGATCGTCATCCTGGCCGTCTCGTCCTTCTCCACGGACCACATCCTGGTCAAAGACAAGGACTTGCCGGCCGCCCTGGATAAGCTCCGCGGCATCGGTTTCACTGTATTGGAGAGCTGATGCGGAGCGTTCCATGAGCACTATTGTCCGCTTAGGCCAGATCAAAAACGCGCTGAAAACCGTAGACGTTGCCCAAGCCATCGAAGAGGGCTTCGTCCTGTATTCCCGCGGGCGGGTTGTCGTTCCGCCCGTGGGAGAGATGATCTTCGAGAATCCGCCGGGCGACGTCCACATCAAATACGGCTATATCAAGGACGATGATTATTATCTCATCAAGATCGCCTCGGGGTTTTACGACAACCCAAAACTCGGGCTTCCTTCCTCGAACGGCCTGATGCTCCTTTTCAGCCAGAAAACGGGCGAATTGCTCGGCATCCTGCTCGACGATGGGTATCTGACCAATATCCGGACGGCTGCGGCCGGCGCCGTTGCCGCCAAGTATTTCGCGCCGCAAAAAGTAAGACGCGCGGGCATTCTCGGCGCCGGAACGCAGGGGAGGATGCAGCTCGAGTATCTCCGGAAAGCACGGGAGTTCAGGGATGCCATCGTTTGGGGACTCAACGAAGAAGAGCTGTCGTCTTATAAAATCGACATGGAACCGCTGGGATTCCGCATCGAAACCACGCTCGATACGGAGGAAGTGGCCGCAACCTGCAACCTCATCGTGACGTGCACGCCCTCAACCCGGCCGCTCTTGCGGGCCGATCAAATCCGGCCGGGCACCCATATCACGGCCATGGGCTCGGACACGCCGGAAAAGCAGGAGCTCGAGGCCGCGGTCCTGCAGAAGGCGGACCGGATCATCGTGGACAGCATCAGCCAGTGCATGTCACGCGGGGAAAGCTATCGGGCGCTGAAGGCCGGCCTGATCAGCCAGGAAAAGCTTGTTGAATTGGGCGCGGCCATCCCGGATAAGAAATATCACCGCGCCTCCGAAGGCGAAATCACGGTCGTTGACCTGACCGGCGTCGCCGTCCAGGATATTCAGATCGCTAAGGCCGTCTGGCGGGCGCTCTAAGCCGGGCGTAAGAATGAATGCCGGGATCACCCGGCCGAGATCAAACTCTTGGCCGCGGCCAGCCTATCCTTGTAGACGAGATGCACGAAATTCCCGTCGAACTCCCGTTCTTCCCTGAGTAGGGCTTCCTTTTCCGAGGGGCTGAAATAATCCATCGCGGGGAGGAAGAAGTGTTTGTCTTCCTTTTCGATGTGCCGAGGATAGAAATTGGCGATATCTTTGAGCCGGCCGAGAACTTCAGAGAACGACTTCGGATCGCCACCGCGCAAAAATTCCTGGTGTTCAGCCAGCGCCTTCACGATCCCTCGGCCAGTCCGGTGTTCTTCAATCAGCTCGTTCATGATTCGCTCATGATTAACGGATAATTTTTTCTTGGCCAGCTCCCGGAAGAGGATATCTTCTTCCTTGCCGTGATGGCATCGGTCCGCATAGGTCCGGAAGAAATCCAAGGCCATTTCTACAAACCTGAAATTGATATCTCCCTTGCTTTCGGCCCGGTCCGTCTCCTTAAGGATCAAGGGGACCATTTTCTCGATGAGCCGGTGCTCCACCATCAATGGCCCAATGGGTAGCATGATCAGCCTCCTTTCCTATTTTTTCGGCGTGAACATTTCAGGACAGCCTGACGAACGCGAATCGGCCGGCGTATTTATGCGCAGCCAAGGAAGGGATTTCGCCGACGGAGCCAGGGCGAGGCCGCCCAAGGCCGTGCAGCGCAGTTCGGTAGGCAGCATTTTTCCCGAATCGTAAACGGCATCGATGGTCTCATCGAGCGGCACGGGATTCTCGTATCCGCCCATGATGAGGTCGGCGCAGACGAAGGCGCCCGACGCGGCCACGGCATTGCGGGTGTGGCAGGGGATCTCGCACATCCCCTGAACCAGGTCACAGACCGAACCCATCGTGTTCTGGAAAGAGATGGCCGCCGCGTCTGCGGCCTGGCGCGCCGTGCCGCCGGCGACTTCCACCACAGCCGCTGCCGCCATGGCGCCGGCCGCGCCGATTTCCACCTGGCAGCCGGCCACTTCCGCGGCGAATGTCGCCCGAATAGCCAGGATCAACCCAACGGCGGAGGCGGCGAAGAGAGCTAAAGTCGCCCGCTCGTTGTTGAGCTTCATCTCCTCGGCCAGAGTCACGACAACGCCGGGGATAACACCGGACGCCCCTCCTGTCGGAGCCGCGACAACGATTCCCTGGGAGTTGGAGACATGCATCACGGCCAGCGCTCGGGCCGCAGCTCGCGTGTGGATCCCGCCGATGGCCGTCTTCCCCTCGAACTCGGCCTGAAAGACTTTGTGGGCCGTCGGATGGAGGAGCTGCATACGGATGTCCCGGTTCTCGAGTCCCTGCCGGCATGCCTCACGCATGATTTCGAAACGCCTCGACATTTCCGCGAGGACGTCCGTTTCGGGCAGGCCGAGAATCTGAGACTCGTAGGCAAGGGCAACCCGTCCCAAAGAAACACTTCTGTCCTCCGCCAGCCGTACCATCTCTACGGCGTTCCGGAAGAGGGCTTCGCCCTTCTGAACGAAGAAGACCGGCTCGGCCGTCCAGATTTCTTTGACTCCGGGAAGGGCCGCGATGCGGTTTTTCGCTTCGGGCGCGAGAGGGTCCGGGCTCCGGAAGGTCAGGAGCGTTTCATCCGGCAGGATTGTTTCCGTGGGCGGCGCCATGATTTCGGCCAGGGAGCCCACCGCCTGTTTCAAGTGATGCGCCTCATGTTTCGCGGCCAGGACGATGACATCATGGGACTTGCCCGTTAGGAAGACCGGCCGGCCGTCGAGCTCGGACACCACAACTCCCCCGCCGCCCGTGGACTTGGCCGTCAGGGTGAGGGAGCGCCGGGATTTGGAGGCCATTTTGATCAGGACGGTGTTAGGGTGGTCCGGCTGGAAAAGAGGGGCGATCTCGAACGACAGGTCCAAGCCTCGGGCCGCGGCCGCTTCGAGCGCCCGGGAAAATCGCTCATCGGCGATTGGCCAGCCCATGACTCCGGTCGCGAAGGCCAGGTCCACGCCCTGCTGCCGATAGGTCTGGGCATAGGAGCCGTCCGGGTCGAAGGTGAACGAGACCCTTTCCGGTTCGTCGCCGAGAAGGGACAGTGCGATCCTTCCGATATGGTAAGAGCCGGCGGTGTGGGAACTCGAGGGCCCATGCATCACCGGCCCCAAGACGTCGTTCAGAATACTGATGAATTCCATGCGGCCTCTCTCGTAGCCATTGTATCTGAGGCCATGTCTTTTTAAAAGGGGGTTGGGAAAAGGGCTGAAGCGACCATAGAATGAGAGTCGTTTCGCGGCTTGCCTCTCCGTAGCTATATCCATATAATTCCCTCATCCGAGAAGGAAGGAGCCAAGATATGAGCCAAAGCCATACAGACAGGGTTCTAGCGTTGTTCAAGGAATGCGACGCTCTGCTGCAGGGACATTTCAAGCTGACCTCGGGCAAACACTCCGAATGGTATTTCGAAAAAATACGGCTTATCGAGAAACCCTCGGTCCTGGAGAAGATCGTCGACCTTCTCGTCGAGAAGATCAAGAGCGATAGAATCAACTTCGACTACGTCGTCTCGCCGGCCTATGGCGCCATCGCCATCGGGTTCCTGGCGGCGCTGAAGCTGGGCAAGAAATTCGCCTTCAGCCAGCGGGTGGAGGAAAAGATGGCCTTCCGCTCGGGATTCTCCGGGCTTGAAAAAGGGAAGGCCATCATCGTGGAAGACATCCTGACCACGGGCGGTTCCATCAACGAAGTCCTGGAAAGCCTCAAGCAGAAAGAGGTGGAGGTGACGGGCATCTACGTCCTGGTCGACCGGACCGCGGGTGGGATCCTGATCGAGGGGAAGCCCGTGGGAAGCCTCCTCAGCCTGAAGGTCGAGGCCTTCGAGCCCGACGCCTGCCCCTTCTGCAAGGCCGGCGCCCCCCTGATCAAACCCGGCGCCTCCGATAAAAAATAGCGCCCCAATTCCGGGGACACAATACTTAACCTGCATTATTCATAAACCGGGTTCCGTATGGGGGGAAGGCCGGGATGGACTCGCTCCCGAAGTCCCACTATGGTCGCTTCATCCATCCCGGCCTTCCCCCTTGAAGCATCCATTGATTCCGCTTTACTAGTCTAAAAGGTTCTCTTCCATCTTGTGTGGGTGATTTTTATGAAAAGCAGGGCAGGAAGAGCTGAAGCGACCATGAAGGGTTTAGCCTTCCCGAATCGTTTTTCTCGGGAACCCGCTCTTGCGGGCGGCGAGGATGTTTGAGCT
>Ga0315288_10006295_pt1 | contig 15067 bp, 11 predicted proteins | sample YL17G11_20_MG_FD_203454 | JGI IMG/M metagenome (GOLD analysis project Ga0315288, IMG submission 203454) | Sediment microbial communities from Yellowstone Lake, YNP, Wyoming, USA - YL17G11_20 | ecosystem: Environmental > Aquatic > Freshwater > Lake > Sediment | place: USA: Wyoming | collected... | reverse complement strand
TTGGCACCTACCAAGTGATGCAGAATGGACAACTCTTGAAACCTATCTAACTATGAATGGTTATGGATATGAGGGAAGTGGAAATGATATTGCTAAATCCTTGGCATCCAAATCAGGTTGGGTGGAAAGCCCAAATGCTGGTCAAGTAGGCAACGACCAAACGAGTAACAACAGTAGTGGATTTACTGGTCTTCCATGTGGTTCCCGTTACTGGGACTATCCTGGTTACTGGGGTGATTTCAGACTAAAAGGTGGAAACGGGTACTATTGGTCCTCTACAAATGGAGAGGTGGGCTCTAATTCAGACGCCTGGGGCCGCGTCCTGGAAAGCTATAGTCAAAACTTGACCCATTGGAGACTCGGCGGTGTTTCTGGGAATGGTGTCCGGTGTGTAAAAGATTAATTAACCATTGACAACAATAACATTTTACCAGCCCTCGGAATCATCTCCGAGGACTTTCTGTAAATAAATTTTTTTCTGGCCCTTGGATAAATTAATATTGTCAGGGGATAGGGTCAGGGGACTATCCGTTGAATTGGATCAGTCCTGGACAACAGCAGTCTGGGGCTCTTTATTGAATTGTATCTTATCCCTGAATCTGACAAATTTATTTTGAACAATAGGATTTCAGAGTATGGTATGAGGTTGATTTATGTATCAAATATTGTGCAAATGCAAAAAGAAAGGGAGCTAAATTTGTATAACTCCCTGATTTTCTGGCGATCCCGAAGGGATTGCTCGCTACGCTCGCGGACCCGCAAGGGGGGCTGCAACAAAACAAACAATGCCGCAGCAAGCTGCTTTCATTTTTTGTTTTCATGGCAGATTGCATGCCTGTCAGCCTGCTCCGCCATTCAAACAAAAAATGCTCCTCCCGGAGCATTGTTTGTTTTGTGATCCCGAAGGGACTCAAACCCCCAACCTTCTGATCCGTAGTCAGATGCTCTATTCAGTTAAGCTACGGGACCATTAACCTGATCAGGGAGCAAATATAGTAATTTTTTATGCCTGAATTTTTCTTACTTTTAAAAGTTCAGAAATATAAAATATTTTGAATTTTATATCGTTGGCAATCAGTAGTAAACAATAATATCATGAAAAAAACTGCTGGCATTTTATTAAAAATATTTTTGGGATTTATATTGCTGATTCTTGTACTCATTATCACCATTCCTGTGGTTTTTAAGGACAAAATAAAAATAAAGATCGAACAGGTAATCAATGAATCAGTAAATGCAAAAGTGAGTTTTGGAGATTACAAGCTCGGATTTTTCAGAAATTTTCCGAACCTGGCTTTTTCACTTGAAAATGTTTCAGTTGCAGGGGTTGAAAGATTTGAAAACGATACCCTTGCTTCGTGTAAATCATTAAATCTCGTCTTTAATCTGTCAAGTCTTTTCAAAAAGACCGGCTATGAAATAAAATCTGTTCTCATAAATGAGGCTGATATAAGAACACTTGTTCTTAAAGACGGTAGTGCAAACTGGGATATAATGACTGATACAACAGAGAGTACCGCAGAAGAGGAATCTTCGGATATGAAAATCCTTCTTGAGAAAATCGAATTTACAAATAGTTCAATATCATATATCGATTTCGAATCAAATATTAAAACTTATCTTGAAAAGGTGAATTGTTTGCTGAAAGGTGATTTAACTGCGAATGAAACTAATCTTGAAATTAATATTAGTACAGAAGAATTGACTTTCCTGATGGATGATTTCAGATACCTGAATAAAGCAAAAGCTGATTCTAGAATTAATGTAAAGGCCAATCTTGACAGCATGAAATTCTATCTCAGAGATAATTATCTCACAATTAATGATCTTAAATTAAATTTTGCCGGAATGGTCACCATGCCGGAGGATGATATTGAAACGGACCTTACTTTTAAATCGGAACAGACATCATTCAAATCACTGATTTCTCTTATTCCTGCAATATATATGTCTGGCTTCAAAGATCTTAAAACCAGCGGAGAGTTCAAACTTGAGGGAACCGCAAAGGGAATATACAGCGATGCTGACAGTACAATGCCAGATATTACTCTCAATTTAATTGTTAAGAACGGATTGATAAGCTATCCCTCTCTTCCCGAACAGATTAAAAATATCAATCTTAAATCGGATATTTTCGTCGACGGGACCGATATGGACAAAACCACCATAAATGTCGATGATTTCCATATGGAAATGGCTGGTAATCCTTTTGACATGAAATTTGCACTGAAAACACCAATAAGTGATCCGGATTTTAAAGGCTCGATGAAAGGGAAGATAGACCTAAAAGCACTCTCAAATGCTGTTCCTATGGACAGCATCAGCTTATCAGGATTGATTGACATGTCAGTAAGCATGGCGGGACGGATGTCGATGATAGAGAAGGCTCAGTATGATTTGTTTAAAGCTTCCGGGAACATTAATATCAGCGCCATGATGGTTTCAATGACAGGATACCCGGATGTACAGATCAACGAAGCAGGTTTCGAATTCACACCGGCTTATGCTGCCTTGAAAAACGCTGACCTCAATGTCGGTGGCAGCAGCGATTTCAGTCTGAGCGGGAAACTTGAAAATTATATACCTTTTGTAATTAAAGATGACATTATCAAAGGAAGCCTATATTTACATTCAAAGCTTGTTGATCTTACCGATATCATGTCTGATATTGGAGCTGATACGACTGTAGCAGACACTTCATCACTTGCCGTAATTAAGGTGCCTGGTAATATAAATCTTGATTTTAATGCTATCATCGATCAGTTTATCTACAATAATATCAAAGTTCAGAATGTCAAAGGCCATATTTTAGTCAGGGATGGAATCCTGAGTATAAGAGAAACCGGCATGGATCTCCTTGGAGGCAGAATTGCCATGAATGCTGATTATGATACGCGCGACACTCTCAAACCATTTGTGAAAGCCGATGTGAATATTCAGGGTCTGGGGGTAAAGGATGCATTTAACACTTTCAACACTATTCAACTGCTTGCCCCGACTGCAAAAGGTATCACCGGGAAGATAGGGGTCCAATTGAATTACAGCAGCCTGCTGGGTAAGGATTTTATGCCGCTTATCTCTTCAATAAACGGGGGAGGGAAACTCGTGTCGGAGGAAGTAACTCTTCTTGAATCAGCAGTATACAATAACATGAAGGAAGTTCTCAAATTAGGAAGCAATTACAGTAATACTTTCAAGGATATCAATGTCAGCTTTAAAGTAAACAATGGAAGAATCTATGTAAGTCCTTTCAATACAAAGGTTGGTAATATTAAGATGAATATCAGCGGTGATCAGGGTATTGATCAGACAATCAATTATATAATAAAAACAGAAATACCAAGATCAGATCTTGGCAGCTCTGTTAATTCCCTTATTGATAACCTTTCGCTCCAGGCTGCAGCCTTTGGAATAGCATTTAAGCCATCTGATCTCATAAAGGTAAATGTAAAAGTGACAGGAACATTTCTGAAGCCGGTGGTTACACCAGTCTTTGGAAACGCTTCGTCAGACAGTACAAAAGGGATTAAAGAGACTGCAAGGGAAAAAGTTAAAGAGATGATCGACGAGAAAGTAATTGAGGCAAAAGAAAAAGTCAGGAGTGAAGCAGAAATCCAGGCAGACAAAGTAGTCAGTGAAGCCGAAGAAAAAGGACAGCAGCTCAGGGATGAAGCCGCAAAAGTTGCGGAAAAAATCCGTCAGGAGGCTGATACTCAGGCGCAAAAGTTGACTAAAGATGCAGATACAAAAGGAGCTGTTGCCAAACTGGCCACACAGAAAGCTGCAGATTCCATAAAAAAAGAAGCCGACAAACGTGCTGCCCAGGTTATAAAGGAAGCTGATCAAAAGGCTTTGAAACTTGTGGAGGAAGCTAAAGCAAAAAGAGAAGAATTGCTTAACAAAATGTAATCACTGCTGCTTTAAAAAAAAGGCTGCTCTCATTGAACAGCCTTTTATATTTTTCAGATAATTTTTCAGAATTTTTTCTCCCTGATGCGAGCTTTTTTTCCGGTAAGATCGCGAAGATAAAATATTTTTGCCCTCCGGACTTTTCCATGTTTATTGATCTCAATTTTATCTATAAACGGGGAGGCCAGCGGGAAAATCCTTTCGACACCAATATTACCGGACATCTTTCTAACAGTGAAAGTCTCTGTATTCCCACTTCCGTTTCTCTGCATAACAACGCCACGGAACTGCTGAATTCGCTCCTTGTTCCCTTCCTTAATCTTATAATGAACAGTAACTGTATCTCCTGCAATAAATTTCGGATACTCATTTTTTACTGCCAGTTCCTTATCAACAACATCCATTAAATTCATTTCACAAACAATTTTGTTTTCTTATATGATCTTTTAAAACAGGGGGCAAAGATACGATAATATTTTATATTCACCAATAGGGCTATTCAATATTTTAAAGAATGCTCAGTTGGTCAAATTCCTAATGACCGGCAGCTGCTGCAGGAACAAGTAATTTATTTCCAGTGTCCTGGATTACTGATTTCTTCCATGCATCAGAATATCCCGGCTGAAGAGGCATTACAGGATAACCCCTAGCGTTTCTTTCAAACTTCCCTGCTTTCTCTTTCTTTATATTACCATCCATGTACTTAACTATCAGATATTCACTCAATTTTTTCCACTGGTCAAAGGTATTCTGAGAACTTTTAATGGAATAATCGGTTAAGTATTCCCGTGCTTTCCATACATCATTCGAATACAGGTTCCTGGCAGCATCATCGACGGTTGCCGTTTCAGAAATATAATTTGATTCAAGCTGTTTCTGGACTTTCAAGGCATCGGCACTCATTAAATCATAGCGGGAATAACAGAAATTTGCCACAAGATTAAATACCCAGAAAGCGGAAGTCGGCGAATAGGTAAGCATGTCACCGTTTCCAACTTTAAAACACCCGGGAACATCTAAAATTCCACAATATACAGGATTGAAAACTGTCGTGGCAGCATCATCAACACCGAACCAGAAAATTCCACCAATGGGATCAGGCAGCCAGTTGCGGCTTTCAGCAACAAATACAAAACCTGTCTGTTGTGACGATGTAGCTCTCTCGTTGCAGTATTCCGGAGCATTTGGATCACCTGAAACTTTCCATTCCAGAGGACGCCAGCGATAGGGGGATCCAAATGGCCCTGCTCCGATATCTTTTCTCATATCGAGAACGGTACCTTCAAGATGATCGCGCATAAAATTCATCATATCATAATTGGAGAGCTTGCGGTTCGGCTTTATCCATAAAGGCATTCTCTTGCTCAGGTCATGTCCGGAAGCATAATTGAAATACTGATCCATTTCATCATTTACTGATTTGAAAAATGACCAGACGCGAACTTCACAAAACCTTGCACCTGAAAAAGTTATGGGATTGAAAGTATCTGAGAAGCTGAAATCCTGATCTTTCCCCGTAAACAGGTTTTTTGACCTTGCAAATTCAATAACATCATTGGCATATACACATTCAACAACCGGATCAAAAATCCGTGTAAGGTCTTTTGATGTAATTGCATTGCTCGCTTTTTTACCTGTAGCTAATGGGAAAGTCTGGATTCTTGCCTGGTTTGCATGTCCTGAAACATAACCATCGGGAATAAGACGAGCCACCCATGCGGCACCTTTATTTCCTGGTCCTTTACCAATAATTTCAAATATCCATACTTCGTTTGGATCGGCAATCGAAAATGATTCTCCTGAACTGGCATAGCCATATTCTGAAACAAGATCTGACATAACCTTAATTGCTTCCCTGGCATTTTTAGCCCTCTGGAGTGTTATGTAGATAAGGCTTCCATAGTCAATAATTGCTGAGGTATCTACCATATTATCAATACCTCCATAAGTTGTTTCTCCGATTGCAAGCTGATGCTCATTCATATTTCCAACAACCGAATATGTGTGAGCAACCTGCCTTATTTTTCCCATAAACCTGTGTGTATCCCATTCGTAGACGTCAAGCATACTGCCTTCAGGGTAATCTCTGGCGGGCCAAAAATACAGTTCACCATATAATTGATGAGAATCTGCTGAATAAGTTATCATGGTTGATCCTTTAACTGATGCTCCTTTTGTTACCAGATAATTGGTGCAAGCCTTTGTATATTGTGCCTGAAAAACTCCGGCAATGGCTATTGCGAGGAGTACTTTAAATAGTCTTTTCATAAAACATATAATTTATTAGTCATTATTTGATTGAAAAAATACGGAAGTGCAAAGGTAACAAGACAGATAAAATTTCAAAGTGATATCAGATCATTTTGAGAATATCGATGATTTTTTTTATTCTTTCCGGGTCAGCTACCTTTCTGGAAAACTCAGGGATGCCCTTAATATCTCCCATATTTATTCCCTGCCGTCTGAAGATCATTTCACTGTCAATGACTTTCCTTCCTGTAAGATGGATCTCCTTCGCTTTCGTGGCAGTTATTATCAAAGCAACATTTGTTTCATCGATACCGCCTCCCGGCATAATTGTTATTCTGTCACCAGCCTGGATTATCAGCTGCCTTAACAATTCAATACCATCCTGGGCTTTGTTCTTCAACCCTGAGGTAAGAAGGAGGGAAGCATCAGTAGCAATTACATCCTCAAGGCCCTGAACAGGATCACCGCACATATCAAATGCCCTGTGAAATGTTGTTGACATCGGGTATGCAAATTCGACGAGTTTTGCGGTCCTGTCAACGTCGATATTACCGCCAGGCAGTAAAATACCTGCTACAATTCCGTCAACTCCCGATTCTCCGCAAATCTCAATATCTCTTCTCATTATATCGTATTCGAGATCGGAATAGAGAAAATCTCCGCCTCTGGGCCGGATTATGATGTGAAGTTTTATACTAAGATTATTTCTGGCTGAGATAATTGCTCCATAGCCCGGTGTTGTGCCTCCTTCAATGAGATTATCACAGAATTCTACCCGGTCTGCTCCGGCAGATTGTGCACTGATTGCAGATTCCACACTATCGACACAAATCTCAAGCTTATACTCCATCTACAAAAATTAATCAGATTAATAAAAGTAACAATATTTTCTGTATAATTGTGAATCCAAAAATTTTATCTTATGAAACCGACACTTTTAGTTTTGGCTGCCGGAATGGGCACTCGTTATGGAGGAAACAAACAGCTCGACGAAGTTGGTCCTGCAGGTGAAACAATTATTGATTACTCCATTTACGACGCTATCCGTGCCGGTTTTGGGAAGATTGTATTTGTAATCAGGCGGGATATTGAAGAACAGGTCAGAGAAAGATTTGTTGACAGGCTTCAGGGGAAGATTGAAGTGGATTATGTTTTCCAGGAGATTACAAACCTTCCTGAAGGAGTAAAGGTTGCTCCGGATCGTCAGAAGCCGTGGGGCACCACTCATGCAATCCTCGTAACAAAGGATAAGATAAAAGAACCATTTGGTGTAATAAATGCTGATGACTATTATGGTGTTGAGTCTTTTAAAATCCTAAAGGATTTTCTTGTCGATGATAAAGCCCCAAATAATTATTGCATTGTAGGATATAAACTGGGAAACACATTATCGGAACACGGACATGTAAACCGTGGTGTCTGCAATGCAGGAGACGATAGATTACTGAGAAATATTGTTGAAACACGTCAGATTGAAAAAACAAAAGACGGTGCAACAGCGCCCGGACCTGATGGGAAACCCGTTCATTTCACGGGAAATGAAATAGTCTCGATGAATCTCTGGGGCTTCAAGCCATCATGCTATGACTTCTTTGGAAAAGAATTCCGGAATTTTATTAATAATTTTGGAATGGATCTGAAATCTGAACTTGATATTCCAACCTCGGTGGATAAATTTGTCAAGAATGGTGAGATAACAATAAAGATTCTTATGAGTAACGAGCGGTGGTTTGGAGTCACTTATCGCGAAGATAAACCATTCGTTGTGGAAAGCATCAAGAAAATGATCAGAAAAGGGGTCTATCCGGCCAGGATCTACTGATCATTTTTTACCAAATAAATTCGCATTTGTAAGTACTCAGATTATCAACGTTATCGGTAACGTTAAGTATAAGATTATGCTTTGTGCCTTTCTGAATTCTTTTGGGATCAAAATTATACGTCAACAGGTTGTTCTTCTGATCATATTCAAACAATGCCCATTTACCATCAATTAACGGTTCGTAAGTTTTGATCCCTGACAATTCATCACTGATCTTTATTTTCATGCTTATTTTTCCTGTCAGATTGGCCCCTGAAGAGAGTCCGTTATATAAAATCAAAGGCGGAACCGTATCGATGCCTATGCAGAAAGTTCCGAAGATATTGGTATTGGCTGATAAATAACCATTGTTCCATGTGCTGGTCAGAGGAATCTTCTTTATATCATCAGCCAGTTGAATGATCAGCATTTTTGATTCTAATCTTTCCGGGATCCTGTCAGGCTTTATCGAAAGAGTATATGATTTGTGCAGGGGCGTGTATTTATTATGAATCTGGTAAACATCAGAAAACATTAAGGGGTTACCGGCTGATCTCTTAAATTCGAAGTACAATGTATCATAAAGTGCTCCGGAAGGTATATTCACGGCAATATTTTTTGATACAAACTTATTGTTTCTGTTCCAGGGCATGATAACTGAGCTTTTTTCATCAGTTTTAACCTGATTTTCCTGAACATCTGCCGGAACCGATTTCACGTTAAAGGAAAGCACCGATCTGTTGCTGTGGATATCTGATACAATAAGTTCAACCCGGTGCTTCTTTTCATCAGAAAAATTGACAATCCCGTTGTTTATTACATTACTGTACACGCTTAGCCTGTCGTTTGGAAGAATGAAGGCTCTTTCGACATAAATATTTTCCTTCTGTAATGTTTCATAGTCAATATGGCTGTTGACATATCTCGACTCACTGAATGCAAAGGCATCCATTTTATAATTAAAAACGGGAATGCTGTCAATTTTAAGTTCAATTGTAAAAACGGCGAATTTATTGTAGCTGTCATTCAGGAGATCATAGGCTTTAAATCCGAAACCTGCCGGACCACTTATCGAAATTTCATTTTTTGAAGAAATACTGTAATTCCCGTTCCCACCGTATATATTGACTTTAAGCTGTTTATTCTGATTATTTATCAGTGTCTTTCTGCCAGCCGGATAAACAACCAGGTTTTCCATTACAGGTTTAATATTATCTTCAATACCGAATTCAAACAGTAATGGATTGACAGGCACCTCTTCATCAGATTTTCTTATCTCATAATGAAGATGAGGGCCAGATGAACTACCGGAATTGCCGGAATATGCAATTATTTCACCCCGATCAAACTTAAATCTTTCTTTAGGGGGCCAAAGGGTAACCATGTAACTTCTCTCCTCATATTGCCTCGAAATTACATACTCTTCAATCTCAGGTGTGAATTTGTCAAGGTGCCCATATACTGTCGAATAACCTGAAGGATGCCGGAGATACATTGCTTTGCCGAACCCTCCGGGCGAAATGCTGATCCTGTAAACATATCCTGATGCTGCAGCAAGAACTTCTTTCCCTGTTACTCCCTGTGTCTTGATATCAAGTCCGGAATGAAAATGATCGGTCCTGAGTTCTCCGAAATTTGCAGAAAGGGAAAGCGGAATTATAACCGGAGATATGAATATTGAACGTTCCTTTGGCTCTTCACCCGGAGTATTTATTAATAGCAGACTTAAGAAGAATATAGGGATTATTCTCATATCAGAAAAAAGAATTATGTTTAAGTTGATGCAAAACTATGCTTATGAGTTGTTCTTCCAAACTAATTGACTTAATTTTTTGAAAATAACATTAACAATGTTAACTTTGCATTAAAGATTTTAGTATGTCCGATCAGGGTCTTGAAGAACTGACATTGCTGAACAAAAAGGTTGAAGAATTGTTTGAGAAATATAATGACCTGAGGACAAAAAACAAGGATCTGACGAAAGAAAATGATACTTTAAAACGTTATCTTCAGGAACGTGACGAAAAGTTAAAAGAATTAGAAATTAAATACGAAAGAATAAAAATATCGGGAGCATTAATGGGTGAAGGCGAAGGTGCCGTTGAAGCGAAGCAGAAGATTAATGAATTAGTGCGGGAAATTGACAGATGTGTTGCTCTTTTGAACAGATAAGATATAACAATGGATGATAAGCTTTCGATCAGGGTTAATGTGGCGGACAGATATTATCCATTGAAGGTGGAAAGGGAAAATGAGGAAAAGATCAGGAAAGCTGCAAGGATGATTAATGAGAAGGTGCTGCAATATAAACAGCGCTATTCTGACAAGGATGTGCAGGATTTTCTGGCGATGGCTTCACTTCAATATGTGATCAAGCTTAATGAAGAGGAGGAAAAACTCAGTACAGATCACTTCCCTGATGCCATTAAAGAACTTATCAGGAAAATTGATGAAGTTCTTGAACTAAAAGAGTAACAGCGTTCTTTAAAATAGATAAACTTATTGCCCGCATTGTTTCTTCATTCATTTTTGAAACTCAACATTTAAAACTTTGGAGCACTCCTTAGTTCAGGTAGAACAGGCCTCGACCGATTTATCGGGATTCCTTAGGGGACAGTGGACGTTCGAGCTGTATTAGCGGCTCCAGCCATAAAGATATGGGGTTTTATAAAAGCTGAAGAGACTTTGCGGGTTTTTTATATACTAAATATTGAAAGTGATTACATTAATAGTCGGGAAAAATGAACGGATTAACATATATTATTAGCATAGCGGCACTGTTATTGGGATTTGGTGCTTCTTATTTTATTTGGCAGCTTGCTCTTAAAAACAAGCGCCGGAAGATTATCAGTGAAGCAGAAACAGAAGCTGAAGTTATTAAGAAAGAAAAAATACTTCAGGCTAAAGAAAGATTTTTGCAGCTAAAGACTGAACATGAGAAAGTCATTAATGACAAGAATAACAAGATAGGGTTAGCTGAGAGCCGGATAAAGCAAAAGGAGCTTACCTTATCTCAGAAACTCGAAGAGTCTCAGCGGAAAAAGAATGAAGCTGATGCGATTCGGGACAATCTTAATTCACAACTTGAGCTTGTTGATAAAAGAACTGAGGAGCTTTCAAAGCTTCACAGACAACAGGTTGATCAGCTCGAAGCTATCTCAGGCCTATCTGCCGATGATGCAAAAAACCACCTTATCGAATCTTTAAAAGAAGAAGCCAAGACCGGAGCAATGTCCTACATAAATGAGATACTGGACGAAGCTAAAATGACGGCTAACAAAGAGGCAAAAAGAATTGTGCTTCAGACAATCCAGAGAGTTGCAGCTGAAAACGCCATTGAAAATGCAGTAACAGTATTTCACATCGAATCCGATGAAATGAAAGGAAGGATAATCGGCCGTGAGGGCCGTAATATCAGGGCACTTGAAGCAGCAACCGGGGTTGAGATCATTGTTGACGACACACCCGAAGCCATTGTTCTTTCAGCTTTTGACCCCATACGCAGGGAAGTAGCACGCCTTGCGCTGCATCAGCTGGTCACCGACGGAAGGATCCATCCTGCAAGGATTGAGGAAATAGTAGATAAAACAAGAAAACAGGTCGAAGAAGAGATCCTTGAAGTTGGTAAACGGACTACAATCGACCTTGGAATTCATGGATTACATCCGGAACTTATACGCCTTGTGGGTAAAATGAAATACAGGTCATCATACGGACAAAACCTTCTTATGCACTCAAGGGAAGTCGCCAACCTTGCTTCAATAATGGCTGCTGAGCTTGGACTGAATCCCAAACTGGCAAAAAGGGCCGGACTTCTGCATGATATCGGCAAGGTACCGGATGATGAACCGGAGCTGCCACATGCAATTCTCGGAATGAAAGTTGCTGAAAAATATAAGGAAAAGCCTGAAATCTGCAATGCCATAGGTTCCCATCATGATGAAACCGAAATGACAACACTGATTGCCCCGATAGTTCAGGTTTGTGACGCCATTTCAGGAGCACGGCCAGGAGCCCGCCGGGAAGTTGTTGAATCCTACATTAAAAGACTTAAGGAACTTGAATCTCTTGCCTTGCAGTACCCCGGAGTTATGAAGACCTATGCAATTCAGGCTGGCAGAGAACTCAGAGTAATAGTCGGGGCAGAAAAAGTTACAGATAAAGAAGCTGAAAACCTGTCATTCGAGATCGCTCGGAAGATCCAGAATGAAATGACATACCCGGGACAGATAAAAATAACCGTTATACGTGAGACCCGAGCGGTAAATTACGCCAAATAATATGGAATAATGTCAAAGCTAAAACTACTGAATGTTGTAGGTGCCCGCCCTCAAATAATAAAATCTTCAGCTATCAGCAGAGCAATCCGTTTGAATTTCTCTGATCAGATCAACGAACTGACCTTACATACTGGTCAGCACTATGATAAGGAGATGTCAGAAGTCTTCTTTGATGAACTCGAAATTCATAAACCTGATTTCAACCTGGGAGTGGGTTCTGCACATCACGGACGCCAGACAGCTTCGATGATGACAGGCATCGAAGAAGTTCTCCTTAACGAGAAGCCTGACGCAGTTTTGCTTTACGGAGATACAAATTCTACGCTTGCCGGGGCAGTTGCTGCTGCAAAACTTCATTTCCCGGTTATTCATATTGAAGCAGGTCTGAGATCATTTAATAAAACCATGCCTGAAGAGCTCAACAGGATCATGAGCGATCATTCTTCAACACTCCTTTTTGCCCCGACAAATGCAGCTTTCAAAAACCTGATTAACGAAGGATTCAGGCCTGAGAACAGCCCTCCATACACAATTGATAATCCTAAGATCTATTTTACCGGGGATATCATGTATGATAATTCACTCTTCTTCGCTGAACTGGCGGAAAGAAAAAAAGGTGAGATTCTTGAATCAATGTCTTTGGAAAGGAATAAATTCGTACTGGCAACCATTCACAGGGACATAAACACAGATGACACCGGACGACTTGAAGCTATTCTTTCAACATTGAAAAACCTGGCTGAAGAGTATTCGCTACCCTTCGTGATGCCATTTCATCCGCGCACAATGAACTCATTGAAATCAGGACTGAATAACCTGCTGGATGATCTTCGAAATTCACGTTTTATCAGAATTGTTCCACCTGTCTCATATCTTGCCATGACACTGTTGGAAAAAACATGCAGTATAATTATTACAGATTCCGGAGGTGTTCAGAAAGAATCTCACTTTTTCAGAAAACCTTGCATAGTTCTCCGGAAAGAGACGGAATGGATTGAGCTCGTTGCAAACGGCACAGTCAAGCTTGTGGATGCAAATCCTGAACAGATCCGCAATGTATTTGAAGGATACATGCAGTCAGGACAGAACCTGGAATATCCTGGTTTTTACGGGGATGGAAAGACGGCTGAATTCATTCTTAAAGAGATACTTCTGCTTTTTGACAAATGATTTCTCCTGATTCTTAAGAAATAATCTTACCTGATATCCGTTTTTTTTCAATAGTTCTTCTTATGAATCTAAAATTAAGCGGTAGGAAAGTCCTGATTACAGGAGGCGCTGGCTTCATCGGCTCAAATCTTGTTGAATCAATGCTTAATTCGGGCAACTATGTTGTCTGCCTCGATAATTTTTCAACAGGCAAGCGGGAAAACCTGAACGGATTCATGAATAATCCTGATTTCAAACTTATTGAAGCTGATATAAGGAATTACGCTGATTGTGAAAAATCTGTCCGGGGAATCGATTATGTTTTTCACCAGGCTGCTCTTGGATCTGTTCCACGGTCCATAAAGGACCCTGTTACATCAACTGATGTCAATATTGGTGGTTTCGTAAAAATGCTTTATGCATCCCGGGAAGCAAAGGTAAAAAGATTTATTTATGCCGCCAGTTCTTCGACCTATGGCGACCATCCCGATCTGCCAAAGGTTGAGGATAAGATCGGAAAACCAATGTCACCTTACGGGATAACAAAATATGTCGATGAGCTATTTGCTGCAAATTTCGCCGGCACCTATAATATTGAGGTAATCGGACTGCGTTACTTCAATGTCTTTGGACGCAGGCAGGATCCTCAGGGCGCATATGCCGCAGTGATACCTTTGTTTGTTAAAAAACTGATGAATCATGAATCGCCTGTTATTAATGGCGATGGTTCCTATTCAAGGGATTATACATACATTGATAACGTTTTGCAGGCGAATCACCTTGCAGCACTGGCACAGGACTATTCAGCAGTAAACCAGGTTTATAATGTTGCTCACGGTGAAAGGACAAATCTCAATGAGTTGTTTGAACTTGTTAAAAAGCTGATTGGAAATTTCGACAGGGAAGTACTGGATATTAAACCGGTTTACGGACCAAACAGGGCAGGGGATATTCCTCATTCACTGGCTTCGATCGAGAAAGCAAAAAAATTATTGGGATACCAGCCAACACATACAGTCCGTGAGGGAATGTCAGAGGCAATAAGCTGGTACAGAGCCAATTTGTAACATTTGTTACAATTCCGGATTTCAAATGATCTCCATCACTTTTTTTGCAAGATCCATAATGATGGGTTTATAATCATTAATGAATTCTCCTGTAACCCGGTTGCCAATGACAGCACAAATGGTCAGGGCTTTATGACCAAGTAACCCGGATAATCCATAAATGGCAGAACTCTCCATCTCATAATTTGATATTGTTCTGCCTCTGAATGAGAACGCGGCAAGCTTGTTATTGATTTCGTTATCGAAAGTTTCCAATCGAAGCCGCCTTCCCTGCGGTGCATAAAAGCCCGGAGCCGAAATTGTAATTCCTTTAATGAAATTCTCGTTCCGGAACAGTTCCATAAGCTCTTTACTTGCATTTACTGCGTATGGGAATGACAGTGTATCGGGCCATTCCAGATATTCAGCCAATACTGAAGTCAGAATATTATCAAGCAGCCAGTCGTAGCCTTCATAAAAATGTATAAGACCATCAAAGCCTATAGCAGTTTCGGTCAGGACACACGATCCGGTCGGGACATCGCTTCTTAAACCGCCTGATGTGCCTATTCTGATAAAAGTTAATGAAACAGGATCTTCTTTTGTTTCCCCTGTAGAAAGATCGATGTTAA
>Ga0315288_10006294_pt1 | contig 15067 bp, 15 predicted proteins | sample YL17G11_20_MG_FD_203454 | JGI IMG/M metagenome (GOLD analysis project Ga0315288, IMG submission 203454) | Sediment microbial communities from Yellowstone Lake, YNP, Wyoming, USA - YL17G11_20 | ecosystem: Environmental > Aquatic > Freshwater > Lake > Sediment | place: USA: Wyoming | collected... | reverse complement strand
GCACCCGTAAGACCGATAGGACCAGCTGGGCCGACATCGCCCTTAGCACCCGTAAGACCGATAGGACCGGCTGGACCGACATCGCCTTTAATGCCGCTAAGACCGATTGGCCCGGCAGGGCCAGTGGGTCCAATAGGCCCAGCGGGCCCAGCGTCGCCTTTAGCACCTGTCGGGCCAATCGGGCCTTGAGGTCCAGCGTCGCCTTTAATTCCAGCCGCTCCTGCGGGACCCGCAAGGCCGGAATCGCCCTTCAGGCCGGGCGAACCATCAAGCCCTTTGGGACCTGCTGGGCCAACCGCACCGGTGTCACCCTTGGGGCCAATTGGACCGATCGGCCCCACTGGACCGCTGACGCCTGCGTCTCCTTTGGCACCTGGCGCGCCAGGATCACCCTTGGCTCCTGCGGGTCCGGCCAGACCGACCGCTCCGACATCACCTTTCGGGCCCGCTGGTCCGACCGGACCTGCAGCTCCGTCGTTTCCTTGATCGCCTTTGTCACCTTTGACGCCGGGTAGACCAATTGCTCCGGCTGGTCCAGGATCACCCTTGGCTCCGGCCGGCCCGGGATCACCGTGCAAACCCGGGGCCCCGGCGAGACCGCGCGGACCAGCAGGACCGGCTGGCCCCGCAGGCCCAGCCGCTCCATCATCACCCTTGTCGCCTTTGTCCCCTTTCGGTCCCTGCGGGCCTGGTTGACCTGTCGGCGGCTTTGGCAGACATGGTTTACCGACGAAGTCGCTTGCCATTCTGATGCCGCTGTTCTCGACGCCGCAAGGCATATGACCAAGGCATGCGGCGACACGACCATCGCTGACCACACACATGCTGGTCGGATTACCAACTTGGTCGACCGAAACGAGCCGCGGTTCCATGATATCGATGCGACCATTGGCGTTAAGATCGACACCGATCGTCACTTCACCGGTCAATCCGGTTGCGGCGATCTCCTCGCGTTTAACGTAAATCACGCCCTTGGTAGACCATCCCTGATCGACTCTTTTGCTAGTCAGGTTGTGGGCATCCAGCGTTGCGCCAATAGCGACGTCGCCGATCATGGGCATCGCCAGCCTGGCAATGTCGCTTGCCGAGACATCCGCAGTGCCGAGATCGACGGCAAAGGCCAGCCGTTCGTCGCTATCACTCGCAAATGCCACGGACGAACCTGCAGCGACCGTTGCCAGGACAGATGCTTGGAACCATCGCCGCATTGGATGAAACATAGGCTCATTGCGCATGGTACACCGCTAAATTTAAAAGGTTGGGATCGCGACTGAAGCAGGCAGAAAGGGACGGCAAGATTACCCCGATTTTAGCACACCATCGATGCCCAGGCCAAAATCGGGTGGTGCCCGGTCGCATCGGCCTGGACTTGAACTCTGCCGCTTCTGACGTGTCTCGACCCCTCTCACCGATTTGCATTGGCACCACGTCTACTTTGTGAATAAATCAATTGATCAAAAGCATCCCGGCCGCGCCACTGCGCGACACCACCCGCAAGGACCCGCATGAAGGTTGTTCACCGCCTATTTGTCATGATTTTTTGTTTGTCAGTCGCAGCGACTGGCGCGGTCCTCTGGGGCAAACAAGGGCTCCAAGCCATTGGCAACTGGCTCAGCTACGAGAGCGCTTGTGCGGGCGAACCCCAACTTGCGGCCCTACTTTTGGGGGGCATCAACTCACGACCGAAAGCCGCCTCAAGCTGGCTTAGGCGGCACCCGGCTACGCGCCTGGTGGTGGCGCGGTCGCGCGACGAAGAGCTACAGCACATCGGTATCTTGCCCAACGAAGGCCTGCTCACGCGAACGGTGTTGACGAGCTACGGTATCGATAGCAACCGGGTCACCGTCTTGCCGGAACCTCAGGTTGCCAACACCTTCGAAGAGGTGCAGCGCTTGGTCGCTTTTACCAAAGCGCAAAATCCGACACCGACGCAACTCTTTATCCTAACCAGCTGGTCCCATTCGCGGCGAGCGGCTTGGACGGCTGAACACATCGCAGACGAGGCCGGGATCAAAATCTGTATGGTCCCGCTCACCGAGGGCGAGGACTCACCGATCGGCTGGTGGCACACCGATCGTGGAACGCTCGATGTGTTTAGCGAATATGTTAAATCGCTACGCTACGGCTTCAAGTACGCACTGCGCTGAACTCTCTATGCGGCACAATAATTTAGATATCAACGCCAAATGGACATCCATCTCGCCGCTCGAAGGATGGCAGCACTTCCGCATCGTCGCCCGTCGCTACGAAGGCAAGATCCTACACATCGAACTCATGGCCGCCTGCGATAGTGCCGTGCGTCTTTGGCTGCCGGCAGAGCATTTGAAAGATCGGGAGCGCTTTAGCCCGGGCTGGACCCGACTCCTCGCGACGCCCCCAACTTAAACCTCCTGTTACAACGCAGACCCTTGGTAAGCATCCTTGAGTGGATAAACCTGCTCAGCCCACACTCGGTCAAACGCAGCCTGATTTAGCTGCGGCTTACGCACCATCTTCAAAATCAGTGCCTGCTGCTTCTCGTCATGATCCTGGCTACAGTAAAACCGCACGGCGAAACGCGAAAAGTCGGTGATCAGCAGACGATAGATCAGTTCCATCGTATCCTCTCCCACCGGGTAGAAGCGCTGGTTTTCGGCGATCAACTGCGCATAAGGGACCAGGGTAAACAACTCGCCAAGCTGCAGGGTATAGTCGAGATTTTTGCTTTGTGCCGGGGACGGCGGCGCGGACTTGAGAAAGTTGCTCAAGGCGGCGACTTGTTCAAGAAAGATATCCCGATTAACACTGCTGCCACCGGTAAAGGCCAAGCGGTAGTCATGAAAGCTCACCTTGCCCAACCCTTTGGTCGGTCCCTGGTTAAAGAGAAAGCTGTCGTTGGTCGCATCGTCACGCTTTGGCACCGGCGGATAGTCTTTAGGCAGAAAGAGGAAGTTTTGCATAAACTTCGTCACTAGGGCGACATTGACGTGGACTGTTCCTTCGAGCTTGGGCAGCATGCCGATATCGCGGATGGCCATTTCAAAATAGGTGTCCTGCTCAAATCCCTTGGCGGCGATGACCTGATGCAGCAGCTCGACGACGAGCTCGCCCTCCATGGTCACCTTCATCTTTTGGATCGGGTTGTATAGCAGGTAGCGCCGATCTTCGGAGCTCGCTGAACGCATGTAGTCGCAGGCGCGTAGGGCAAACAGCTTCATCGCGATCAGCCTGGTGTAGGCCTCCGTGAGCAAGACTTTGACATGGGGAAAATCCGTCACCGGATTGCCATATAGGTGGCGACGAGCGGCGTGTCCCACCGCTTCGTATAGGGCATGGGTACAGATCCCTATGGACGCCCAACCCAGCTGGTACTTACCGATGTTGACGGTATTGAGCGCGCTGTCCCAAGCGTCGTCGCCACTGGCGAGAATATCCGCATCGGTGAGCGGATACTGGTTGAGGGTAAATGCGGCGACATAGGCCTGACGTACCCCGGAAGTCTCGATCTTACGCGTCGCTTGAAACTTTGCATGCTGCGAATCAACGGCAAAAAACACGTACTCACCCGTCTCGGCGTGTTTACCAAAGACGGACACCAAGGCCGCTTTATTGCCGTTGCCGATATAGTATTTGTCGCCACTGGCGGTGTAGTGGCCGGCACTTGCATGCGACAGTTGCATCTGGGTCGCATAGAGGTCCGCGCCGTGCTCTTTTTCGGACAGACCGAAGGCAAAGATGCCCCCCTCCTGCAACAGTCCAGCCGTGCGCTTCTTTAGCGCCTCGTTAGGGCTCATCCAGATCGGTCCTAGACCCAAAATCGAGACCTGCCAGGTATACCAATAACTCAATCCGTAATAGCCAAGGATCTCACTCATTGCAGCGATCCGGCGCATATCCCAGCGCGCATCCGGCGCGCCGTAACCCTGCGGCGTGAGCAGTGTGGCAAAGACCTGGTGTTCTTTTACAAAGGTCAAAAAATCCTGGTACCAGTGTCCGCTTTGGTCATCCGCTTTGATTTGTGCGAGGCCTTTGTGCTCAAAGAAGCCAATCACCTGATTCAACAGATCACGGGTCTTGGCATCGGTATCCGGGCGCTTTGAGTGATTGGGATGCAGCAGCAGATTCATCGTCAGCTCCAGTGGACATACGGCGAGACCGGTTAAAAGACGGCTCATCGTACTATCAGCGGCGACGATCTTAAAGTGTTGAAAATTCCCCGAGCCCACACCTCAGCGCGGCAAGCCCCAATACAGTGGTGCCGGCAGCGGAAAGCTAAAACCAGGCGGCGTATAAGCCGTCGCTGGGTAACTCGACGGCGTGCTGATCGTATTGACGGTGCAACTTAGATCTGCGGCGACGTAGGAGTGCATCATCAGCGCCGTACCACTCGTGGTCGTGCGCGCGGCCAACCAGGTGTGGCCACTGGCGTCAGCGACGACGACATCCAACCAGCGCGCATCGTAAATATTGCAGGTCCCGCTGCAGTCATTCGATGTGTACATGCAAAAATACGACATATAAGGTGCAAGGGCCCCCGTCGTACGATCGATCAAGCCCTGCTTGCCATCGAGAAACATGACGCTGGCGACACTGCCATTATCGTCATTGAGCTTGTTGGCAATGGCGCGGTTGTTGCTATCGTAAAGCTGCACGCCGCCAGATGCCCCGGTGCTCCCTATCGCCCCTTGCGGACCGGTCGCACCGGTGTCGCCTTTGTCGCCCTTGGGACCGATGGCGCCATTGGCGCCGTTTTGACCCGCGGGACCAGGCCGTACCGCGGCCGCGTCCTGCGACTTGGTCGGTGCCGGACTTGGTGCCGGACTTGGCGCCGGACTAGGTGCGGGGCTCGCACTTTTATGCCCGCAGGCGACCGCAGCAGCGAATGCCAAAGGCAGCCAGATCTGACGCATACTCCCCTCCTCCATCGGACCTCAAGTCTAGTGGCGACTCAGCCGTTGGTGGGCAAATCCTACCCACCAGACTCCCTGTCGGCATAGCTAGACAAAGCTTGAGCCGTTCCTCCGGGGGGACGGCTCAACACACCGACTTCAGTACGCAAACCATCAGGCCTTGCGGAGATCAGTGGCTGGCGGCCTTGACGACCGTGACGCTCAGCAATTTGACGTCGGCAACCGGCACGTCGGACAGACCAAAGCGCTGGGCGGTCTTGGCGTGACCGATTTTATCGACGACGTCCAGCCCTTCGAGCACTTTGCCAAACACGGCATAGCCGTGACCATCGGGATTCGGCGCATTCAGGCGGTCGTTGTTGACCAAATTGATAAAGAACTGCGCGGTCGCGCTGTTTGGATCGCTGGTGCGCGCCATCGCCAGGGTGCCGCGGTCATTCTTCAAGCCGTTTTTTGCCTCGTTGCTGATCGCAGCCTTGGTCGGCTTTTCGCTGATCTTATCGCCATCGATGGTGTAGCCGCCGCCTTGAATCATGAAGGAGTCGATGACGCGGTGAAACACCGTCCCGTCATAAAACTTATCGTTCACGTAACCGAGGAAGTTTTTCACGCTGACCGGCGCCTCTTTATCGGCAAGCTCGACCTTGATCACGCCCTCGCTGGTCTTGATCTCGACGACCGTGCCCGAGGATCCTGCTTTGGCATCTTTAACCGGCACCTGCTTGGTGACAGCCTCGACCTTTGGCTCCGCCTTTGCGGCCGGGGCCGCCTCCGTGACTGGTTTAACCGCTGCGGGAGCCTTAGCCTCCACGGCCTTGACCGGCTTTGCCGCATCCGCACCGTAGGCCAGCCCAGCACTTGCCACAGCCGCCGCCACCAACCACGCATTCAATCGCCTATGCAACATGGAAACCCCCATAAGTTCTTTGGTTTTTCATCCTAGGTCCCCCGATCATAGCGGCCCTGGCCAGCGCTCACAACGTTGAATTCGCTGGCCAAAGGCAAAACCTATCTTTAGGATGGGCCCCCTGAACCATATGAGGAGCCCTGCGTTGAGCCGTGACCACCTGGCCATTAAGTCTCTGATCCGCACCATTCCGGACTTTCCCAAGCCGGGAATCATGTTCCGCGATGTCTCGACGCTGATCGCTGACTCCTGGGGACTCGATCTAACGGTGCGAAGTCTGGTGCAGATCTATGCCGACCGCCACATCGACAAGATCATCGGCATCGAGGCCCGTGGATTTATCATCGGCGCACCGCTAGCCGTCGCCTTAAAGTGCGGCATGGTCATGGCGCGTAAAAAGGGTAAGCTGCCCGGCCCCTACGAAGAATGCGTTTACGACCTCGAGTACGGCACTGACACCATTCAGATCCACAAAGATGCGATTAAAAAAGGCGAGCGGTGTTTGATCGTCGATGACTTGCTGGCGACCGGCGGTACGGCCAATGCGACAGCGCATTTGGTGGAGAAGCTCGGCGGCAAGGTGATCGGCTGCGGCTTCATCGTCAACTTGCCGGAGTTGGGTGGGGACAAGCGCTTGGATCGTTATGATGTGCGGTGGTTGGTGGACTTCGCCGGTCATTGAGTCACACGACGCGTGCGCTACTGAGATTTACAGGATGGTAAAAGCCCGCTGCGACTCTAGGGTCGTCAGCGGGCTTTCTGCTTTGGTCTCATGCGACCAGACTAGGTCTTCTTATTGAGTTTAGCGCTGAGTAGCGCGCCAAAGCTCCCTGCCTTTGGTTTGCTGTCCACGGCGACAGCAGTTTTTTCCTTCGCTGCCTCGGCCTTCTTCGCCTGCTCCTCGGCCGCAAGGTACTCGAGGTAGTTCTTTTGGTCGGCGTCCTCTTCTTCGACTCCGATCAAAGTGAGCAGGATGCGCTTTTCGCCGCTATCGAGGCTGACCACTTGCACTTCGTGCTCTTTGCCGGGCATCATCTGCGGCTTATAGGCCTCACCAAACTTACGTTTGATGACAGCCATCGGCAGTAGTCCACTCAGACCTGGTGCGATCTCAACCAGCGCACCAAACGGCTTCAGTTTATCGACCTTGCCCTTGAGCACTTGGCCGCTGGGGAAGCGCTGCGCGGCCTGATACCAGGGATCATCTTCGGCCTGCTTCATCGTCAACGACAGGCGTTTTTGGCTAAGATCGATATCTTTGACGGTCACAGTGACTTGGTCGCCGACCTTCACCACTTCGGATGGATGATGGATGCGCTTGCCCCATGCTAGCTCGGACACATGCAGCAGTCCTTCGATGCCAGGTACCACCTCGACGAAGGCACCAAACTGCATCACATTAACGACCCGCCCGGTGTAGGTCTTGCCGCCTTGGACCAGGTCATGGATCCGGTCCCAAGGATCCTGCTCCGCGGCCTTGATGCTCAGCGAAATCTTTGGCCGACCTTTGTCGTCCTTGTCGATCTTGAGGACCTTCACCCGAACTTTGTCGCCTACGGTCACCGCATCCTTAGGATGCGCCACGCGAGCGTGGCTGAGCGCCGAGATATGCACCAGGCCGTCAACGCCGCCGATATCGACAAAGGCACCAAAGTCGCGAATCTCGGTGACCGTCCCGTCAAGCACGGTCTCCGGAGTCAGGCTGGCCAGCACTTCTTTCGAGCGCTGTTCGGCTTGCTTACGCAGCAAGGCGGCGCGCGATACGACGATATTGCGGCCTTTTTCCTCGACCTTCTCGACGAGGAAGTCATACTCCTTACCCAAGTGCTCTGCACCCGTCTCCGAGAAGCGGACATCGATCTGCGACAGCGGACAAAAGGCCGTCTTACCGAGCACGGCGACTTCGTAGCCACCCTTGTTCACCTTAAGCACCTTGCCGCGCACGGGAATGCCGCGGGCCTGGGCCGTTTCCAGGTCGCCGGCGGACTTAAGCGATTGGCTCATGCTATGGCTGAGCAGGATTTCGGCGCCCTTTTTGGCGATGACGAAGGCGTCGATGGTGTCGCCGACCTTAAACTTAAGCTGGCCATGCTCGTCCACCAGCTCCTGCTTTTCTATAATCCCCGAGCGCTTACCGCCGCCGAGATCGATCAGCACATCGTTGCTCGTCGTCGGGATTAGGGACACCGTTCCCCGGACCTTTTCGCCGATCATCAAGCGCACGGGTTTGGGCGCATTATCCTTGAGCAGCGCGGCAAACTCCGCCTCTTGCTCCGCTGCCTTAATCACGGCTGCCGGGTCAAATCCCGCGTCATCGTCTTCCCACTGGATCGCCGGCCCTTTGATTTGATTCATCTGCGCTCGTCCTGTGCATTGCGGGCAGTCCCGCCTCTAGGGTGCTAAAGAGGGCCGACCCTAACATGAAGCACGGCGTCGCCGCAGCTGCTTTCAGCGGATCAAAGTCCGGTAGAGACCTGAAAACTATGACTCTTGTCCTTGGGTCACGAAAGAGCGATGATCGTGGGGTTAACGCGGAGCGCCCCGCGCTTTGCCCCAGCCCTGACCCCGGCGCCATGAGGATCTGGACGATGTGCGTTATCTGCCTCGAATTTCAGCGTTCCAAGGACCTGTCCGACGCCAAGCGGATGCTCGCCGCGGCCCGTCGCGAACCAACCAGCATCCCCTCGGACCACCTCGACCAGGTTGAGCGTGACCTGGCCAAGGCTGGGACCCAGCAAAAGGCGCCGGCACCGTGAGGGATCACGAGGATGATCAGGGGGATGACTTTTCTAAGGTGTCTAAAGACAGCCAGCATGGAGAGTCCCCTGATGCGCCGGCTCTGACTGCGCGGGAACGCGCCAAGGCGTGGCGTAAGGCAGCCTACCAAAAGGCAAAAGTTGCCCACAAAGAACGCTCGGCGGCGCTTAAGTCGTCGCCAGCCGCCTTGGCGCGCAAGGAACAGCAGGCGGAATATCGCCGCACTACTTACCAAAAGCAGAAGGGCCGGCGACTGGAGCAGAAGGCAGCGGCGAAGGCGGCAGCCGATGCTAGGGATGATCGGGCGGATGCGACTGCGACCCAAGAGGCACAGGACGTGACGCGACCGACGATGGCGGACTTGCGGTTGGTGCTGACGACGGCGGATCAGCTGCCGGCTAAGACGCGGGGATTACGGTTGGTGCGGGATGGGGAGACCTGAGTTTAAGCGGTGCCGTCAGGTTATGGAGGCTACTACTTCAGTCGCTCCAGCCCCATAGACCTCACTTTCTGCTAAACTATCCTTACCACCTCGAGACCCGCCACCATGCACAAGCGCCTCTGGACAGAGCCGTACCCGCGTCACGTCATTTTCAAATGGCTGTTGACGGCGTTCATCGGCGGCAATGTAAATGCCGGCGGCTTTATGGCCTGCAAGCGCTTTGTCACCCACGCCACGGGCTTCTACACGCTGTTTGGGATCGATGCTGCCGCCAGCGACTGGCGCCTCGGCATCAGTATGCTCAGCGTACCGATGTATTTCCTCTTTGGCGTGATGATTGCGGCCTATTTCACCGATACGGCGATCACCCGCGGGGGACAGCCACGTTTTGGCCTGGTGATGGGGAGTGTCGCCGCGCTGTTGGCCGTCGCGGCGCTGGGTGGATATTTTGAACTGTTCGGCTTGTTTGGCTCGAGCTTTCACCTCGAAGACGATTACCTCCTACTGATCGTGCTGTCGATCGCTAGTGGACTGGCTAATTCCGCTGTGACCACCGCCTCCGGAGCCGTGGTGCGCGCGACGCATATGACCGGACTAACCACCGACCTTGGCATCGGCGTCATGCGAGCCTTGTTTGGGTATGCCCGCTCACCGCTAAAGGCCAAGGAATTTTATCGCAACTGGTTACGACTCGGCGCTTTGGCCGCTTTTGCCTTAGGCAGCCTGGTCGGTGCGATTCTGTTTGGACTGGTGCAATATCTGGGCTTTCTGCTGCCGAGTTTGATCGCTGCGTACGTCGGAAATGTCGGAGTACGCGCCGTGCAAGTAGCCGTCGACGGACAAACGACCGTGGCACCAACTCCCGAATCAGGAAAGACATCGACATGAGACTAAGTCAAACTATTTTATATATTTGTTTAGTCACGATCGCCGGTGCTTCAAGTTTTGGGCTAAAACCCACAGAGACACGCCCCTCTACAGAAAGCTACCCCGGACCGCTAGCCCTAAAATGGGGCAAAACCCCGCCGGACGCGCGTTCGGTGTTGACCGGCAAAGTCGAATTCGTCAGCGAAAAGCCGGCGGCCGAGGACCACTATCACACCATCGATCAGCACTATAAGGGCAACTTCGGTAAGATGCCGACGAGCGATATCTTTCTGCGCTTTTACAACGGCGAATTTTTTTATCTAGCGGTGTCCCTCACCCCAATCCTTGCTGCAAGCCAACCACCGGTGGCCATTCCACTCTCCAGCGTCTGGCAGACTGTGGTGGACAAGATGCAAGGCGCCTATGGTCCGGCCTTCAAAAGCGCTCCGGCACCGCATTTGGCCTCAAGCAAGGCAGTCGCCGTGCCTGGATCTACAGAACAAAGCGCAATCTCGCCGCTCCTATGGAATGAACGCACCCAAAAAAGCCAGTTGGCCCTCTATCAGCTGCGCGATCTACAGATTCGCACCAACTTTTGGGACCCGTTCGCCGTATGGAAATTCAGCAACGGCGTGACGATCCAAACCTTTATATTCAAGACACAAGCAGCGGGCCAAACTGCGCCGACCTGGACGCCGGTATGGCTCTTTGTCAAAGACGACCTCTATCGTAGCTGGCGCACGACGGTCCACACGGCCCAAATCATCGAGCCGCGCGACTTCTGACTCTTCATGATCGACGTCCATACCGACAGTATAATAATTAGAGTGCCCAAATTGCCGAAATGGCTAAAAGGTTTGGCTTTTTATAGCCCGCTGACTCAATTCTAAACCGTTCACACTATTTCTTGTAAATTGCCTTAGAAGCAATTATCATAAAATGGTATGAATGACCGTGAAGCCCGATTGGGTAAATTTGAAACACAGTTTTTCGCCTGGACGCAGCTTAGGAAGAAATCCCTGGTTGCGACCGGCGACGTAGCCATGGCTTTGGGTTTGGCTGCAAAACAGGAGCGAGAACTCCTAAGCCGCATGGCTCGGGCAGGTTTGATCGTCCGGATAAGAAACGGCCTGTATATGGTGCCGTCCCAGATTCCCCCAGGCGGAAAGTGGACTCCAGGCGAATACAAACTCGCGCGCGCTTTGATGGAGGACGCCGTAGCCAATTATCAGATCGTTGGTCCTACGGCATTTCATCAGCATGGGTTCGATGAACAAGTGCCCAACAACGTCACCATCTATAACGACAAAATATCCGGTCGTCGCTCGATTGGTGGGATCGAGTTTATCCTCGTTAAAGTGGCGAGAGATCGCCTCGGTGGCACGGATGATCTAAAGCTGCCTGATGGAACCCAAGTTAAGATATCTGGCCTTGCACGTACCCTGATGGACGCGGTTTATGATTGGGACCGCTTCAACACTCTGCCCCGCGCGTATAACTGGATTAGGGCGCAGAAAAACAACACAGACGTTATAACCGAATTGGTTCAGCTAACCATCAAACATAGCAATAGCGGCACCAGGAGGCGTATTGGATGCCTTCTGGATGCCGTAGGTACAGCCCCGCGCCTTTTGAATAAGCTCAAAGCAGAGCTGAAAAAAACGCGATCGCTGATACCGTTCGTGCCAACGCTGCCTGACCGGGGAGATATCAATCGAGACTGGGGGGTCATCGTTAATGAAGAAGTCTAATGAAGTGCTTCTACAAGAGGCCCCACATGTCGACGCCGACGGGTTTCGTGCTGCTATTGAATACACAAGCCGGACCACAGGCTTTCGGATGGATTTGATCGAGAAGGATTATTTTTGCTCGATTGCTTTGGCATGTATTTAAACTCAGGACACACCACTCATTTTTAAAGGCGGAACGTGCCTCAACAAGGTCCACGTCGGCTTTTATAGGTTGAGTGAAGACCTTGATTTTAGCATTCCCGTAAATCTCGGCGCGACGCGCGGTGATAGACGGAAGGCTATTGAGCCGGTCAAGGCACATCTGGCGACGTTTAAGACGCTAGCACCGGCCCTCCAACTAGAAAGTGAACTTGCAGGGCACAACGAAGGACGACAATACACGGCCGTTTTCAACTACATGTCGATTGTTACGGGAAAGATGGGAACCATTAAATTTGAAGTCGGCCTTAGAGAACCATTGCTTGATCGAGTATTACAGGCACCGGCACGCACATTGCTGATTGACCCTTTCAAACGAAGCGAACTACTTTCGGCGGCGACTATTCTCTGCCTTTCGACAACAGAAGCATTCGCTGAGAAGATTCGTGCAGCGTTAGCGCGCAAAGACGCCGCCATTCGCGATCTTTTTGATCTCGATCACGCAATCAGGCATCAAAAAATCAACATCCAAGACGCCGAGCTTCTTAACTTCGCACGCCTTAAATTGAAGGTTCCGGGCACGAATGCTGTCGATACTTCGCAGCCGCGGATCGAGGCCATGCGTCGGCAATTGACGACTGAGTTACAACCGGTGCTACGTCCGGCGGATTATGCGGTATTCGATTTCGATCAGGCTGCTGCACAGCTGGTGGCGCTATCGGAAGTGTTGCGGGTGGCAAAAGCGTGACACCTGTGCATCCACAACCTGCTCCCCCGCGCTCACGAAATGGTACCGACTATTTTTCGCCATAGTCTCCGCCTGGCTCTTTGTCAAAGACGACCTCTATCGTAGCTGGCGCACGACGGTCCACACGGCCCAAATCATCGAGCCGCGCGACTTCTGACGCTTGTTCCTATTCAGGCTTATCGTCACAACTCTGAATATGGACATCCTGGTTCAGTCGTAAGACCCGTGTCGAAGTGCTACACACTGTCGCCGGATCCATACAATTTTTTGCGCTTCAAAGCATCAGCGCTCCTATAGAAGGTCGCCTTTGCCTGATTTTCTTAGATGAGACATCGCGGCACGCATCGTGCATACCAACGCACTGCGGTTGATGTTTAGCAGGGTGGCGGAGATTTCCGCCGATCATGCGGCAATGACCTGCAGCTCAAGACAAGGTCGTGCCCGACATGCATTCATGGTGAATGTCCGACTGTCTAGCACGCGTGCGCACACGGAGTGTTGTCATGTTGTTAACTAAAGGTAAATCAGTCGTCTTAGCGTCCATCATGCTGGTCCCATCGGCTTCAGCCTTTGCGGCCAACAGCATGCCCGTAGCCGCCGAAGACGCAGATTTCGAAAACGCCGCCAATCTCAATGATGCGCAAATTTCCGGAGTGGTCAACGTCGGGATTGAGCATGCGGTCAAGGCAGCAAAGACGGCACAGAAAGGTGCTTCCAACCCTAAGTTGGTCGAGTATGCAAATACCGTGATTCGCGATAACGAACGCTTTGCTGCTGAATTCAACGCAGTGCTCACCAAGGCCTCAATCAAACCTGAAGAAAGCACTACAAGCGTTAGTCTACGGGCTGATGCGCTACGCGACGCTTCGACGCTGATTATGCTAAAAGGTGCTGACTTTGACAGAAAGTTTCTGCATCAACACCTCGCCTCTGAACAGCACCTCATCGACCTCTTGGACTCGGATTTGATTCCGGCCGCCAAAAATGCCGAGGTGAAAGGTTACCTCCAGGCTATGCGCGGCGACATGGTCAAATGCGTCGCTTTCGGTAAGGCGCTACAAGCCGAAATCGGCGAGTAACACGCAGCCCATGTGGCTAGGCCTAGCAACCAGCGTTGGTAAGCTGGGGGCTAGGCCTCATTCATGTCCACGCTCTATGGTCGCTGCATCACCAGAAAGTCTTGGTCAACACCAAGGCTGACCCGAATCCAGTGATGCATCCTCCTACTCAACGTCCACGTCTTTTAGCGCGTGATGCCGCTTAAGATATGAATTTGGTCGAGCGCCTTGCCACTACCGATCACCACCGAGGTCAACGGATTATCTGCGATCATGATCGGCAATCCGGTCTCTTCGCGCAGCAGCACGTCGAGGTTCTTGATCAAAGCACCGCCGCCGGCGAGCACAATACCCTTGTCGACGATATCGGCAGCCAACTCCGGAGGAGTCTGCTCCAGAGCGACTCGGACCGCCTCGACGATGATATTGACCGGCTCGGCGATCGCTTCGCGGATCTCCTCGGAGGTGACTTGAATGGTCTTGGGAATCCCCGCCACCATGTCACGTCCCTTGACATGCATCGACTCGATGACATCGCTCGGATAGGCATTGCCGATGCCGATCTTGATCTCCTCGGCGGTGCGCTCACCGATGAGGAGGTTGTACTTGCGCTTGATGTAATTGATGATCGCCTCGTCCATCTTGTCGCCCGCGACGCGGACCGACTTCGAGTAGACGATACCGGCCAGAGAGATGACTGCGACTTCGGTGGTACCGCCTCCGATATCGACGATCATGCTGCCGCTTGGCTCAGTCACTGGCAAGCCGGCGCCGATCGCCGCCGCCATCGGCTCTTCGATCAGAAAGACTTCGCGCACGCCAGCGCTCTCGGCGGCCTCTTTGACGGCGCGCTTTTCGACATTGGTGATCCCGTAGGGCACGCAGACGATGACCCGCGGCTTCACCATGGTGCGACGATTGTGCGCCTTCTCGACGAAATAACGGATCATCGCCGCGGTGATTTCAAAGTCGGCGATGACGCCGTCTTTAAGCGGGCGAATGGCGACGATATCGCCAGGGGTACGCCCAAGCATCTCCTTCGCCTCGCGACCGACAGCGAGGATCCGCTTCGGGCCGGTCACATTTTTATTGATCGCCACGACGGAAGGCTCGTTCATCACGATGCCGACGCCCTTGACGTAGACCAGGGTGTTAGCGGTCCCCAGATCGATGGCTAAGTCATTGGAAAACAAACCCGCGAGCCAATCAAAAATCATTGCTTCCTCTCAGATCGGAGCTTGGAGTCTAGTAGTTAGTCGTTCAGTCCAATAGAATGCCTATCACGCATGGCGCAACGTGGCAACCATATCGGATAAGAGCCGTGTCAATCTTTCGTAGACCATCATCACACCTTCGCTGGAGTGGACCTTGACCTTGCCTGGACCCTGGATCCACTGTCTGAAACCCAAGCCAGGCGCGGGCTGCCGCCTTTTTTGCTTGCCCTACGCCGGCGGTCACTCGGGGACCTACCGTAGTTGGGACTCGCTACTACCAGACAGCATCGAACTGC
>Ga0315288_10006293_pt1 | contig 15067 bp, 5 predicted proteins | sample YL17G11_20_MG_FD_203454 | JGI IMG/M metagenome (GOLD analysis project Ga0315288, IMG submission 203454) | Sediment microbial communities from Yellowstone Lake, YNP, Wyoming, USA - YL17G11_20 | ecosystem: Environmental > Aquatic > Freshwater > Lake > Sediment | place: USA: Wyoming | collected... | reverse complement strand
GTTCGAACGTTCAGACGAACAAGGTCCACGACTCCCACAGGATGGACCTTCAGAGCTACGGGTATGAAGACTTTCGAAGGTTTGTCGAAGGAGTAAGGGGAACGGATGTCCTGGGCTCTAAGGCCTTCGTCCAGGTGACGGACGAGTCACACGACGACGATTTTTGAGAGTCTTATGACATAGGTTGTCCAGAATGCCCTGGACGATCTACTGCCATGTGCACGTCGAGTCGGGCCGCCGTTACGTAGGGATGACCGCACAGACAATGGAGCGGCGTTGGTCTTCGCACGTCACGAAGTCCAGGTCATCTAAGGGCGGGAGATGGCACTTCCCGAACGCCATCCGCAAGTACGGACCTCAAGCGTTCTCTCACGAGGTCCTTGAGGTCTGTCACATCCTCGATGTTGCGAACCTTGCTGAAGAGTGCTGGATCGAGTTCTTTGACACCCGCGACCCTGAAAGGGGATTCAACCTCGCGAAGGGCGGGAGACATGTTCCCCACCCGGAAAAGGAGAACCCGTGGGACGATCCTTCTTTTCGCGCAAAGTGCATTGCGAGCCTTAGACTTTCTGCCTCCCAACCGGGAGCCAAGGCTCTAAGGTCTGCTGTTGCAAGGGAGAGTGCGAACAGGCCAGAAGTGCGTTTGAAGAACTCGCTTGCCCAGAAGGAGGTGATGGGAAGGCCGGGCATGCGAGAGAAGAACTCTCAAAGAGTGAAAGCTTTGTGGCAATCCGAGGGGTATAGGGCAAAGCAATCGGCCCGCTGGGGAGACCCCGGCTATCGCAATCGGAGCCATGATGGGCTTACAGGAGGTGCGCGTGTGAACAGGGAGAAAACTCACTGCCCGAAAGGGCATGAATACACTCCCAAAAACACAAGACTAAAAAACGGTCGCAGGGAGTGTGTCACATGTGGGCGAGAGAACGTGAAGACTCGCATGCAGAAACTTAGGTCCAGACGATCTGGAGTGGGGCTCTTATCAGCGTCAACGTGTGCGGACTAGCCGATGACGACAGAGAGATTTTCAAACGCCGCTCAGACCACGGTCAACCAGATAGGCGGAATCACGCCCGTCTCCACCACCGTCATCGTCACCTCGGCGGTCCTCTTCCCGCCCGCGCCGCAGTTCCGTATAAAGATCGACGCCGAGATCCTTCTCGTCACGGGCGTCGTCGGGAACGTCTTCACGCTCTTTCGCGGGGCGGAGGGCACGGCCGCGTCGTCCCACTCGAACGGGGCGCTCGTCACCCACATCCTGACGGCCGGCGCGGTCGAGCAGCTCAAAGCCGATATCACGGGTATTACGGGGCCTGCGGGTCCGACCGGGCCTGCCGGCGCCGGCTCCACGGGGGCCACAGGGCCCACGGGGCCCGTCGGAGCCGCCGGGACAACGGGGCCCGCCGGCGTCACGGGGTCCACTGGCCCTGCCGGCTTCGGTGCGACAGGGCTCCCAGGCCCCACTGGCGCGACCGGCCCGACTGGCCCTATCGGGATGCAGGGCGCCACCGGCCCTACCGGCCCTACAGGGCCTATGGGCCCGACCGGCCCAACCGGGCCGCGCGGGAACACGGGTGCGACCGGCCCGACGGGACCCCTCGGCCCGACGGGACCCCAGGGCACCGCGGGCGTCACGGGCCCGCAGGGCGTCCCCGGCCCGACTGGTCCGACTGGCCCGGCTGTCTTCGGCGGCCCGACTGGTCCGGCTGGCCCCACCGGAGCCACCGGCGTCCAGGGATCCCCCGGACCCACCGGACCCCTCGGCCCCATAGGTCCTGTCGGGCCTGGGGGTGCGACAGGGCAGCAGGGTGCGACAGGGGCCACCGGCCCAACCGGGCCCACCGGTCAGCGGGGCGTCACCGGGCCGAAGGGCGACACTGGGGCTGCCATCTTCGGCGGACCTACCGGACCGCAGGGTGCCACAGGCGTCCAGGGGCCGGACGGCCCTGGCGGCCCGCCGGGCGCAGTCGGACCTGCGGGGCCGCAGGGTTCTCCTGGCCCGACGGGCCCCTTCGGAGGCCCTCAGGGTTCTCCTGGAGCCACCGGGGCCACGGGTCCTGCCGGAGCTCCCCAGGGGTCGCCGGGCTTCAACGCCTTCAACCAGACGCCCACGTACGTTCAGAACAACTTCAGCCTGACGACCGTCCTGACGGGCGCCGCGTTCGGTTATAGCCAGAGCTGGCAGCAGCCGGGCCAGTCCGTCTATATCCCAACCGGCGGTTATTACACCGTCGTCGGAGTGACCGGCGGGACCGGGACGAACCTTGTCCTTTCGAGCCTTTTCGCCAACCAGCCTTCGGGAACCGTCATCGCTGGCGCCTTCGTCACGCCTGCCGGCTTCCCGGGGACCCAGGGCTCTCCCGGCCTTACCGGGGTCACCGGACCTGCGGGAGCCCCTCAGGGCACGCCGGGCGTCACGGGCTCCACCGGCCCTCAGGGGCAGACCGGCGCCGTCGGGCCGACCGGGCCGCGCGGTGACACTGGGCCGAAGGGGGACACTGGGGCGACTGGGCCGACCGGAGCCTCCGTCTTCGGCGGGCCTACGGGACCTGACGGGCCTACGGGGCCGCTCGGCCCTACCGGACCCACCGGGCCTATAGGTGCGCAGGGGACTCCCGGAGTAACGGGAGCGACCGGTCCCGCCGGAGCTCCTCAAGGCTCACCTGGAGTCACCGGCGTCACTGGCCCGACTGGCCCTCAGGGGGCTCAGGGGTCGCCGGGCGTCACGGGCGTCACGGGCCCTGCTGGCGCCGGGAACGCTACGGGGCTCGTGTTCGGCGACTTTGCCCCTTTGCTCGGAGCGACGAACGTCTCCGACGCTATCTACCAGCTCAAGGCCGCGCTCGCGCCCGGCTCCACGGGGGCGACCGGATACACAGCGTATACGATCAACACGGTCGCCCGCTACCACCACATGCCCGGCGTGGTCGGCAAGCAGGTTTCGAGCGCGACGGGCTTCGTCGGAGTCGGTGGGTTCTACTTCAGTCCGTCCAACTATTACCCGGGCGTTCCGAGCCAGGCGCAGCACGTCAAGTTCCAGGCGATCATGGAGACCGCCACGGGCGTCACGGCGTCGCTCCAGCTCTACAATCTCTCCGTCGGAACGGGGATTTCCGGATCGCAGCTCTACACGACGAGCGGAGTTCCGACGCTCATGGTGTCCGGAGATCTGATCTTCCCCGTTCAGGACACCATCTACGAGGTTCAGCTCAAGGTCCAGGCGGGAACGTCGACGGACCAGGCGGTTGTGAAGATGGCGAGGCTTGAGATCTCCCACGGGTGAGTCAAGGGCCAAACCCGTAGTGTGATCGAGGCCCCGAATGCCCTTTACTGGAAGGATAGGCACACAGAACAGCAAGCTTGGGGACATTGTCCTCGGCATTGTCGACGCCTTCGACCTGCCGACGATCGGCTTCAAGGTTCACGTTCTGTCGTCCGACGAGGTGCGGGTCCGGTTCGACCGGCCCGTCACGGACTCAGCTCTAACCGCCGTCAACTACATCCTCGCCGCCATCACCCCGGGGGCCGTCGTCCCGGCCGTGGTCAGCGTCGGTTTTTACGACGCCGACCGCCTCTCTGTCGTCGTCCGCACGGCAGTCCCCTTGACGTGGGCCTCCGTTTACTCCATGCAGGTGGTCGGGGTGAACGGATATGACGGAGAGGGTGTCACGAGCGTCTCCGGGAACTTCACGGCAAACGTCCCGAACGGAGCGCGCGCTGTCGGAGCCTTTCTGTCCAAGCGCGGCATGGTGGACGTCATCTTCGACCGTCCCGTCGGCCTGACTGCGACCTCCGCAGCCGCCGTCATCCACGACGCTGCCGGCGGGCCAGGCGTTGGGATGATATTCCAGCCGTGGCTGGCGGAGTCGATGCCTGAAAACACCCTGAGGTTCGTCTATCCGAACATCACCCCCACGGCGGACGCTTTCTCCATCGACTACTCCAGCGTGGTCGACTCGTCCAACAACGTCGGCTCCGGCGTCGTCCCCGTCACGCTTCGCCTTAGGTCGCCAGCCCCGTACAATTCGAGCTCCCTCAGCCAGATGCAGTTCCTGGACGCCTACGTGTCCGAGATCGTCCCGAACGTGAACACGGCCACCGTCCGCGTTTACTTCAGCGGGCCTGCGCTGCCCAACGACGTCGTCAACCTCGGGTCCTGGAACATCACGCAGGCCGGCCCGCACGTGCATCCGGACATCGTCCACTCGGTCCTCGTCCCGGACTGCGCCAACCTGACTGACGCCCAGAACTTCTTGAACGCCGTCCGGACGACGTTCGCCGCCCACGTGCTCGAAGACTCGATACACCGTGCTCTTCAGCCGGGGGTTTCGGACTACCTGCTGGCCACACCGCCCGCGACGACATACGCCTCGGCGAACTTCCTATATCTCCAGATCAAGAACGCCTTCATCGACCACGCGATGGAGAATGTAAACCCGGGAAACCACCTTTACCCTGAGCCGGTGAGCCCTCCGGACCCTCCTCTCGTCGTCGACATCCCGGCGTTCGTCGCCGACGTGAACGCGCTCAAGACCCTGTACAACCAGCACCTTGCCGCCGAACGGAACCTTCCCTATACGAGCGCAACGACCTACCCGATGGAGATAGGGGTCATCACCGACCACGCTTCGCAGACCCCGTCATATCCGGTCAGGGACGACCTGACGTACTTCGCGGACGTCCACGTCGTAACGGCGGTCGCGTCGCTCCCCGTGCGCGTTCGCGGGACCATCCGGAGTCAGGACCTTGGCAGTACCACCAACCCCCTCGACTATACGGGTGACATTCAGGCCCGCGCGGCGCTTGCGCCCGGGGTCCTCCTTACGAAGGAGATCGTGATAGACCGCGAAGTCCGCGCCTCGTTTGACAAGGAGATCGTCGTCCCGGACCTTTCCTCCGTCGTCGTCCAAAACAGCTCCTTCGGACCTTCCGACAACGTCCGAGCCACCCCCACGAGCACGCTCCCGGACGCCGTCTGGTTCTTGAACAGCCTCATATGGGCGTACTTCAAGCACCTGGAGCCCGTTCCTGTCGGCGCCGGACATTTAACGGTGGAAAACCAGTTCTTCGTGATCCCGTCGGACTATGTGACGTCAACCGATCTTCCGACGCTGTTGTACAAGGCGAACATCCTGAAGATGAAGTACAACGGTCACGTCAGGAGCGCAGTCGTCCACTTGAACCTGGACGAGAAGGTCACGGCTGCGGACGCGACGGACTTCCCCTCCCTCCTGGGCCTTCTCGCCGCTCTGCGCGAGGCGTTCAACAGGCACAACTCGTCGGGCGGGTCTGTCCCCGGGTTTCCAGTTCCGGAGTTCCCTGGACACCATGCCACCCCTGGTGAACGTTTCCTTGTCACCAAGCTTTTCTCCTCACTTTCCGTGGCCTTCGACGGCATGCTGGACTCGGAGGAGCACCGTCTCTCGGCCAAGGCGGCCGACATGAAATGGGACCAGGTTCGCGGGAGGCCGACCTCCTCGCCGGTCGCCCTGAGCACGACCTTTCAGGGTTTCGCCACCCGTCCGTCCGTGGCTTCCGCCCTCCCCCGCCCGGGCCTCGTCTTCCATGAAGACCGTGAGGGGCGGTTGTCCTATAGCTTTGAGACTGACTCCATCGAGGTTTATTTTTCGAAGAGGATGCACAAGACTGAGCTGAACGGCGGCACTGGCAGTATTATATCCGTCTCCGGAGGCTCTCTCGTCCTGAAGGGCGCAGACTGGGTTGACGAAAGGACGGCTTCCATTCGGGTTGTGAACATGGATCAGATCTCGTACACGCTGACCGCTTCAGGGCTCGTCGACAGGGCCGGAAACCCCGTCACATGAGGTCTTCGTGTCCATAACCTTCATAGGTCTCCCGTCCGTTCTCGACCGGACTGTGTTCACCCGCAAGGGCCCGATAGTCAAGAGCCCCCTGCCCCTTGTCACCGGGACGGGGCTGATTATCCTGTCCCCGGACGTTGTGAACGTTCCTACCGGGTCTTTCACGGAGTCGAACGTTGGCCACGTACTGACCATCTCCGGGTCTCCCGAAGGGCGTAACGACGGCACTTTCCCCATCGCGGCGGTCTTGTCCTCCACGAAGCTCAAGCTCGCCAAGACGGGCGGGTTCGACGTCCTGAACTATCTGGGCACGGTTGCCCGGATCGTGGAGCTGGCGAACGAGCTGAAGACGAGGTATGAGCTTCACAGGACTCGGAGCGGGGTGCACGGGACGCACGACACTTTCAACCCGGTCTCCTCAGCCTATGCCGTCGACTTCCCGTCCGCCGTCATCCTCCTGAACGAGCTCCGGACCAAGTTTGCGAGCCACATCTCGCTTGTCGGACCCCTGCCGTCAGTGCACAAAGTGTTCGACGAGGAGGACCAGATCCTCCTGCCCGTCGCGCACGATCTTGCGAGCGCCATCCTCCTTGTGAACGCCCTGCGCCGGTCCTTCGAAGCCCATAGGCAGAACCTGGAGTATCACCTCAAGTCCGACGCTGACGACCGCGTGAACGTGAAGCCGGTCCGCCCGGTCCTCGGCAGTGGCCCGTCCACCGGGCCCTTCGGCTGGACCGTCCTTGACCCCCGCACGGGTCAGCTGGCGGACGACCCGTCGGACGTGTCGGCGAAGGTGAACGGTGTCCCCGTCTCCATCGACGCCGTGTTCGGACTCCTCGGGGCGGTCGTCCTAACGAACAAGCCGACCGCATCGGACAGCGTCTCCGTCAACTACGGCTTCATGCCGAACATCCCCGTCCAGATGAAGCGTTCGAACTCCTTCGAGTTCGGCCTCAACCAGTTCGGGAACGGAAACTTCGGAGGTCTTCCAGAGCACAGGTACAGGGCCCGGTCTTATCTCGTCGACCCGGATAGGTTTGACAGGACTGTCTCCTCTCCGTTCCAGCCGCGCAGGGTCGGATGGAAGTATAAGGCTCTGCAGAGGTCCTATTCGGCGTGCCTCAACGACCCCACGACGCTCCTGCTGAACGTCCCTTCGAACAAGACTTCCTACCCGGTCCTGTCCGAAACGGTCGGTGAGTCGACCGTCCGTTACGACCCCGTAACCCTCCCCCACACCGCCCTTGACCCCTGGATTCTGGAGGGCGTCGGGACCTTCACCCTTGCCCCCGGAGGGAAGGAGCTGAAGATAGTCGACCTCAGCTCGGCTAGCGGCCCTAACAGCCGACCGCCGTTCTTCACCCACGCTGTCAGCTTCGAGTTCGAGTCCATAACGTCCGCGGCCTTCAGGGCGAAGGTCGACGTTGACGAGACGTCGCACTTCCTCACGGACGGCGCCAACACCGGCGTCGGCTTCGGCATGTCCGACGGCGCGAAGGCTGCGCTTGTAGGCTTCATCGTCACCAAGGCGACCAACCTTTCCTCGGCCATCGCCATCGCCAACTCCCTGAAGGCCAAGTTCGGCGCGCATCTTTCCCTGACGGGAACCCACCGTCCGAACGACCCCGGGTCCGCCGTCGACGTCGTCGCAGCGACGGACCTAGAGTCCCTTGTCATCCTGGTAAACAGGATCAAGAAGCTTTACAACGGCCACCTTGCCAAGGGCCCGGTGACCGTCCACCAGGCTTTGGACGCCGTCAACGCCGTCACGACGGAGGACTCGAAGGACGAGGCCACCGCGATGGCCCTGGTGAACGAGCTCTACGACAAGTACAACGCTCACCTGACCCAGTACGGCGTCCACTACGTCAACGACGGCTCCAATGCGCTGGTTCCGGCCCGGCAGGTCGGAATCCTCACGAACCGCGGTTATCCGGAGTTCGACACGAGCTGGAACTCTTACGCTGTCGACTGGACGGAGTATGTGACCTATCGCGTCGCTCGCGACACTGACGGGAAGATCTCCCTCTTCCTGAGCGGGTTCGTGGAGCCCGTCGCAGTGGTTGAGCACAACGACCTTCCCCTATCTTCGAGCATGGACCTGCGCATTGACCCGATGCAGCAGGTCTTCTTCGGCTCCGTCGGCGCGCAGTCGACGTCCACAAGCAGGTGGTCGTTCATCCGTGCGAACGTCACGCCCGTCGACGCCAACCAGATAGCGGACAACAAGAGCGTCGGATACTTCCCGACCGTCCTCCCGGAGCTCGACCCGTCGACGCCCTGGATAACCATCGGCCAGGCCGGCTTTGACCGCGTGGCCGGGGGCGTCCTCATCTCGGACTCGACTGCGAGCGCCGACCCGTCCGTCGTTGAGAACCTCGGCCTCACCACGGGAGCCTATAAGGGATACCTTCGCCTGGAGCCCATCCTCGCCGCCTCCACGACGTGCGTGCTTGAGTTCACGGCGAGCCTCGGATACTGGACGCACAGCCTGGACAATAAGGCCGCCGGAGTCTTCATTGACGACGGGCTCTTCTCCACTCAGTTCGTCTTCCTTCAGGCTACGCCGACGCCCGCGACGGTCACCGGGACCAGCCCCGAGCCCTTCGGGATAGCCGCGGCCGACACCCTGATCCTGGCGTTCGGCACCAGCCTCCCCGTCACGGTCCAGTTCCCGTCACCGGTGACCACCGCTGCCGGCGCGGCTGCCGTCATTAACGCGGCCCTCGGTTTCGCTTTCGCGTCCACGTCCACGTCCGTCACGACGAGCGGGTCCTCGACCGTTATCAAGCTCACGGACCAGGTTGTCGGAGCCGGGTCCAAGTTCCAGCTCGTCGGCGGCGACGCGCTGATAAAGCTCGGGCTGAACTCCGGAACTTACTTTGGGCGTGACTCCAACCCGGAGCCTAAGGTCGCCTGGTTCGGTGAGGACTTCCCGGATCGCGACTTTCCCGCGTGGTCGAACACGGGAGACCAGTACTCCGAGCTCTTCAACCGGACCCTTCGCATCACGGACACGTCGACTTCGGACTTCAGGACGTACGTCCTTGAAGACTTCCTCTACACATCCCCCGTCCTATCCTCCACTCAGGACTGGAAGTGCGACTTCCGCTTGAAGGTCCTGTCGTTCGTCCCGGGCGACCAGGTTGAGACCGGCTCCAACCTGAGCTTTTGCGGGGCTCTGGTGAACCTCGACGAAGGCCCTCAGGGGAAGAACGTCGAGATCCAGCTCGCACAGGACCAGTTCAAGAACCCGCACTTGAACGTCCTCAGCTATGACGCGATGACGGGGAACCTCGTCTCCATGGCGGAGTTCCTGTTCAACTGGGGTGACGGGAACGTACACTCCTACAACGTCTACACTTCCAAGCTCTCTGGCCTCGTACTCGTCCTTGCGGACAACGTCGTCCTAGGCACGTTCCCTTACGCATCGCTCAAGGCTGGGTTCAACGGGCCTTCCATCAGCTTCGGGTCCGGGTCCAACGCCGTCGGGAACGGCGATCTTGCCACGGCCATGTCCTCCGTCGAGTGGAGTTCGGTCGCCATGTTCCGCGATGGGAAGGTGTCCGATCCGCTCGCCCCAGACCGGAGGTATGTCGGCGTTTTCGGAGGGGGAGATCCCAGCCTTCTGAGCTCATACTACGTGTACCAGGTGGACTGGACCGTCCCGCACACGTACAGGATTGTCCGAGACCCCGTCCATAGCGTGTCGGTCTTCATCGACGGTGGCGACGTCCCCGTGATATCCGTCAACTATGACCCGCTCAAGCTCCCTCCATCATCGTCCAGTTTCCTGAACGAGGTGACGGGAGGCCGTCCGTGCGTTGCATTCGGCGGGTTCAACCCTTTCGAGCTCTCCAGGACCATCTGGGCGTACTTGCGGTATTCCCTCGGCAAGCTCACGCTGACGGACAGGCTGATTCCTCCCCATCAGGTCCTCAACCAGGCGAACGTTGTGGCGTCCTCTGAACACCTCAGGACGAAGCTTCCACACGTCCACCATGGGTTCCAGGTCTACTCCAGCGGGACTCCCCTCGACGACTTCCTGGCGGACCCGGGCCTTCAGGCGGCGACGGAGCTCAACGAGGGGCTTGCCCCCGTGCCCCTCACGCAGAACTTGGAAACGCGCGGGGGCCTCAGGCAGACGGTCACCCCCGTCTCCCTCGTCCCGACCGCCACTTTCGTGAACACGAAGGGTTTCCTCTCCGACTTTGAGGACGATGGTGCGAACGGCGTCGACCACGGCCTTGCGATAGTCGAGTCCTCCGCCCTCCCGATCTTCGTCACCCGCGTCAACGACCTGCGGAACAAGTTCAACGCCCACATCACGCAACCCGGGGTCCACTACGTCAACGATGTCGCCAATCAGGTGGTCCTACCTCCTTCAATCGATCTGACGTCGGCCCTGGGCTTGCTCAATGACGTCTGGTCCAAGTACACCGCTCACCTCTTCGCAACCCCTTCCCACGCCCACGTGGACGAGGTTGACGTTGTCTTTAACGGGCCTGCCGTCGATCTGCTCACCGGGGTTGCGCTCGTCGAGTCCCTGGCTACAGCCTTCTCCTCTTCGCCCGGTAGCTTCCGTCACATAGAGTCGGCGGACTTTCACAATGCCCCGGACGCTAGGGACGTCATCGCGGTACCCGACGCCATCACATTCCCTCAAGCCATTACCGTCCTGACGTCGTTCAAGGCCAAGTACAACGCCCATCGTTCTCAAACCGGGGTCCACGTCCCTGACGACCCTTTTCACACGGTAACGGCGGCCAACCCGTTTGACCTTACCTCGGCCAACGCGCTTTTCATCGACGTCGTCGTTAAGTACAACGGCCACCTTGCGTCCGGGGCAGGGATAATCCATCAGAGCGCCGATCCGGCGAACGTGTTCCCTGGGGTAGGCTTCCCGAGCCCGCCATACCCGACGACAGACCAGGCCACCATTGCTGCCAACCATCTGAAGCACGTCTACAACCAGCACATAATCCAGGCCGGCCTCCACTTCGCCGACGACGCGTACAACACCGTCACTGAGCCGGACATTGAGCCGTCGACGATATCCATAGTCGTGCTCAACCGCTTGAAGGTGAAGTACAACTCGCATATTATCGACCCCGTCTACCACACGCCGGACCCATTCCACTCGATTGTGACTCCGGACGCCTTTGACACGAACAGTGCCATCGTCCTGGCCAACGACATGAAGGTGAAGTTCAACCTTCACTTCTCCTACGCGGTGTCCCACCTCATCCCGGACCTTCTGGACTTGATAGTCGAGGCGAACGCGTTCGACGTCCATAGCCTCATCGTCCTAACCCAGGCCCTGAAGGGCCGCTATGACAGCCACCGTCAGCGGGCTGGTGCGCACGGCCACGACGATCCTGACGCCATCGTCGGGTCCGCCGTCGACCTTATTACCGCCATATCTCTCCTGAACGCCGAGAAGGCGGCATACAACGCCCACCGTGTCGGCCTTGAACACCACAAGTCGGCCGACGCCCTCCACATCGTCACGTCCCCGGACGCCATCGACCTGTTCACGGGGATTCAGCTCGCGTCCGACCTCCGCGGGAACCTGAATGCCCACTTCGTGAGCTCGGTCCACGTGGCCCAGGACTCGACGAACGCTGTCGTCGGAGCGGTCTTCGACACGCCGACGCTCATCGCGATAGCGAACGAGATGAAGATGAAGCTCTTGGCTCACTTCACCCAAGTCCAGGCCGGCGTCGTGCCCCTCCACGTCCACGGGAACAACGACACCGTCAATTTCACCACGGACGCCACCGCCATCGGCACCCTCGTGAGCTTTCTCGAAAAGTTCAAGTCCAATTACAACTCCCACAGGGTTTACAGGGTGTCGTCTGCGGGCATTCACCCTGCGGACGACGTGTGGAACCCTCTCGTGAAGGGTGCCGTTTACAACCTGACGGCGCCGGAGACGTTTGAGCTCTCCTCCATCGTCGACTTCACGGACGACTGTGTGAACAAGCACAACGTTCACCGCGTTCAGCCCGGCGTCCACAGGCCGGCGGACGTCGTGGACCCCGTCCCCCTCCTGCCGCACGGGCCGGAGGACGTCGAGTACGCCATCTACCAGGCGAACCTGCTGAAGCAGCAGTTCAACGCCCACGTGCGCGGAAACTCCTACCATAGGGTCCGGGACACGTTCAACTACCTCGCTTCGGCCACGGCCCGAGACCCGATCGGCGAGGCGCTTGAAATCCTGACACTGATCAAGGACGCATACAACGCTCACGTCGTCCGGAGGCGCTCTCACATCACCGTCGACCCGGCGGACGTCGTCGACATCCCGGTTACCTCTGACCTTGCGGACCTCATGGCTTTCGTGAACGGGTTCAAGGCCCTTTTCAACGAGCACATCAGCAAGACTGACGTGCACGTTGAAAACGACTATGTGAACAAGATCCTCCTTCCGGACGCGACCGACCTGGAGACTGTCGGAGTCCTGACGAACGACATTCTCTCGAAGTACGGCGCGCACCTCGTCCAAGGCGGTGTGCACGGAAGCTCCGTCTTCATCCGCCTCGACCCGCCGGACCGCGTCCTGTACAACTCCTTGAAGTCCTTCAAGGACGTTTCAGGCGTCGAAGGGCACATGCAGTCGTTCTCTGACGACGAAACCCTTCGCATGGGCACCATCCGGCAGGACAGGCCTCACAGCCTCAGCTATGAGGGCGGGACTGCCCCTGAGCGCGTCACCTTCGTTTCCTTTGAGGTGGAGCCCTACCGCCTGACTGACGGGGACCTTCTGACCGTCAGGCTGGACGACGGCCCTGTCGACACGTACGAGCTGAAGGCGTCGGACGTCTACGCGTCGGACGTGGCTGAGCGCCTGAACGTCGAGTCGTGCGTTCTCGTCCTGAACGAGATCCGGGCGGCGTACAACTCGCACCTTGTTGAGCCCGGGGTCCACCCTGTCGACGACACCGTGAACCCAGAGCCGCTCCCCCCGGCGCTCGATCTTCCGACGGGGATCGCCTTGGCGAACCACCTTCGGTATTACTACAATCTGCACCGCGTCGAGCCCGGCGTCCACGACTTCCTTGACACGTACAACGAGGTCGGCGCTGGGTACGCGTTCAACCTGGACCAGCTCATCGACCTGACCGCTTCCCTCAGGCTCGCCTTCGAGGCCCACAAGAGGCACCCTTACCTCCACATGGAGGACGACACCGTCAACGTGATCACGAGGACTGGCGGAGGGTTCGCGAAGGACAACGGGGACGGTCGCGTCCGCCTTACGAGCCCGACTCCCGGCCTTGGGTCATCGCTCATCGTTGGCGGGAACGCGAGCGTGAAGCTTGGGCTCGACGTGCCACAGTTCACCCCGTGGGTCATACAGTCGACGAACGCGACGGACGTGTCCGTCCTGCCCGTCCTCGGAAGCCCTGACTACCTCAACTACCAGACTGTGCCGGCTACGGACGGGTCGGCGACGACGTACAAGTCGATCACCGGCCTCACCGACCCGGTCTCGTTCGACATCGACGTCACGGTCTCGATAAGGATTCACAACGCGTACATAGACGACGACGGCGACTCCAACGTGTACGTCGGCATGAACGGCGTGGCCGGGCCCGGCTTCTCCGTCGCCATCGGCTTCGAGGTGGACGTCGTCTCCGGAGGCTGTTACGTCAAGCTCCAGGACCTCAAGGCGAACCGGAACGTCTTCAAGCGCCTGTTCAACTGGAACGACGGGGAGTTTCACACGTACAGGGTCCTCCGGGACGCGGAGACCAACTCCATGAACCTCATGGTCGTAGAGTAACGAATGCCCCAAAAGTTCGGCAATCGCGGGTTCGGGGCGGCGTTCGGGTCCGAGCACCTGGGCGGAGGCCTGATCTACGTTGTCTCGACGCCGGACGAGGACAAGGCGATATACCCGAGCTCGAACGGGGGTTACCTTGACGTCCTCGTCGGCGTGAAGGGCTCGCTTATCGACCTCGCGACGGTGAAGATCTTCATCAACACCTTCATCGTGTTTGACGGGTCGGGCTCCTCCCCGGGATACTCGACGAGGTACTCGGCCCTCTCTGCGTACAGCTATGCGCCGGCCGACAACGGGTACCTGTTCCACGTCAAGGAGTCACCCAGGTTTGGCCTCATCAACCAGGACATAACGGTCCAGGCCTCCGCCGTCGACGGCGAGACGATCGACATGACGTACAGGATTTTCCTGTACCCTCAGTTCCACGGCGAATACCCGCCCGTCCCGAAGAACGTCTCGCTCGGCCGTGTCCCGATAGAGCGCTTCTCCGGACGCGACGAGTCAGGCCTGCTCGACGGCTCTCACGGGACGCGCGGCAAGGTGTACTTCTCGCCGTCCCTCAAGGTCCCGTCGGCGGGCGCCGACGTTGACGTCGACAGAGTCGAGCTCGTGACGGACGCCCAGGACCGTTATGACGTGAAGACGGGATACAATGCTCGCCCGTTGACGCTCGGCCCTTGGAAGGTCGTCCCCGACGTCCGCGCTTGGCCGCCGCACTTCACCATAGGCCACATTCCGCGGCTGAATCACACGGACTTTCGCCTTGCCCGCACGAAGAACGCTCAGGTGGTCGGGACGCTGACCCAGACCATGGGCCCGCCGCAGGTGACGAAGATCCTTTACTGACCGGGGCGGCCGTCCTTGGCGGGTTCGGCATTTGATGGGCGGCTCCCGGTAGGGTCCCGATGCCGAGGAGATGGTAATATGAAGGAGTTCCTTAAGAAGGTTCGTGCGTCGTTCTCTTTCGGCCTGCAGAGCTCGGAGCGCGTTGCAGGCCCTCGCGGAGAGGTCTTCTGGACCATGCGCGACGTTCGGAACGGCGCCGAGGAGAAGGGACACCTCAAGAACGTTGTGACCCTGGACGCGAGCGTCCTTCTCGCCCGCCTGGCCAAGGGGACGGGGACTCCCACGGTCCACGTGACGGAGCCGAACTTCGGCATCTACGCCCTCGCCGTTGGCACGGGGGATCCCAACTGGGACCCTCTCAGCCCTCCGCCTGCCACGGTGACCCAGCGCGGGCTCTGGAACGAGCTCGGCAGGAAGGCCATCCAGTCGACCGCCTTCATCGACGGGGACGGCGTAGTCTCCGGGGTCCCGACGAGCACGGTGGACTTTATCACCCAGTTCTCGGAGTCCGAGGCCGTCGGGCCCCTGACCGAGATGGGCCTCCTCGGCGGCGACATCTCCACGAACATGTCGGTCGTGAACCCGGTCCTCCCGCCGAACGGCCCATACGACCCGG